>Ga0180007_10007629_pt1 | contig 10178 bp, 11 predicted proteins | sample MM_PC_MetaG_FD_121122 | JGI IMG/M metagenome (GOLD analysis project Ga0180007, IMG submission 121122) | Groundwater microbial communities from the Aspo Hard Rock Laboratory (HRL) deep subsurface site, Sweden - MM_PC_MetaG | ecosystem: Environmental > Aquatic > Deep subsurface > Groundwater...
CGTCGCCGCCGGAGTATTGACCGCATCCCAGAAAGTTACCCTCACCATTAACGGCAGAGAAATCTACAATTTTAAAAACGGTGAACGGGTCGATTTTGATATGGACCCTGGTGAATACCGTTTCGGGGCCAGGGGAATTCACAATTTTCGAATGGAAACGGTCAACAATGAGATTTATGCCTATCTTGAAGCCGGCCGATCATATAGTTTTCAAATTAATCCTTCAATGTACTCTCACTCCATCACCAGAAGTAATAATTAAAAAATCGATGCAGAGTTTGTCATAGTAGCCAACAACGTTCCCCTGGTTTTGAGAAATAAATTCCCTTTTCCTCCAAAAACCCTTTATTCCCCTTTCCAGATCATCAGAATTCCCATGGCCAGCAGCAAGTAATGCAGGAGCTTGAGGTAGGCGTCGGTATCAATCCTGTCATAGAGCAGCGAGCCGATGAACACGCCGGCAATAACCACCGGGGCTGATAACAGAAAGTAGTGAATGACCAAGCCGGTGGTCAATCCGGAAAGGGCATGCGCCGTGATTACAGTCAAGCCGCCGGTCAGGAAGAACCCCGACAGGGTGGCCTTGATCTCATTCTTGTTCCAGCCTCTCAGGGTGGCGTAAATAATGGTCGGGGGCCCGCCGGCACTGAAGGCGCTGCTGATCGCACCGGTAAAAAATCCAGCCGCGTACGCCCACTGCGGATGGATGGCGCGCGGTTGCTGTCTGCCTGTCAGGCGGTACAGGACATAGGCAATAAGCATGACGCCCATGAGCACGCTCAGCAGTTCAGCCGGCGTCCTTTTCAGCACCAGGGTCCCGACTGCCACGCCTGGAATGCAGCCGAACAGCAGGGGAAGAATCTTGCGCCGGTCAATATGTTTTCGCAGGCGCAGAGAGAGGAATGCGGTTATCAGGATGCCCAGGAGGCTGCAGAGCGGCACAGCGGTCTTTATGTCAATAAACAGGCTCAGCAAGGGGATTGCCAACAGGCCGAACCCAAAACCGGTAACTCCCTGGGTGAAGCCGGCAACCAGAAATATGAGAAACAGAAAAAGATATACCGTCATACAGTTCGGCCCGCAGTGTGATGGATGGGTGGGCAGTTACATAATGTGGATAGCCGGGGACTATGCCCCTTGCTATGCGTGCCATGAATGCAGCTTAGATGATCTCCGGATCAGCTGGCAATAAAAATGAGTATTGCGTCCCCCGATTTCTTCTCTCAGATTTCCCCTGGTATTTCCCTATCAATCTTTTGGTATTGATCTGCAGCATCCCCTTCCGTAAACTCGCCTGATAATCCCAGCAGAGAACTTTGAAAGGGGGCATGGAGATGACAAAGATAATTCCCGTTGAACACATCGCCAGCCGCATCTATTTCATCTGCGGCCAGAAGGTCATGCTTGATCGTGATCTCGCAGAACTGTATGGAGTTGAGACACGCATTTTGACCCAGGCAGTCCGTAGAAACAAAAAAAGGTTCCCGGCGGACTTCATGTTTGTGTTGAAAGAACGGGAATTTAATAACTTGAGATCACAAATTGTGATCTCAAGTTGGGGCGGTTCACGATACCTCCCAATGGCTTTTACGGAACACGGAGCGATCATGGCGGCCACTGTCCTTAATAGTCAGCAGGCTGTTGCGGCGAGTATTTTTGTAGTTTGGGCCTTTGTCCGGCTGCGAGAACTGTTGGCAGCCCACAAGGAGTTTACGCAGAAACTCAATGAAATTGAAAAACGACTTTCCGGGCATGACAAACAATTTCAGGTGGTATTCGAAGCGATAAAACAGCTGATAGCAGTTGATGAAAAACCGAAGCGGAAGATAGGTTTTTAATTCATTCTACACTCTGCATTCTGCATTCTGCATTTTAAGCTGGCCTTTCGGATATTCTGCTCATTCAATTTCACCTTTCTTTATGGAAAACTACATTTTTCAGGCGTAAAAAGGAGCTATATCATTTCTACCAGCGTGTATTCCCCACATGGTTTTGTCATTCATATAACGTCCCCCACATTTTCATCCAGCCTCTGGGGTCAAACTTAAACTGTTCACTGGTGGCGATGTGGTTAATAGTTAAGGTTGACCCTGTTTGTCTCCCGAAATCCTCAAAGATCACCAGAGGTGACCATATCTCTCTTTGGCGTTTCGACCTTTCGGATGATATCGTTGACAGCATAATTTGCCGACATATTTGGCAAATTCCAAGAGATGCCGATCTTCGTAAACAAGCCGATGAAATTGCGGACTTTGGGTCAAATCTTTGCGTATCATTTCTGGATTTTTGTGGTGAGTACATTTTTGCATACATTCAAGAAAAGGCAGCAGCATAAACAATTGTAAAGAATCACATTGAAACGCATGGTTGCTTCAACAGGGCAAATACAAACTGGAAATGTGGAACAAGTTCTGTCGCCGGTTCGATGTGTTGGGGCACTGGTGTCCCACTATTCAAAGCATCCGGCAATATTGTCAGCGTCAGCGAGATCGGCAAAACCAAAAAAAAGGCTGGTGCTTGAACGCTCACCAGCAATGGAACATCTTGTTATAACCTGTGAAAATACTCTCGGACTTTCGCCGTAATCTGGCGATCCGTCATGGCGTCAGCTGTTTCCACCGCCTCGACAAGTCCGCCAAGCCTGTCTCTTTCGAGACGTTTTATTAGCTCGCCTTTTGCTTCGCCGGGACCAAATATAAAAATAGCTTCCATCTGCCGAACAGCCGAAACAATCTCATCATAGTAAGTGTTGAGTTGTCCCGTAAATCTTCTCTTGCGGCTGTCGTCCGCCGGCACCATCTGGGCTTCATAGGGGTCCACCGAACGTTTTCCTTCAAACCGCCCTTGCTGCCTTTCCACCTTCGATTCGATCACCCTTGTTTCTTCCCCCTTGTCGGAGACCACAACGATTATCGCCTTACGATGATCAATCCACAACCCAACGGTTCTTTTCATATTTTTCCCTTGCCGAAAATAGCTGCCTCCGGCAATTAGCTGCCGGAAAGTATCGCTGTAAGTTACGTTCATCTATGCTGTCATCCGGTGCATGATGACCAAAGTAATGCTTAAAATAGAGCAAGAAGCATGCCGTCAGGAAGAAGCGGGGGATGACATGCAGTAAAAAGCTTTATTAGTAAGGGATGAGAGGAAACTGCGGGAGCAGAAAAAAAGACTGGCAGGATCTGTCCGGCCTCAAAATAAGGTGGACCCTCATAAGATTGAGGGCAACTTCTGGTTTTTCCGGGATGCAGGTTGCATTTCACATGTTCGTTATTTGAATTTCAAGGCCGCATCGTGAAAGGCGGTCTTGACTTCACCCCAGGCCTTCTCCGCGCCTGTTTTGAGTTCTTCCCATGCCTCATCACCGGCAACCTTCAACTCCTGCAGCTTTGCCTTGGCCGTATCTCGATTGTGCTGCAAGGCTTCGATTCTTTTGTAGTATTCGACCTTCGTTTCGGCCTTGGCTGTGTCCGCCTTGGCTTTGAGCAGAGCGATCTGTGCGTTCCATTCCTTCAACTGCGCATCGAGCTTTTCTTCAAACGCCTTTCGTTTGTCCGTCATTGCGACCTCCTCGTAGTTGAAACGTATTCCCGCCTGTCAGGCCTTTTTCTTGTTCATGACAAGCAATACAATGCCACCCACGAGCGCTACAGCTCCCACGATCGGCGGCAATGGAAGTGTTCTCGTCTTCTCAGCCGTCATCTGGATGGGGCCAAGATCGATGACATTCTCGCGTGTCGTATAGCTGATTCCCTGATAGGCAAAGGCCACGATCCCTATGGCGATGAGAATAACGGCTACCAATGTGTATGTCTTCATTTTGCTCCTCTTGGTATCAATCCGCTTAGATATTTTTTTTGCAGGCTACGAAGCTCTGCGTCCCTGAATGACGTTGAGCAGTATCACGATAACTGCAATCACCAGCAGGACGTGGATGAACCCGCCCATGGTGTAACTGCTGACCAGTCCCAACGCCCACAGTACTATCATTATTACGGCTATCGTCCACAACATAACAATCTCCTTCTTTTGTTTGTTTTAAAGAACTCGGCTACATTTCGTTCAAATCCTGAACCGCATCCACAACCATCCCGGTTCCTGCCGCAATCAGCAGGATATCGGACGCCACGCGTACGAAACGATGTTCTGCACCAGAGCCGGGAGACGGCACAGCGAGCTTCTTGTCTACTTGGTTTTGGACGCCTCGATGGTCATATTGTTGACCACGCTTTGCACGCCGTGAACATCCTGGACGTATTTGGTGGCTAAATCTATTTCGGCCGCATTCTTTGCCGTGCCTGCCAGCGTTACCACGCCTTTATTTGTCTTGACCTGGGTGTGAAGACCGCTGGTCGAGCGATGATAGAGCAAGGTCATTTTGACCAGGGCGGTGATGGATGCGTCATCAATTGATTCGCCTATGTCACTTACCTTATCACCAATTGTTTTTGTGATTGAATCTTTGGGTATTCCTGTTACGGTCATCTCATTCTGTACGTCTTTAACGCCATCGATATCCTTGACGTATTCGGTCGTCAGATCCTTCTGGGCCTGGCTGCTTGCCTCGCCTTCCAGGGTAACGATTCCGTCTTTGGTGTCAACCTCCGTCATTACACTCACGTTTCGATTAAACAGGAGCGTGGATTTCACTTTCGTGGTGATCCACATATCCGACTTCTCGGCGGCACTTTCACCCTTGAGTTCCAGCCGGTTGTCCACGCTTTTAACCCCGGGCAAGCTCGCCACGGTCTCCTGGGCCAGAGATTTGTGGGACTCTTCGGCGACTGTCCCTGTAAGGGTGACGATCCCGTCCATGGACTTGATTGTAATGGCATCGTCTTTGAGAAATTTCCGGAACACATACGAATCCTTGCTGGATGATTCGATACGGTCATCCGTTTCAGTCGCGAAAGTGCGAACCGGTACGCTGGCCACCAGCAGCACTACTGCAACTACCATAAAAGCCATCCGATACATTGTTCTCATGTTGTAACTCCTGTATTCTTAATTTCCCTGTTGTATTTCCAGCCCGTTACGTTGTAATTCCCCGACGGATTGGAGACGTTAATATAAAATTATTTCACCGGGCTCTTCCAGAAGGTGCATCACTCCATGCAGCACCTTGAAGCACTCAGACTTGCAGTGTTTTGCAAAGTTCTCAAGGGGTTCCCATTCCTTGAGCAGACAGAAAAAATTCTCATCTTTGATCTTTGAACTTTGAACAGAGCAAGAAGCATGCCGACAGGAAGAAGCAGGGGGTGATATGCAGCAAAATCCTTTATTAACAGGGGATTAGATAAAACAGAGAGAAGAGTAGAAAAGAATGACAAGGTTTGTTTAGCCTCAATATGTGGCTGAACCTCAAAATATTGAGGGCATACCCCATTTATGCCACCTGGGGCGTAGCGCCATAACATCACCGAGCTTTATCATAGAAAAGGCGGTTGAAAAAAAAGTCTCAACCGCCTTTAAATACCGAGATGTCAAACCTGAGACTGGATACCAGGCCTGCTAAAAATTATTTAGCAGCATCCTCGACCGCATCCCCGGCATCTTGAATATCCTGTCCTGCCCCCTTCATGGTATTGCATCCCTGAACAAGGATAATCAGGGCCAATGCCCACATGATCGTCGTTAAGATCTTTTTGTTCATAACAACCTCCTCTTCTAATTATGGTTGATGTAGCTGCTAACGGATCTCCTCTGTCATTAATATATAGGGAAGAGAGGTGGTCGGGATTGTTCGGACAGTTCCTTGTCGTTTATAAGTGGAAAGCCGATCCCTTTTCATGCCGCTTCCTTCTGCGGAAGTGTACCCCAATAGACTTCATCAGGAAACCGATCATCAAGGCCTTGGTGCCGCCGTTTCGTATTGTAGAAGTTGAAATACGATCCAATCTGCCGCTTCGCCTCAACTACTGAATCGTAGGCCTTCAGGTAAACCTCTTCGTATTTCAGGCTCCGCCACAATCGTTCTACAAAAACATTGTCCAACCACCGACCTTTCCCATCCATACTCACTAGGATACCATTATTCAACAATTTCTCTATAAAAAATTCTGAGGTGAACTGACTGCCTTGGTCGGTGTTAAAAATTTCCGGTTGCCCGAATCGTTCCATTGCTTCTTCGAGAGCAGCCACACAAAACGATGTGTCCAGGGTATTTGAAATACGCCAGGAGAGCACCTTTCGACTTGCCCAATATTATCACGACCAAATAAACGAACCCCTTGGTCTTGGCGAGAAGAGCGATTGTCTGTTCCATCTCGGAGAGACCTTTCTCTGCCAGGCGTCTTTCGTTGACTGTATAGCCGTTGATAAGATGGTTTTTGAGAACCATGGTCGCGGATCATTTCCATAAAATTCTTTCGGCCTGACCCAACAAATAACAAAGGATATGGGCTGGAACTTTTAAAAAATCGGTTTCAATGCCTTGCAGGCGGGTCACACCGAAATCATCTTCCGATTTGGTGACCAGAAATGCCTTGTCCAGATTCTCCGCCTGACTATACACCGCCAGGCCGCTCTTCTTGTCCAATGGTGCTTTTTCTTTATACTTCACTTCAAACGGCAGGTGATAGGTCGGGCTTTTGACGATGATATCTACCTCCAGACTGCTCACCGCGTCCCGCCAATAACTTAACTCCGGAGTATCACGGTAATAATAGGCATACAGGTGCCTGAGCACGGTGGTCTCGACAATCAATTTCATTTCTTCAGGATTAAGGAACACCTCTTCGCCTCGCAGTAAAACGGCATTGCGTAAGGCCGCATCCACCAGATAATATTTATGCCGGGCCTTGAGCACTTTTTTGCCGCCAAGCCGGACCGGAGGCAAACGGTAAATCAGATTGGCCTGCTCCAGGAGGGCAAGATGGTTGGCCACCGTGGCAGTCGGAGTCTCAAGGGCCGTGGCTGCGGTCTTATGCGCAAGTATTCCACCGGTATGCAGACAGAGATAGATAAACAGTTTTTCAAGATCATTAATATTTCTCACCCCGAACAGGGCGGTCATGTCCCTTTTGAGAACACGTTCGACAACATCCTCCCGCAACAGCCTTTGACAAAAGGCTGTATCTTTTTGTCTGGCAGTCTCAGGGAAGCCCCCCACCAGCAGATAATGCTGGAAAAGCAGTAGCAACGGCCGGAGCTGAACGGCAAGCTGGCGCAACTCCATTTCCCCGAGTTTAAAAAGATCGGTTAATTGCAAGTTATCCGGAACAACCGGAGCTTCTTCCCCCCGGATGCAAATAAACTCATAGAATGAAAGGGTCGGAATCGGCACGGTGATCCATCTTCCCACCCCGCTCTCCGCCAGTTTTTCTTTATGCACGACACTGGCTGAGCCGGTTGCCAGGATTCGATACTGTGGTTGGTGATCTATCAAGAGTTTTACTTCAATTTCCCATTCTCCGGAGTATTGGATTTCGTCTAAAAACAGTATGGCCTTTTCTGTTTCGGGATAAACGGTTTCATGATAGATGCGCAGGATATCACGCAAAGACAACAGTTTGAGCAAGGGATGGTCAAGACTCAGATAAAGGATACTTTTGGGATTTGCATCTTCGGCAATGAACCCCGACGCCAGTTGCTGCAGCAAGGTTGTTTTTCCTACCCGCCTTGGCCCGGACAACAAAATTGCTCGCCGCAAAGAACTCTCTTGCAACAAGGAACGGCAAGTTCCGTATGCCAACCGCTTAAAATCAGGTGTTGAGACCAATTTGCCGCCCCACCATGGATTAAAACCGTTAAGCACGGAGACGATTTCTGCCCGATCAAAAAAATCCCTCATCAACATTCTCCAAAAGTATTATTTAACGAATATGTACAATATACACTGTACACTTTTTGGAGAAATAAGCAAAAGCATTTCACAAAATATCTTCTTCTGGGAAAATCGGGTTCTGCCTGCCGGGAGTTTACGCTGCCCCACAGAGCGAGATATTTAATTCTTCAATGATGACGCTCAACTCCTCCCCAAACAAAACCAAAGGGGTCTTTGTTTGACTCTTCTTTCTCTTCTCCTCATCCTCCATCATCAGCAACCCGAGGGTCAGGCAGAATCTGCCATCTTCCTTTTCCTGCCTGTCTTCCCTCTTCTTTCCTGAGCCGCTGCTTTTTCTTCTGGTCTGCCGTTTCAGTTATCCCCAAGCAATTCCGTCATGCTGATTTCAGGTAAACTGCAGACCGGCCGCATTGTACCGCGACCAGATCTCCTTGAATTCCTTTTGGTTCTCCAGGAGAATATCCACCAGTTTCGGATCAAAATGTTTGCCACGCTGTTCCCGGAAATGGGCAAAGACCGCCTCCCAGGACCAGGCCTCGTGGTAGATGCGCCTGTTGGACAGGGCATCAAACACATCTGCCACGCCGGTGATCCGGCCATAGATATGAATCTCCTCCCCTTTCAGTCCCTGCGGATACCCCAGGCCATCCCAACGCTCGTGGTGCAGGAGAACAATCAGGGCCGCCATCCGGATGATCGGGCTGGATGAGCTCATCAGCAGGTCATGGCCGCGGTAGACATGGGTCTTGATGATGGTGTACTCGTCCGGCGTCAGCGGGCCGGGCTTGTTGAGGATGGAATCAGGAATGCCGACCTTGCCCAGATCGTGCGTGGTGGAAGCAATTTTAAGCATCTCCGCCTCCTTCTCTTCCAAACCGTATTTCAACGCCAGCAGCTTGGTGAATTCCGCTACCCGGCGGACATGGCTGCCGGTTTCGGCGGAACGGCATTCCATGGTCTCGGCAATATGGAAAATGATCTCTTTCTGGGTGTCCTCGATACCCTTATTGAGAAAAAGATTGTCGAACGCCAGGGCAACATTGGTGAAAAACAACTCCAGCAGATCATGGTCGTCCTCGTCCAGTTCCTGGGCAATCTCAAAATAGAGAAAATTCTCCGGGCCGGTCTGACTCTTGAAATACCAGGCGCATTTCCCGTCCTCGCAATAAAAACCATGGGGTTGAGACTGGGCCAGTTGCAGGGCTCTATGCATCATGGCGGAATCGACCTCGCTGAGCATGCGGTCGAGATACTGGCAGAACTGGCCCGTGGCGGCCAGCACCACCGACTGACCCTTGATTCCGGAGGCGGTCAGGCCTGAGGCCTGGGCGTCCATGGTCTCTTCCTGCAACTGGAGGATCGACGCCAGCTGGGTCAGGATACCACGGCCCAGTTGCTGCAGGGATTGGCGCTCAAAGATATCCGAGGAGGCTTCGATGATCTTTTTCAGCCCCTTGCGGTTATTTTCAATGGTGGTAATGAAGTTGTAACTGCGCAAGGCCGATATGACGGTGACCAGCATCTTGTCAAGGGTCAGCTCGGTTTTTTCCTTGTAGTCGTTGATATCGTATTCGACAATAACCCTGGCCGCCGGGGCCTTGCCTGGTTGACCGGTGCGCAGGACTATACGGACGGCGCGGTTCCGCAACTCCTCCCGGATGAAACGAACCAGCCTGAGTCCGCTGTCGTCGGTCTCCATGACCACATCCAGGAGAATCACCGCTATATCCTGATGCCGGGTCAGGATCTCCCTGGCCTCCTGCCCGCTGTAGGCATGTAAAAACTGCAACTCGCGCCCCAGGTAGTTCATCCCCTTGATCATGTAGGTAGTGACACTGTGGACCTCCTCTTCGTCGTCAACAATGAGGATTTTCCACGGCTCGTCGCTTGCGGTCCTGCTAACAGTGCTCCGGGTTGGTTCCGGTTGTTCATCTTTAAACAGGATTTTATCGGAATCTGACATAGGCTTCCTTCCTTAGATGGGCATTATCACATGAAAAGACGTTCCCTGGCCCGGCCCACTCTCGCAGGTGATGGTGCCGCCGAAGGTCCGGGACACTATATTGAACACGATGTGCAAACCAAGGCCGGTGGACCCCTGGCTCCGGGCGGTGGTGTAAAACGGTTCGAAAATCCGATCCCGGATTTCTGCGGTCATGCCCTTGCCGTTGTCCTTATAGTGGATCTCGATGCGGCCATTGCTTCTGGTTACCTCGATGCGGATCTCGCCGGCCTGGTCCGGATCAAAGCCATGAACGAGGGAATTGATGATGAAATTGGTCAATATCTGGGAAATGGCGCCCGGATAGCTGTCGATCACCAGATCCTTATCACAGAGGACCTCGATCCGGTGGCCGGTTTTCTTGATTTTCGGCCGCAGACTGAGCAGGAC
>Ga0180007_10007630_pt1 | contig 10177 bp, 12 predicted proteins | sample MM_PC_MetaG_FD_121122 | JGI IMG/M metagenome (GOLD analysis project Ga0180007, IMG submission 121122) | Groundwater microbial communities from the Aspo Hard Rock Laboratory (HRL) deep subsurface site, Sweden - MM_PC_MetaG | ecosystem: Environmental > Aquatic > Deep subsurface > Groundwater...
AGAGAGAAATCAGCAAAAGAATCACTGAAACCTTTAAGCAATTTGCGGCAACAAAGTGCTTCCAGAGGAATATTTCTTCTAATGTTGTCTGGTATGGCAAATGAAGCCCTTTTCCAATCTCAAATAGTGTATTTGTGTAGTTAAAAAAAAGATAGAGAAGAAGATAGAGAAAAAAGAATAAGATGAGCCTTTTGGTTATAGCCTTAGAGAATATCTTGCTAAATCCAAAACCAGCTAATATGCTTGCTGATAGAGAGAAGAGGTGCATAGCCTTTACAGGATTCCTCAGCATTGAGAATCCCGGCAGATTTTTATAAAAGAATGGATAGATAGGCAAGTGTCTTCCTGCAGAAAGAAGAAGGGAGAGTATGGCTATTCCTGCCCAAAAGGCGACAAACCTTCTCTTTATCCAAAAGGGAGCAGATATGGCCAGGATAATAGGTAGGATCCCAATGTAAAGGGATGTGGTCATCTTCTGGCCGACATAAGGAAAGATATAGCCTTCAGAGGGTATGGCTGTGCCAAGCGGAATAAAGATGTTCAAGGTCTCATATAGCCCCAAGGACCAAAGGGAGACCTCAGAGAAAGAAAGCCCGCCCATCCTATTTGAAAGAAGAACAAACTCAAGGAAAGGGAGTATCTGAAATAGACAGAGACCCATTCCTGAAAGCCCGAGGAGCACAAAAGATTTTATTGGAAACAGGCTCTTTTTGTTGATAGACCAACATACGGTAATCAGAAAGAGAAGGCCAAAATCAAGACAAGAATAATCTGGTGTTCCGCTCAAGAATTGAATGGCGACTATCATACCAGAAAGAAGGGCATATTTTATACTCTGCATCTTGAGAGACCTAAGATAGAAAAGAAGCAGGATAGGCGTCCAGGTAGCCGTAGAAAGGGTTATAATGGTGTTCCCTGTAGAGAGGAATATGCCGCTGAAAGCATAAGATAGAGAGGCAAATAAGGATGAAGCCAAATCAAGCCCTTGGTCTCTCATCAGCAAATAGAAGAATAGACCTGCCAGGAATATATGGATGCAGACAAATAGGTCTATTCCAAAGGCAAAGGGAAGGCAATAGACCAATATTGATAAGGGATATAGGGTTTGATGATGCACCTGAGCCAAAAATGGTGCACCGCAAAGAATATGTGGATTCCAGAAAGCAAGAAAGCCATCTCTGATACAGGAGGTAGCAAATATCTTCATCGGATAAATGAGCATATGGATATCGCGATAGACAAAGGTTCTGTTGGTAAATAAGAACTCTGCAGAAAAGAGTAGGGTTACTCCAATCAGTATAAAAAACAGCTTATATTTACTCATCAAAGAATCTTATTTCAACAGATGTATGCCCATATTCCTGAAATCTATTCGTTTTGACTTTTATATCACAAGGATTGCAGTGACCAAAGTTAGAACACTCCCTAAATCTATCCTCAATCTGAAACTCAGGGTCCAAAATATTTCCAATTCTATCCCTGCCTGCATAAAGGTTAGCATGGCAATGGAAGATATCACCCTGGCTATCTATAAGAAGCTCTGTTGCCTTACACTCCACCCTTTTTCTAAATTTCTTATTACAGGCACCCTCATATCTATAATGGCCACATAATCTGCTATTGTGCTCCCCCAGGAACTCTTTTGTCCGAAAGTCAATGCCTAACTCTCGACATTTCTCTTGTGCCTCAAGGATAATATCCTCATACTTTGGGTGCGTTACCCCCCATATGCCGATGCTAAAGCCTGCCTCTAATATCTTCAATGTCCTTTTGATTGTCTCCTTCAAATCCATCTGCTCTGGGTGATAGCTCACACGGATAGAGGCATAGGGTGACTTTCTTTTAACCCTATCTGGGTCAACATTTTTTATAAATTCATCCACATCAAACTGAAGATTGGTAAGAATGTCAATATTCAATTCAGGCTTCAGGTTATTGATAATATAAAAGAAATCGGGATGAAGACTGGGCTCACCTCCCTGGAGGCTCACGGGTAAGCAAGGCCGAGAGATGACTCTATTAAGCCCTTTTATCCAATCTTTGCCAGAAATATTCCTTCTCTTAATGAGCTTCTGCTCAAAATGGTTGATACAATAACTACACTTTAAGTTACAGGAAAAGGTGAGGAATGCGCCCATGTAGTTATAATTTTCTGGAATCTGGATAGGTTTCATTTTTTAACCAAACTCGCTTCTTTTGCCAAGAAGGATAATTTTTAGGACCACTAAAAATTTTGCGGCAAGCAACATAACAGGATTTCCTATATAATAGTTATTATTTTTAATAATGATTTGCTTACTTATCAAAAGCCTCTCAATCCTTCTTTCAATGATCTCCTTAGAATTGTAGCGTTCAAGAAGTTCTTCCTCGGAAAGACCATCTGGGGCACTCTTGAATTCTCGCAAAATCCTTATCCTTCGAGAGGTCTGGCCGAGATTGATAAAATTGAAATAAGAGTAGCTTAAGGCTATATAGGTTAAGCCTTGCACAAAGATAGAGGTTACCAATTGCTGGCTCAAGATTAAAGACAATAAAAGCAGAACAAAGAATCCTGTCCCAAACCCTAAAAATATAGATTTTAACAACCCCAAGTGCCGAAAAAACCTGAAGCTCAAAACTTGAACTAAGACATTTACAAAAAGTCCGACAATAGGGGAGGATGCGATTATATATTCATCAAACATCAAAGGCTAACCTCCTTTTTCGGCATTCAACAATCTGCGAAAAAAAATAATCGGGCTAATCAGAAATGCGCCTTTTCTGGTCAATCTATATTTATCATCTTTCAGGCAGATCATTTTATCATTTAACAAATCCTTGATGCGAGGAATAACTAAAAAATTATCTGTCAATTGTTTATTCAACTCTTCAAGGCTCAGGCCACAACCTGTTTTGTCAATATTCAACACGATAGTCAAAGAAGGACTATCTACCTCTATGGCGGAATAAGTAACAATATAGGCCAACATCAACGAGAGATATAAAAAGAATAACTGTATATAATCGCTAAGTCTTTGTGGTGGAAAAATGAACATAGCGATGATAAACACGCCAAGAAAGATACTAAGCAAAACTACTGTCTGATTCCCCTTGGGTAGATGAATCTTCCAGACGAGAATATGGACAAGGAAGGCTAAAGCAAACAACAAAATTCCAAACAAAAATATGTTCATATAAAATTTATATGTAAGGGTGGCTTGCCCTTAGGTGCTTTTAGATGTACTTTGCCGTGTTTTAGGTCCCATAAAAACTCATTCACCTTGTGCTGAAGGCATAAAGTGCCGCACATCCTTTTAGCATCAAATTCATCTGAGGCAATAAGATGTAAAACCTCCCAATATCGCTCACTTTTCCATATCTCCTTAAAGGATTTTTCCGCGATATTGCCGATATGATATTTTGTATATCTTTCGTTAAACAACATCCCGCAAGGAGCCACTAACCCTGAGCCGGAAAACTGCATAATAAATGCAGGGCCATAACATTGGCTATAATTGCGTTTGCCTTCACTCAATATCTTAGACCATTTGACAGCAACCTTATACCCTGGTCTTGAATATTTTTCTGCTTCTTTCAAAATATCAACACAATCTTTATACCTTGAATAATCAACGCCCAAACTTCCAAATTCATCATCACTGCAATGCTTAAAGATTACATAATCAACCCTTAATTCTCTACCAAGTTTAGCTAAAGGAATAACCTGATCCATAAAGGCGGGCAAAAAAACCATTTGCAGACCAATAGTTACAGGCAAATCCATCTCTTTTTTAATCTTTACACACCCCTTTATAGTCTTACAAACCTTATAGAAACAGCTTTTCTTTGCTCCCATAACCTCAACATACCGCAAAGGTTCAGCGGCTGAGATATTGAACCGGATATAGCAGAGGGCAGGAAGAATCTCCTCCAACCGAGCATCTTTTAATAGATACCCATTTGTTCCCAAAGCCATATCAAGACCATTTGCCCTACCCCTTGAGATAGCATCATAGATATAAGGCGAACAGGTGCTTTCTCCATCACTCACAAAGCTTATAGCCTTTACCCCTATTTCAGCCGCATCATCAAGAAATCTGAAAATTACATCTCTGGTCATTACCTTTTCATCATTTGCCTGCAACTGCCCATAGCAATAGACACATCTATAGGTGCACCTTCTTGTCAAAGAACAGTCTATCGTAATGGGTGCAATCCTTTCACCAGAAAGCCAGGCATCTATTTCCTTTTTGTGCCACTCTAATTTATGTCCATCAAGAATTAGTTCAGCCATTTTGCCTTCTTTTCTTTGTTAAAGAGTCATCCGGAAATTTTACCCCTATCTTACTCTTAAAATGTATATCCTTCACCAATTGGCAATATCCCTTTATAACTTGGAGAAGGGAAGGGAATGATACGGCCTTAGATTTCCCCTCTCTTCTTATGGAAACCCTATATGGAACCTCAGCAAAGAGATACCCCTCTTTTACCAGTCTTATCAAGATATCTGTCTGAAAGAAAAAACCCTTGCTTCTATACCTTAAGTCTTTTAAGATGGACCTTCTGTAAAGCACCGTACCATTCGTATAATTTAGGTAGACAATGAAAGTGGTATTGATGATAAAGCGATAGATGAAACTGAGAGCGTTTCTAAAGATAGACCTTGTTTCTTTGTTATAGAAAAAGGGGATAACAATATCCACGCTTTCTAAGAGCTTGTAATAGCGAAATATCTCAAAAGGGTCGTTCTCATTATCGGAAGGGAGCATAATAACTATATCACCCTTACAATTCTCTACACCTTCCCAAAAAGATGCACCTATTCCTTCAGGTTTTGTGTGTTTTAAGAGCCTTATGCGGCCGTCCTTTTTAATAAACCCTTCTGCCAATTCCTCTGTTCTGTCTGTGCTGCCATCGTTGACCACAATAACCTCGCCGATGAGATTAAAGAAATCAAAGGCTTTTATGGTATTGGTTATAGCCTCAGAGATATTCTTCTCTTCATTGAGTGCTGGCATAATGACACTAAGATAAACCTTAGACTCGGATATATCCTGGTTTTTCATCTCGTATCCATTCCTCTACAACCTCATTAAATGGCTTTTTTTCTGTATAGGGGTCATAGACCTTCATTTGAATCAGGTTCATTATGGCCACATCATCCTCTCCACAGCAATGAGAAGGCCCAAGGAACTTAAAATAGTCATTAACGCCTGTAGCAATAAACTTCACATTCAGACCTTGCAGGACCACATCATTCCTTATCTGCTCCAATGCCCTAAAGACTAAGAAGTTTACTATTGAATAAACTATGGGCTTTAGACCAGCTATACTCATACCTGCAGCAATGCCCACAGTTGCCTGCTCCATAATCCCGCAGTTTATTATTCTATGACCAAGCTCCTTTTTGAGACCATCAATAACACCAAACCCCATATCACATACCAAAAGATAATAGCGGCTATCTTTATGAAAATAAGGCAGGATAGTATCTATTATCTCTCTTCTAAAATTACTCATAGCTTCTTCCTAATGCCAATTCTTCTTCTGTAGGGACACCTTTGAGGTCATCAATAACACCAAACCCCATATCACATACCAAAAGATAATAGCGGCTATCTTTATGAAAATAAGGCTGGATAGTATCTATTATCTCTCTTCTAAAATTACTCATAGCTTCTTCCTAATGCCAATTCTTCCTCTGTAGGGACACGAAAGTGGAACTTGGCTATATTCTCCATACACCGTAAGCCATAGCCCTTTATGGTCTCAGCAATTATAACCTTTGGTCCGCCAAGAGATGATGCCTTGACAGAAGCTATTCCTTCAGCAAGCCCAACAACATTATGCCCTGGATAGAGGATGGGTTGTAGTCCAAAGCCTATTAACCTTCTAAGTCTATCATTATTTTCTCTGTCAAGGATATTGGTAATGAAGTCCATTGCCTGCAGATTATTGGAGTCAATAATAATAATGAGATGGTGTAATTTGTGCTTGACAGCAAATTGCAGAGCCTCCCATGTTGAACCTTCCTGTAGTTCCCCATCTCCTAGAATACAAAAGGTGAAGTAGGACTTTTCCTGAAGCTGGGAGGATAGGGCAATGCCAGTGGCAATTGGAAGACCGTGGCCAAGAGAGCCACAGCCTGCCTCCAAGCCATACTGAGGCATCCTCTCAATACATCCAGGCAAATGGCTACTCTTTGTGTAAAAGTTCTGCCATGCCTCTTTTTCTATAACGGCCAAATCTGCCAGGATGGCATAGAGGGCATAGCAGCCATGTGCCTTAGCGAAGATTAGCCTGTCCCTATCTTCCCAGAGAGTGTCCCTTGGCTTATAGGTTAAAGCATAGTAATAGAGGGCAACAAGAATATCTACACAAGACAAAGATGAGGCAATATGACCAGCCTTATTCCGCACAGCAACATTTATCACCTCATCCCTGATATGATTGGCTTTTTCTCTTAAAAATCTGGCCTGCTTGGTATCCATTAGATAAAATTTACAGAAGAAGAGGGATGTTTTAATTCCCACAGGTATCTGTTCACCTTTATCACCTCATCCCTGATATGATTGGCTTTTTCTCTTAAGAATCTGGCCTGCTTGGTATCCATTAGATAAAATTTACATGTGAAGAGGGATTTTTTAATGCCCATAGGTATCTGTTCACCTCGTCAAGGCGACAGTTCTTCATGCAGTCTTTGACATCTAACCTGGCTACCCTGTCTAAAACCACTTTCCTCTCCTTGCCTTTCCAGATCTCAAGAAACGAGTTTTTATAGATATTACCATAACAGAAGCTCTCTATACCCAAATATGGACCACAGGTATAAATGTTGCCATTAGAGGTTATCTCACAGAAGAAGGCTAATCCTAAACACCTCTCATATAACTTTGGCTCTTTCAGTTTAATGAAGGAATGAGTTCTAAAATATATCTTGAAGTTCTCAGTTGAAAATCCCTTGATTTCCTCGTCAAGCTCTGAAAGCTCTTCATTAGTCAAATCTCGGCTAATATTATGACTGCTTTGAGGATGTTTTATGAAGGGTTTTACCACCAGATAATCAACCCCAATACCTTTAAGCAAATCTGCCAGGGTTGTAAGGCCATTTTTATTCTCAGAAAGTAAGACTATCTGCCCACCTATAGTACAATTATACCCATTCTCTTTCCGTATTCTCACTGCTTCTTTCAGATTATGAATAACCCTATCAAACTCTTTCTCCTGGCATCCATGAATTTTGGCATATGAGCTTCTTGTGCCTGCATTTATGCTTATCTTTATCCAGGTAAGTGCACCTAAACATTCTTTGGCTATCTCGGGGCTGAATAAGCTCCCATTCATAGCCACAGCCACATCAAGGCCAACCTTTTTAGCATACAATATAAGCTCAGGAAGGTCTGGATGTAAGAATGGCTCACCCTCTCCTGAGTACATTATGGCCTTTACCCCACACCCGGCCATATCAGAAATAGCTCTCTTTAAGGCATCCTTGTCAATAAACTGAGGCTTATAGCCAAGATACTCAAAGGCACAGAAGGTACAGCGGTGATTACAAACACCTGAAGGGCTAATCTCTATGTAGATTGGGTAGATATCATCTCCTTTCAACCACTTATAAACCTGTTGGGGATGATAGATAAGTTTATGGCTATCAATCCTTATTTCTTCCATTATCTTGAAACAGTTTTACTACCTTTTCTTTCACCTCTTCAGGCTTGATAAATTCCAGACAACTCTTTTTTTGAAAACATTCTTGTTTAAGACAAGGCAGACAGTTATAGGGTGTTTTTGGCAAGAGTTTGGTGCCTCTTTCGTAAAGGTAAACCTCTCGGGAGGAACTTGGTCCAAAAAGGGCAATGACCTTCTTCTTTAGGGCTATGGCTAAATGCATACCCAGGCTATCATTGGTAACAATGAGATGGCAAGAGTTTATCCACTCTATGTATTCATGCAGGCTATTTAATCCCTCTTGCCAAGAAACAGAATAACTTTTCGATAGCAGATACTCTAATCTTTCGAAAGCTTTTTTAGGCCAGGCTTTATTAGGCCACTTATCCCCTACTGCCCAATTAAAACCAACATCATACTTTACAGAAGATTTTGGCTGATAGCCAAGAAGATAGTCCTCCTGCCTCCACTTTTTTCCGACCATAGATACTAATGCTTCCTGCCAATATTTCTGGTTCCCCTTTTTCTTCTCTAAATCAAGGCATAGGCTCAAAACCTTCTCTGCCCCACCATAAGCCTGAGCCAAACCCTTATCTTGATCAAATCTGAAGCCAAACCGCTGCCAGGCATTGATTGAATCAGCGAAGGCACAGATGCCTGGGCCCTTTTCCAGGTTTATAACCGTGTCAAACCGCTCGGCCTGCAATTGCAGAACAGACTCTAAATTAAATATAATAATTCTTCTGATATAAGGATTGTTTTCTAATAATGGATAGGCTTTTTCATCTACCAACCAGGTTACATCCGTATCTTTGAAGAAGTGCAGGATGACTGTAGTTCGTAAGACATCGCCCAAACTGGTTGCGGTCTTTATCTGGCTATCCAGCGTCTCGGAATAACCAAGCTTGATAATTAGAACCTTTTTCATAGAAGATTTACTTTAAGTAAGAGACCATATCAAAGCTCTTATCAGCCTTATTCCAATCTTTGTAAGGCAGAACCATTCTTTTGGTTTTAGGTACCATAGGGGTGGAAGATAAAACCATCCTGCAGGACCTACCCTTTTTATCAATAATTTAAGCACCCTATTATTGAAATCTTCATCTTGGGATAATATCCTTAGCCCTTAAAAGCCAAGTACTTACTGGGTCGTATATTCCTTCTTTTATAAAGAGATGCGTAAAGTTCCAATAATCAAAGAATGCTATTATAACTATTATAGCAAATACAATGGGTTTTAGTCTTTCTCTAAATAATACCTCTAACATTAGTATTGAAAAGAGCCTGATTGGTGTCTCAAGCATAATCGCATATCTTGCATTCTTTGCATTTACAGTCAGTATGCCAAAGATAAATAGGAGACCACAGAAGATAGTGATAAAATAGATTGGGCATTCCTCCTTCCTGTTTAAGGTAAGATAATAGAAGATGAAGCCTATCGAAAGGATGAGTGTCCATGGAGAGAGGATGAGCCAGTCAATCAGATACCGAAACCAGGGTCCTGCACAGAAGAGGATACTGTACTGATTTGACCGGAATATGCTTACATTTGCTTTTATTGCTTCATAAAACTGTCCAGACGATAAGATCGTCAATATTCCAATCACAATCAGTGCAGGAAATATGGTTATAGAAAGAAGAGAGATTAGACTTACCCGTTTCTTAAGAATAAATCGCAAGATGCAAAGATATAGGATTAGAACAGGCGATAAGAACGCCGCACTCTCTCTGGTCAATATAGTAAAGGAATAGACAAGGATAAAAGCAATCTGTTTTAGTCTGCCTCCATTTTTTGAGAGATCAAGAAAGAGCCAAATAGATAGACTAATGAATAGATTAGCAGTGCTATCAGTAAGGGCACGGCGTGCCATTCCCATATTTAATGGTGAGAATGCAAGAAGTAAGAGAAGTAGAAAGGCTGTCTCTTCTCCAAAGTGCCTCTTGGCAAAATAGAATGAGACCAATAAAAAGCAGAAGAAGCTGAATAGAGAAAGGTATGCCAAGCTCAAGAAAGATGGGCCAAATATCTTAAGCCATCCTGAAGATAACAGAATAAATCCCGCCCTTATTGGAGAAGAGAATATCCAGTTCTCTTTGTTCTCAATATATTCCTTAAATAGATCAGGAAATCCAGATACTCCTTTATCAGCTATATAAGATGCATATCTAAAGTAATAACCCTCATCTGCCTGTGGATAGAACCTGACATCCTTTAGGCTTGCAAAGATTATAGCAAACGATATAATGGATACCAGAAGTGCCAAAAGCGTATAGATATTTTTCATTTCACTTTGTATCAATGGCCTAATTGTGCCAAGTAATTAAAGGCAAAGAAGTAATTTTGCCAGGATTGGTCTTCTGAGCCATACTCATTATCAAAAGCAAAGTAGTCAACCAAGACCTCATAAACACGGGTTAATTCTCTGAGTCGCTTTTTATTCTTGGGATCAGCAATGGTTAAATGGAGAAGCTCTAATTTTTTTGCAAACCAATTTTCATTGGGTATAAATGCTTTGCATTTTTGGGA
>Ga0180007_10007631_pt1 | contig 10177 bp, 8 predicted proteins | sample MM_PC_MetaG_FD_121122 | JGI IMG/M metagenome (GOLD analysis project Ga0180007, IMG submission 121122) | Groundwater microbial communities from the Aspo Hard Rock Laboratory (HRL) deep subsurface site, Sweden - MM_PC_MetaG | ecosystem: Environmental > Aquatic > Deep subsurface > Groundwater...
ATGCATTCCCAGGCAGATGCCGAAATACGGCACTTTGTTTTCCCTGGCATATTTGGCTGCCAGAATTTTACCTTCAATCCCCCTGGATCCAAAACCGCCCGGAACCAGAATCCCGTCACTGGCCGATAATATTTCAACCACATTTTCCTCGGTCAGGGTGGTTGAATCCACAAAATTAAGGTTCACCCGGGTATCATTGGAGATACCCCCATGGGTTAGGGCTTCGTTCAGGCTTTTATAACTCTCGGTCAGATCCACATATTTTCCCACAATGGCAATATTGACAGCAAAGCGTGGATTTTTGAGTTTTTCAACCATTTCCCGCCAATCATCCAGCCGGGGAGCCCTAGCCCAGATGTTCAATTTCTTTAATATTTTATCCCCAAGGCCCTCTTTATTATAAACCAAAGGGACTTCATAGATGCAGTCCACATCCTTTGCCGTAAACACCGCATCCGGATCCACATTACAGAACAAGGAAATTTTGTTTTTAATTTCCTGGGACAAATAGCTTTCCGTCCGGCACAACAGGATATCCGGCTGGATGCCGATACTGCGCAATTCTTTTACACTGTGCTGGGTGGGTTTGGTTTTAACCTCGCAGGCCGTCTTGATATAGGGAACCAGGGTCAAGTGAATATAGATCACGTTGGAAGGCCCGGCGTCGGTCCGAAACTGCCGGATGGCTTCAAGAAAGGGCAAAGACTCAATATCACCGATGGTGCCGCCTATTTCGACAATCACCACATCGGTTTTATGGGATACCAGAAGAATACTTTTTTTAATTTCATCGGTAATATGGGGAATGACCTGAACCGTTCCACCGAGGTATTCTCCCTTGCGCTCCTTGGTAATCACCTGGTCGTAAATTTTACCCGTTGTAAAATTGTTGTTTTTACCCAGTTTGGCATTGGTGAAGCGTTCATAATGGCCCAAATCAAGATCTGTTTCCGCCCCGTCGTCGGTCACAAAAACTTCCCCGTGCTGAAAAGGATTCATTGTTCCGGGATCAACATTTATGTAAGGATCCAGCTTCTGTATGGTCACGGTCAGCCCCCGGCTTTCCAGAAGCATACCAATGGCCGCAGATGCAAGACCTTTACCCAAAGATGATAATACGCCGCCGGTAACAAAAATGTACTTGGTGTTTTCAGCCATCAATCCCTCACTTGTTTAAATTATTCATATAATTTTCTAAAATTTTCAATCTGCTTGTCCAGCTCATCAATTTTACCCAAAGTCCCCGACGCCTCATCCTTGGATACACTGCCCACAGGATACATTCCGTGTATGCCTTTCACATCAAACACGGACAGGGGAAATTCAGAGGAAATTTCAAACTGACGCACCTCAATCCTGGCAAACAACTGATTATCGACTAAAATGGTTATGAGCATCGGATACCAGGTTTTACTGACTTGCTGCCAATTCTCATACCGAAACGAAACTGTCCACCCATTCTTATCAATCACATACCGGACCGGGAATAAACTCTCACGCTCAATCCAGAGGCCGGCGGATTCTTTTTGGCCGGGCTGTCCGATAAAATAGCAAATTTTGTTGTCAAACCGCTGGAAGCTTACCTGCTCCGTACTTACACCGACGGAATCAAGTTGCTGGAGAAGGGATTCATAGTCCCTGTAAAGAAGAATGTCCGAATAGAAGTCCACGGGTGATTTTTCCTGGGAAACAATCTTTCCGTCGGCCACTTTAACAAATTGGGAATTTGACTCCACATAAAACCGGAAAACCCTGCCTGAAACAATTTCAGACCTGAATTTACCCGGAAAGGCATAGGCCAATTTTTCATCCAGTTCGATTGTCTTTGGCGCGCCCCCCTGGACTGACGTCTCCATGACATTCCGGATTTGATGGACCACCATTCCCTCGGGCCGATTGATTTTCTGGATCATCTGGTGCAAGAGGTGAGGCGCTTGCGGAACAAACGCTTCACCGTTTCCTGCCAATACCATAAAAAATGCTGTCCAAAAAAGAACCGAAATTTTTCGAATCATAAACCCCAATGGTTAAAAGAACAAATCTGCCGGGAAAGACGCACTCCCCCCCAGCCTTTCTTCAATTCGGATCAATTGATTGTATTTTGCCACCCGATCGCTCCTTGACATGGATCCGGTCTTAATCTGGCCTGCGTTAACCCCCACGGCCAGGTCGGCAATAAAAGAGTCTTCGGTTTCTCCCGACCGATGGGACACAATGGTGGTATAGCCTGAATCCTTTGCCATCTGGATCGTATCAAGGGTTTCGGTCAAGGTCCCAATCTGGTTAAGCTTGATAAGAATTGAGTTGCCGATACCCCTTTCAATCCCCCGCTTGAAAATATCCGGGTTGGTCACAAAGATATCATCCCCCACAATCTGGGTGGAATGCCCCAGGCGTTCGGTCATAAGCGCCCATGATTCCCAGTCACCCTCTGCTAGGCCATCTTCAATGGAATACAGGGGATATTTATCAATCAAGCCCTCGTAATAGTCTATCAATTCCTCTGCAGACAAACTCTTCCCCTCTGACTGGAATACATATTTCCCGTCCCGATAGAATTCAGACGCCGCTGCATCAAGGGCAATCCCGATATCCCTTCCCGGTCTGTAACCGGCCGCCTCTATGGCATTGATAATATACTCCAGAGCCTGTTCATTGGATTTCAAATTCGGAGCAAATCCGCCTTCATCCCCCACAGCCGTGTTCAGGCCTTCCCCCTTGAGGATTTTTTTCAGGCTATGGAAGGTTTCCGCTCCCATTCTGATGGCTTCACTTATGGAAGCCGCCCCAAAGGGAAGGATCATGAATTCCTGTATATCCAGGTTGTTGGCAGCATGGGCGCCGCCGTTGATAATGTTCATCATGGGCACCGGAAGTATCCGTGCATTTATACCGCCAATGTGCTGGTATAAAGGGATATCACAGGCATTGGCCGCAGCCCTTGCCGCGGCCATGGACACCCCTAGAATTGCGTTGGCGCCCAACCGTGATTTGTTTTCCGTTCCGTCAATATCAATCATGGTCCGGTCAAGCCCGGCCTGGTCCATGGCGTCATATCCGATGATTTCAGGTGCAATCACCTCATTCACATTGGCAACGGCGTTGAGAACCCCCTTGCCCATGAAACGGTTTTCTGCATTGTCCCGAAGTTCCAAGGCTTCCCGGGTACCTGTGGAGGCGCCTGACGGAACAGCGGCACGACCCTGGGCACCACAGGCCAGTGTCACATCCACTTCAACGGTTGGATTCCCTCTGGAATCAATTATTTCCCTTGCCCTGACATCAATCAATTCCGTCATTTTTCCCCCTTCACAAACCATATATTAAAAAAGTAACTTCCTCTGAATTTTTCTGCACCATTAATAACAATATCCTTTCCCACATTCAAGAACTAATCAAAATATATTTCTCCCAAGGGCATCTTTTCACAAAACCATTTTCCCCATCGCCATTGCCTTGGCCTTGACAAACAAAAACGACTCTTATATGTAGGAAAGTTGTGCAGATGATAAATCCATTTAAACCTACATAAGGAGTCAAGATGAACATTCTTTTTTTCGGACCAAACGGCAGCGGCAAGGGAACCCAGGGAACCATACTCAAAGACAAGTACAATATCGCCCATATTGAATCCGGCGGTATCTTCCGCGAGAACATCAAGGGCGGAACCGAACTGGGCAAAAAAGCCAAAGCCTATATAGACAAGGGAGACCTGGTTCCCGATGAAATCACCATCCCCATGGTTCTAGACAGACTCCAGAAGGACGACTGCAAGGGCGGATGGCTTTTGGACGGTTTTCCCAGAAACAAAGTCCAGGCAGAAAAATTACATGCATCCCTTGAAGAGGCCGGCATGAAACTCAACTACGTCATTGAGCTGATCCTTGACCGTCAGATTGCCAAAAACAGAATCATGGGCCGCAGGCTGTGCGAGAAAGACAACAACCATCCGAACAATATTTTCATTGAGGCCATCAAACCCAACGGAGACAAATGCCGGGTTTGCGGCGGCGCCCTTAGCGCCCGTGGTGACGATCAGGATGAAGTTGCCATTGATAAACGTCATTCCATTTACTATGACACAACTACCGGCACCCTGGCCTCTGCCTATTATTTCAGAGATCTTGCCGAAAAGGATCCTTCCGTCAAGTACTTCACCCTGGCCGGTGAAAAAGATCTCAAGTCCGTTACAAACGAGCTTGTTTCCAAACTATAAACGCAACCTTGAGTGTCCTTTTTGCAAGCAAATTAAGGAAATCCGATTATTAAAGATCCTGGCCATTTGACTGTATTTTTATTCTTCAGTCAAATGGCTTTTTTACTTGCTTTCATAACGCTTATTTGGTATATGATCGGGTTATAAATAGTGTATATTTAAATCCACGATGAAAGGGGCGATGCCTTTTGAAAGAAATTATGGTCACGGTTATTGACAATGATGTCGAAAAAGCCTTGAGAATATTGAAGAAGAAAATTCAGAATGACGGTCTCTTCAAACGTCTTAAAGTAAAGAAACATTTTGAGAAACCTTGTCAATTCAGACGCCGTAAAATGAGAGAAGCAATGAGAAGACAAAGAATTGCGGCCTCAAAAACCCACAGAAAAAACAATTAAACCGTTAGATTCTTCCCGGTATGTTTGATGGTATATCAAGTATACCGGGTTTTCATTATTGGAAAAAATGGGTAAAATATCCTACCACGAATGTCTTGATAAAATTTACAAGCTCAGCCGTTTCGGTATCAAGCTTGAGCTTGCGACCATTCAAAACATTCTCAAAAGCCTGAACAACCCCCAGAAAAACTACCATACCATCCATGTTGCCGGAACCAATGGCAAGGGATCAACCGCCACCTATATCGAATCCATACTCAGAAGGGCGGGCTTCAAAACAGGCATTTATACCTCTCCCCACCTGGTCCGATTCAATGAAAGAATCTGTGTCAACGGAGAACAGATTTCTGATGAACAGGTGGTGGAAACCTATGAGGCGGTTCATGGGGCGGACACGGGAGAGAGGAAAGCAACCTTTTTTGAAATCAATACCGCCATGGCGTTTTATCATTTTTCCAGGGAAAATGTAGACTGGGCCATAATCGAAACCGGCATGGGCGGACGATTTGATGCCACAAACCTTATCCTTCCCCAAGTCAGTGTGATCACCAATTTGTCCATTGAACACACCGAATACCTTGGCAGTACCATAAAGGCGCTTGCCTGGGAAAAGGGGGGGATCATCAAACAGAACACCCCCGTTGTCACAGGGGTATCTCAACCCTCCGGCCTTGGGGTAATCCGCCAGATTGCATCTGACAAATCGGCTCCGCTTTTTCGGTTTAAACATGATTTCTCCATACGGAAAAACCCAAACAAAGCCACCTATCTGTATCATGGCCTCCACCATACCTATAAAGCACTTGTAAAGCCCTTGCCAGGTGATCACCAGAAAGAAAATTTAAGCCTGGCTCTGGCGGCAATCGAGCTTGTATTCAACAAGTTCAAAGGAACGGACCTTCGATATACTTTATCTGCACCGCTGGTCAACGAAGGGTTATCTGCTGCAAAGTGGCCGGGCCGGCTTGAAGTTGTCATGGAAAAACCCCTGGTGATTCTGGACGGGGCCCACAATCTCAAAGCAGCCCAGATTCTGGGCAAATACCTGTCCGATACCCTGGCGGACAGACACCTTACCCTGGTGGTGGGTATTCTGGATGATAAACCCTATGAAAAAATGCTCAAGCACCTGGTTCCCTGTGCAGATAGAATTATTATTACCAAAGCAAAAATTGACAGAAGCCTTGAAACACGTATTTTGGAAACTGCCGTAAAAAAAATTACCCGTAAAAAAATTGAGATTATTGAAGATGTGCAGAGTGCTGTAACCCATGCCATATCAACCTGTTCCGACAATGATGCCATTTGCATTGCCGGCTCTTTATACGTGGCCGGAGAAGCAAAACAACATTTTAATGTGGATTTTATTTGATAACGTGGTATAAAAGCATCTGGATTTTGTGCGCTCGTAGCCCAGTGGATAAGGCGTCAGCCTCCGAAGCTGAAGATCGCTGGTTCGATTCCAGCCGGGCGCACCATTCTTATTTTCTATGAATTCATCCCTTAAAATCGGCATATTAAGTTACAGGAGCAACCCCCACTGCGGCGGCCAGGGCGTTTACGTCCGGCATCTGACCCATGCGCTCTCAGAGCTCGGACACCGGGTTGAAGTCATTGCAGGCCCGCCTGACCCCCAGCTGAACGGGAACGGCATCCTGACCATGCTGGAAACCCTGGATCTCTACAATGCAGACAACCCCTTTCGGACCCCGAGCCTTGAAGAACTCAAAGATCCCATCAATCTTCTGGAATGGCTGGACGTGTCTGCCATGGGATACCCGGAACCCATGACCTTTGGCATGCGGGTGAACCGTCACTTGAAAGGCCATGAAAATCAGTTTGACATCATCCATGACAACCAAAGTCTTTCCTATAGTCTGCTTTCTCTGCAGCGGAAAGTACCGGTAACCGCCACCATCCACCATCCCATGACCGTGGACAGAAGATTGGCAGTCCAAAGCACCCGATCCTATCTCAAAAAGCTCAAAGCCCTGCGATGGTATTCGTTCATCGGCATGCAAAAGCATGTCGCCAAAAAACTTAGGACGATTATTACGGTTTCGGACAGTTCGAAAAAAGATATTGCACGTGAATTTAAGGTTCCGGAATCAAAATTTAAAACCATTCCCATTGGCATTGATACGAACAGCTTCTACCCTTTGGACCACATCCGAAAGGTTCCCGGCCGCCTTATTGTAACCAATAGCGCGGATACCCCCTTAAAGGGGCTATACCATCTCTTGTTTGCCCTTAAAAATGTCCTGAAAACCCATAGGGTCAGCCTGACTGTCATTGGCACCCCCAAAAAAAACGGGGGCATTGAAAATCTGGTCAAACGGCTGGACCTGGGGTCCCATATTGATTTTACCGGCCGTATCGACCATGACCGGTTTGTCCGGGAGTATGCCAGGGCCAGCATTGCCGTTGTGCCCTCTCTGTACGAAGGATTCGGGCTGCCGGTGGGAGAGGCCATGGCCTGCAGGATTCCCGTGATCAGTACCACCGGTGGTGCTCTTCCGGAAGTGGCAGGCAATGCTGCAAAACTGGTTCCCCCCGGGGATGCGCGGGCACTTGAACGTGCCATTGTTGAACTCCTGGAAGATCCGGCCCAGCGGGAAATACTGGCCCAAAGAGGATATGAACGGGTCTTGGCAGAATTTACCTGGGAAAAAACAGCCATTCGAACGGCTGAAGCCTATAGAGAGATTATCCATGATTACCATTGACTTTAACCGGCTTGATATCGGTCCCCACGACAAAATTCTGGATATCGGCTGTGGAGAAGGCCGTCATACCATCCGGGCTGCCCAGGAAAAAGGCACCTGCTGCACCGGAGCGGATTTTGGTTTTGACAATCTGGTCCAGACCCGGGACAAACTAAAATTTCACGATGAAATCAACGATCTTTCCTGCAGAGACTGGAATCTTTCTGCAATGGATATAACAGCCCTCCCCTTTCAGGACAATTGTTTTGATACGGTCATCTGCTCGGAAGTGCTGGAACATATTCCCGATGACGCAAAGGCCATATCCGAACTGGTCAGGATTGTGCGCCCCGGAAAAATTCTGGCCGTCAGTGTGCCCAGATCCTGGCCGGAAAAAATCTGCTGGTGTCTTTCCGATGAATATTTCAACGCCAACATGGGCCATGTGAGAATCTATGGGAAAAAGGCATTGATCCAAGCCATTCAGGCCCGGGGACCTGTTTATTTAGGGTCCCATTTTGCCCACAGCATCCACACCCCCTATTGGTGGCTCAAATGTCTGATCGGACCCAACAGGACCGATTCATTTTTGGTAAACCTCTACCACAGGCTTCTGGTCTGGGACTTGATGAAAAAACCGAAGATAACTGCTTTTTTTGATAAATTGCTCAATCCGCTTTTGGGCAAAAGCCTGGTTCTGTATTTCAGAAAACCCCAATCCCGGTAACTCCCGTTTCCGCCATGGTGGAAATTCATAAAAAGAGTCTTATCTTTTCCTAAATGACTTACATTAACCATGGGAGGACATCATGCGCTTTTTTTTACATTTGGCTATTTTTCTTTTGATCCCCCTTATATATTCCTGTACCACACTGCCAAAGGACCGTGTCGCAAGACAGGACCCCCTGATTGGCAAAATCGTCCATACCCCTGACCATAAATTCATCCCTTTCAAGACCCTGGTGGACCAGATTGCAGATCAAGATGTGATTTATCTGTCCGAAAAGCATGACAATCCCATGCACCACACCATCCAGCACCAAATCATTAAAGCCCTTATTGAAAAAGGGAAAGCCCCCCTTATCGGATTTGAATTTTTTTCCATGGAGGATACCCCCTTTTTGCTCAGCTTTGTTGATTCGGGCACAACAGCCCACACACCCAAAATGGAGGCGGCCATTGAAAAACAGGCACGGAAAAAATTGGGCTGGGACACCCAGTCCGACACCATGTGGGGCTATTATTATGGCCTTATGAAATTGGCCAGACAAAATCATCTTTCCATTGCAGGCATAGACCTGTCCAGCTCCCAGAAACGCAGAATCACCCGGAAAGGGCTGGAGGGGCTTTCTGCCGTTGAGAAAAAAACACTTTTTTCATCCCGGTTCTCCAATATTCCCTATGAAATCCATATGAAATCAATTTTCAAATCGGTTCACTGCGGCATGAACCATGAAAAAATGACATCCAGGCTCTATGATACCTGGGTGGCCAGAAACGACAAAATGGCCCTGTCCATATCCCAATTGTACGAAAAAGATGCCAAAGGACCCGTTGTGGTCATCATTGGCCGGGGCCATACAGAGTACGGACTGGGTGTCATGGACAGGGTTAGGGCACTCAACCCCGATATTTCCCAGGTAGACATCGGGCTGACAGAGATCACAAGAGCCCCTTCGGATTTTGCCGATTATCTGCGCCCCCTTGAACTGGAAGGATTTGAACCAACGGCGCCTTCGGACTATCTGTGGTTTACCCAGCGGGTCTCCTACGCAGATCCTTGTGAGGAGTTCAAAGCATCCTTAAAAAAAATGAAACAAAAAGAGTAGGATTATCTGCCAGGCACAATGGTTTTGATTTTCTGATCTTCATTCAAAATGTGATGCACCAGCCAATTTTCGATGGTTTTAATGATTTCAGAATTTAACACATGGATTCCATTATGGATATCCAGGCGAAGCGCCTCTATTTTCTTCAGAAAATCCAGATGCAGCTGTTTATGATGCGCAAGCCCGGCAAACCCAATGCTTTCCATGTAGTTTTCTTCAAATGAAAAATGATATTCCCCATAGGCCTGCATCTCCTGCAATGCCTCCAATCCGGCAGTGCGAAACACATTTTCATCCGGGTTCATCATTTTGGCGTGGGCTGTATTATAAATTTCAAGCCATTTTTTGTGCTGATCATCGATTTTTTGATGCCCCACACCGTATTCATCCAACCATTTTATTCTGACCATCTCTTTTCTCCTTGATCCCTGTAACTGCCTGTACCCGTCATCATGCCGTTTTTTAAATTATAATTCAACCGGATTTTCTCTTTTATGATTAAATGGGCAGTCCTCCCCGGCAAACACTTTTTAAAATAGATCTTGACAAAAAACAGCCGTCCTGGTAAACATTGGCTGGTCGTCCAACAAATAACTGGGTTTCCAATTTTGAAAACAAATACAGATCTGAAAACAGAACAAATACTGGCCGCCGTCCGAAGCCTCCTTGCAAAAAACGGCTACATGGGTACCACCATCAATCTGGTGGCCAAAGAAGCCGGGGTCTCTCGGGGACTGCTCCACTACTATTTTAAGACAAAGGAAGAAATGCTGGCCCGGGTCATAAAGGAGAATATGGAAATCAGCGTTGCCATGATCTCCAAAGTTTTCCAGCGGTATAAAACCCCCGAAGGCTATGCCAAGGGGATAGTGGATCTGCTGCGGAACATCATGGAAACGGATCCGGATTTTTTGAATCTGTTCTTCGAGGGGTTTGCGGTGGCAAGGCAAAGCCAGATCGTCAGGGAAGAACTCAGTTCCCTCTATGGCCAGTTTCGCAAGGCACTGGAAGCAGGACTAATCGCGGCAC
>Ga0180007_10007633_pt1 | contig 10174 bp, 11 predicted proteins | sample MM_PC_MetaG_FD_121122 | JGI IMG/M metagenome (GOLD analysis project Ga0180007, IMG submission 121122) | Groundwater microbial communities from the Aspo Hard Rock Laboratory (HRL) deep subsurface site, Sweden - MM_PC_MetaG | ecosystem: Environmental > Aquatic > Deep subsurface > Groundwater...
AGGGGATTTTCTTTTTCTAAGGAAGGTCCGCTGGATATGCGCTTCGATCAGAGGTCTAAGCTTACTGCGGCGGATGTCTTAAATTCTTATAGTGAAGAGGATTTGACCAAAATTTTCTTTGAATATGGTGAAGAGAAGATGGCAAGAAAGGCGGCGAAATGCATTGTTGAGGATAGAGCTAAGGAAAAATTTGTGAGTACAAAGCAGTTGGGAGAGATGCTGGAGAGAGTTTTGAGGAAAAAGCGTTCGAGTAAGGCATCTAAGGCTCATCCAGCTACAAAAATATTTCAGGCTTTGAGAATAGAGGTGAATGATGAGATTGAAGCCCTAAAGGAAGCCCTCCAAGGTGCAATTGAGATTTTGAATGTTGGTGGGCGGATCGCAATTATCTCCTATCATTCCCTGGAAGATCGAATAGTTAAGCAGTTTTTTAAAGACTTGCTTAAGCCGCGTGAAACAGATCCGGAAAAATCAATCTACCAAAACTATGCTGCTCCTTACTTTGAGAGCTTGAGCAGAAAACCAATAATCCCATCAGAAAAAGAGTTAGAAGAAAACCCAAGAAGTAGAAGTGCAAAATTGAGAATTTATAAGAAGCTACGCGAAATATCTTAAAATATCCCTCCTCACCCCCCCTCACCTATGTCCCAAGTTATCCTTGCAAATGGCGTGTCTCGGAATAATCTTTTCCAGAAAATCCTTCGAAAAATGGATTTCGGACCTTATTTTGTAATGGTTTCTTTGGTGGTGTTTGTGGTGCTTATTACGGTTATTACCTTGGTTTTTTCTACTCGTCAGGTGACTAAGGGCTATGTTTTAAATTCTTTGGAAGCTGCTCATCAGGATTTTGTGAAAGTGAGTGAGCGACAGGATATGCAAATTTCTCAGGTGCGATCTCTCAATTATATTAAAGAAACTTCAAAGGTGAGATCTATGCGACCGGCGAATGCGATCGTTTATATTAGTGATGAGAGTGCGATTGCGAGAAGGTAGAGGGGACTTTTGTTGACATAACTGCGGTATTGCTGTTAAATTATGGTGTTTTCGATCCGCAGGGATGAATTCTCATGCCTTGCGGAAGGAACTGTTCATTGGAAAGGAGGCGCCTTATGGTGGTACTCGAAATTATTGTTGTATTGTTGCTCTTGTATCTGACAATAGGTACGGGAGTAGCCCTTGTCCGTGGGGAAAAGGGTGTCGATTTTTTTCGTTTCATGGTTTGTTTCCCCTTTATCAAAGGGGAACACCCCGACCATGACCAACCTCCTTCAGACGCGGGATAAGCGCCCCGTGCCGAACAATCGGGGAGCCCTAGCGCAGGCTCCCCAAAAACTAATTAAGATAGATGATAAAACCAAACAACCTGCAATAGGAGCAAGAAATCTTGAAGGTTTAGGTAGTACCTGCTCTTGACGCGAGAGCGAATTGGTTATATAATAATGTTTGTAACTTATAATTTAGCTAATATGGAAGCAAAAAATGTGGAAACAGGAAGGGTGGAAATTCTTTTAAAATCTGTAACAGAAATAAAGAAATTTGTGTCACGCGAGCAGAAAATTGCGGATCTTATTGTGCACATGACTCTACGGGAAAAATTTGGTGAAAAAATTGAAGGAGTGGACGATGAGGGTTTGGGAACGCTTGTTTTTGCTATTTTGGAGCAAATGTCAAAAAGTAATCTTGGAGAGTTAGTAGATTTGGCTAAGAAGCATTTGCCTAAGGAGGATTTAGATGATGTGTTGAAAGAATTGATAGTTGCGGCGAAGCGTGAGGGACAATATCGTGTCTTGTTGTATGATTATGCGAAACAATTTGGGATTGAACAGAAAGTTGAAAAATTTGTAGATAAATTTGGCCTTGCAGTGGAAGATGTTATGTCAGATACAGATAGGAATTGATTTTTTTAAATTTATTGACCCCGCAATGATTCTCAAGTATTTTTTGTGTGGGCAAATATTTTTGTAATCCTTATTTCTATGATTGCCGAATTTTCAAAGGAGAATAATCCAAATGTGCGAGTTGTGAATGGTTCTTATACTTTATCGAATCTTAAAACTTTGCTATCTGTTGCGGATAAAGAGGGTTTTGGAGTTGTGGCTTGTAATATTCGTAGTCGCTTTATTTTGAATGCTGTACTTGAGGCGGCTTGGCAGGTGAAGTCGCCGGTTATTTTGGAGATTGCTGAGAGTGAAGCTAAGTATTGCAATATGTTTCCTGCGAGGTTGAGTGATTTGGCGCATGAGAGGATTGGTGTGATGATTGAAAAATATGGGTATAGTGTGCCGGTTTGTTTGCATCATGATCATGTGCAAAAGGATGTTGATGGATGTGTGGAGAGGGCGATTACTGCTGGTTTTTCTTCTGTGGAATTGGATTTGTCTAAGTTGCCGGTGGAGGAAAATGCGGAGAAGTGTAAGGAGGTTGTGGCAAAACTGCATCCTCTGGGAATAAGTTTGGAAGTTGAGGATGGAGAGATTGGAAATGCGGATGCGCTGGCTGATCCCAATGTGGAGCAGACTATTGATCAATATTATTCAAAAGTGGAAGATTGTAAGTATTTGTGTGAAGAGGTCAAGCCGGATGCGCTGGCCTTTTTTGTTGGGAATGGGCATGGGAATTATTTGAAAAAACCGATTATTGGATATGATCGGATAAAAGAAATTTGTGATGTTGTGCGTCCGATGGGAGTTTATGGAGTGATGCACGGAGGTAGTGGGCTTTTGCCTGAGAATTTTAATCAATGTGTGGCTAGTGGTGCGCGAAAGTTTAATTATGCCACTTCGATTTCTGATATTTGGTTTAAATATTTCCCGGAGGATTTGCTTGCGAGAATGGATGCAAAGGGTGAAGAAATGAAGAGACCACGCAGAAAGGTTTTGGATTTGTTTGAGGAGGAGTGGGATAAACTTGATTTTGCGGAAGCGGAAAAGGCGATGACCGAGCATGTGGCGATGATGATGGAGAAGGCCTTTTTGAGCTCCGGAAAATCTGAACTTTATAACTAAAAAATAAAATGGCGTTTAAAATTGCGATTAACGGATATGGAAGAATTGGGCGGGATTTGCATAGACAAATTTTGGAAACTCCGGATATTGAGGTTGTGGCAATTAATAGCAGGGCGGCAGCGGATAGCCATGCGCATTTGCTTAGGTATGATTCTATTTATGGTAAATGTACAGCGGATATTAGGGTGGAGGGTGAAAATATGGTGGTGGATGGAAAGACGGTTTATGTGTATCAGATTGCTAATCCGGAGGATTTGGATTGGGGGAAGCATGATGTGGATTTGGTTATTGAGTCTACCGGGAAATTTACGGCGATGGAGGATGTGACCAAACATTTGAAGGCTGGGGCTAAGAAAGTGCTTATTACCGCGCCTTGCAAGGATTTGGCTATTCCAAATGTGGTGATGGGGGTGAATGAGAAAAATTATGATCCGGCTGATTTTCAGGTGATTTCTAATGCTTCCTGTACGACGAATTGCTTGGCTCCTGTGATGAAGGTTTTGAATGATGAGTTTGGGATAGAGAACGCTATGGTAACCACGATTCACGCTTTGACTTATACACAAAACCTGCTTGATAACTCCAATCCGGATGATTTTCGGAGAGCAAGGGCAACGACGGAGTCGATAATTCCAACGACTACCGGTGCTATGAAAGCTATTTCGAGGGTGATACCCGAACTTGAGGGGAAAGTGGATGGGATGGCCTTTAGAGTGCCTGTGGCGACTGTTTCCTGTATTGATCTAGTGGCTAGGTTGGGAAGAAGTGTGAGAGAGGAAGAAGTGAATGAAACTTTTAAGAAATATGAGGAGGAGGATATGAGGGGAGTGTTGGGGACTACGGATGAGCCTCTTGTGTCCGTGGACTTTAGAGGGGATAGTCGTAGTAGTATTGTGGACTTGCTGAGTACCAAGGTTTTGCAGGGAAATACTCTTAAAGTTGTTTCCTGGTATGATAATGAATGGGGCTATGTGGCGAGGATTGTAAATTTGATTCGGTGGTTTTTATAACTAATTATTATGACTAAATATTGCGATTATTTGAAAGAAGTGGGGGTAAATGGGGATCTTTTTGAGGTGCTTTGTGCATGTAAAAACTCCGTAAAGGAGATTTCGGCGCTTGTGAAATTGGGGAAGATTGGGAAAGCTGGGACGGAGAATGTTTTTGGGGAGGAGCAGTTGGAGCTTGATGTTGAGTCGGATGAGATTATTCAAAAATATATGAAAGAGTGCGAGCAGGTGGGTTTGATTGCTTCTGAGGAATTGCCGGATGAGATAAAAGTGGGGGATGGAGAATATGGGGTTTGTTATGATCCTTTGGATGGATCGTCTTTGGTAGATGTTAATTTGGCTGTGGGAACTATATTTGGGGTTTATAAGACCGGAAGTTTTGTTGGTGTGAAGGGGAGTGAGCAGGTGGCTAGTGTGATTGCTGTTTATGGTCCGCGGACAACCTTGCTTTTGACTACGGGAAATGGTGTGAAGGAGTTTATTTTGAATGCTGAAAATAAATTTGAGATGAATGATAAGGAAATTACGGTGGGTGAGGGGAAGATGTTTGCGCCGGGGAATTTGCGGGCGAGTGCTAAGAGAAAGGATTATATGGATCTTGTTCATTACTGGTGTGATAATCAATATACACTTAGGTATTCGGGGGGGATGGTTCCGGATGTAAATCAAATTCTTCTGAAGGGAAAGGGTATTTTCTCTTATCCGGGATATGAGGATGCGCCGAATGGCAAGTTGAGACTGCTTTTTGAGTGTGCGCCGATGGCGTTTTTGATGGAGCAGGCTGGAGGAGCTGCAAGCGATGGAAGGATGCGGATTTTGGAGAAGGAAGTTGTGTCTTTAGATCAAAGGACGCCAATTTATCTTGGTAGTAAAGGGGAAGTGCGAAGATGTGAGGAGTATCTGGAAAAATAAGGCTTTGACATTCTTTTTCCGCAACGTTTATACTACTGCTCACGTTAATTATAATAATGGGTTCAATTTTAAAAGAAAAAGCAGAGGAGATTGAAGACTTGGTGCTTCTTGTCCAGAAAGGTGATAAGGAGGCCTTTTCTGATCTCTATAATTTGCTTATTGATCCGATTTTTCGATATGTTTATTACAAGGTGAATCAGGCTGAGGTGGATGATATTGTGGAAACGGTTTTTTTGAAAGTTTGGGAGAATATTAAGCAGTATAAACCTCAGAAAAAATCTTTTTCGGCCTGGGTTTTTAGGATTGCGCATAATTTGGTGATTGATCATTATCGATCCAGCAAAACTTTTGATGAGCTTGACTACAAAATTGCCGACTATAAACGGGAACACAATCCGATAAAAACCACTGAAGATACCTTGGAGCAGAACTTGCTTCGAAGGGCTATGGGAAAATTGAAAGATAACTATCGAGAATTTTTGATTTATAAGTTTGTTAATGATCTTTCTAATCGAGAAATTGCCCAAATGATTGGGAAGAGTGAAGGGAGTCTGCGGATTTTGCAGTTTAGGGCCTTGAAAGCTTTAAAACAGGAGCTTGAGGAGATGGGGGCGGCGAGGCACTTATAATGTAACAATGGGTAAAGCCCAATCGTATAACACTGTGTATGAATAAGGACAATCTTGAACAACTGGAGCAGTATCTAAAAAACATAAAAAAGCCTTCGATAAGCGAGGGTTCTTATTTAAATATTAAGGAAAGAGTTTTTACGAAGATTGCTGTTAGCGAAAATAAGGAGGGTGTGTCTTTAAGTTCCTTGATTCGACATATGCGACATTTGGTTGCTAATATCGATTTTCCTGCTTCTCAGCGTGCACTAATAAAGGAGCGGGTTTTTGTTTCTCTAAATACTCGGGCTCAGAGAACTTTTGTTTGGCGCAATGTTTTTGATTTTAGTAAGAAATTTGTGAGTGCTGGTGTGTTGATGTTTATGGTTTTTGGGATGTTCTCTTTTGTGGGAGTTAATACGCAAGTGGTTCGTGCTGAGACCTTTACGGTTTTGGATTCTTTTGAGGGACCGATTTTCGTTGAGCGTGAAGGGAAAGTGATTGAAGCTGAGGCAGGGATGAAATTGTATGAAGATGATAAAGTTGGTACTGGTGATGCCGGATCTGCTGTGATTAAATATTTTGATGATAGTGTAAGCCGTTTGAGTTCAGAGACAGAACTTTTGGTTAAAAGGCTCTTGGGGCAAGGTGGAGATAATGTGGATAGTATGGTTGAGGTTAGTTTATTGAAGGGGAAAGTGTGGTCTCGGGTTGTAAATTTGGTGGGGGATGATGCCGCTTTTATCGTTTCTGCGAAGGATGTTTCAGCCAAAACAAAGAAGGCGGCTTTTAATGTTGAGCTTAAAAATGATGAGGTCGAGGTGGGTGTTTTTAATAGATCTGTTGAAGTTGAAAGGGGAGGGGATAAGAAGGTTTCGAAAGTTGTTACCGGCGAAAAGGCTGTTGTTAATGGAGATGTGAAGGTTGAAAAAATTGAAAAAGAGGAAAGAGAAAATGAGTGGGTGAGTGCAAATTTGGAGGATGATAAGGAATATGTTTTGGAGGTGAAGGAGAAAATTGTGGCGGCTAAGCTTGAGAGTCTTAAGGCAAAAAGTGAGAAGGATGTTTCTTTGGATGAAAGTTTGAAAGAGAGGCTTTCTGTGGCTTTGACTTTTGATGATGTTGAGAAGGCTAAGAAGGAATTTGAAATTGTTGAAAAGAAATTTATTGGGGCTCAGCTTCGTTTTGAGAAAGAGGATTTGAGTGAGGAAGAGGAAAACGAAGTTTTATTGGTTATGGATCAATACAAAGAGGCTGTGAATAATTTTTATGCTTTTGTGGATGGTGTTGATTTGACTGATGAGGAGTTTGCGGCTGAATTGAGATCTTATGTTGATAATAAAATTCTTGCCCATAAGAAAGACCTAAGTGTTGTCAGTTCAGAATCAAAATTGTATGCGGCGAAGGAGTTTATTGATGAGATTTCTCTTAGTGCAATCAAGGACGATGCGAAATATTTGGAAAAAAAGATTGATATGTTGAATGATAAAATTGGTGAGGTTGAGGAAAGTGTGGATAGAGGAATCGTGGAAGGTGCAGAAGGGGAAATTGATGATATGAAATTGATGCTTGAGGAGATGGGAGTTGAAGATAAGGAGGCTAAAGAAAGTTTGGAAACCGGAATTGAAGATCTTGAGCAATATTTAGTTGCTGTGAATGAAGGTGGACAGGAAGAAGTTCAAAAGCCTGCTATTCTTGCTGAAGTTGCTGAGGAGGAGATTATTGAGGAAGAGGAAGAAGAAATGCCTGAACTTGCGGAGGTTCCGGGGGAAGACAAATATGGTGTGAAGGTTTATGGAGATAAAGTTTTACCATTGGAGTTGCAGTAAATGCGTCTTAGTTGGATAGGGTCATTAAGCCTAGGATTGTTCCGGCACTGGCAAAGATTGCACCGATAATCCAGAAACGCATGACGATTGTGAATTCGGCCATGCCTTTTTGTTCGAAGTGATGATGAATTGGTGCTATTTGAAAAACTTTGCGCCCAAAGAATTTTTTGGAGAAGAGTTGAATTACTACAGATAAACCTTCGATTACGAATATTACTCCGATAATGGGGAGAACGAGGATTTGATCGGTTAGCATTGCTATTACCCCCAGGGTGGCTCCCAGACTTAGGGAACCGGTATCACCCATATAGAAGCGGGCGGGGGGGATGTTGAACCAGAGGAAGGCTAAATTTGCGCCAGAAATTACTGCGCAGAGGGCAGAGAGGATGAGCATTCCTTTGGCATAGGCAATTACTCCAAAAGCGCCGAAGGCGAGTATTAGGAGGCCACTGGCGAGCCCGTCTAGGCCGTCTGTGAAGTTTACAGAGTTCGCTGTGGCTAGGATAATAAAAATGAATATGGGGATGTACCAGAGTCCCACAGGGATGTTCTCGATTCCGGGGATGGGGACGGCTATTGAATTGAATCCAAGTTTTGCGTAAAACCACCAGGCGCCTACTGCGGCGAAGATTGTGAGCCAGAGGAGTTTTAGTTTTGCGCTTAGACCTTTTGTTTTTCCGATTCCTTTAACATTTAAATAATCGTCTACTGCACCGAGGATGGCGCAGGTTCCCAAGGTAAATAGGGGAATCCAGGTTTCTTTTCTGTTTAGAAGTGAACGATCGAAAATTCCAGTTGCTGAGAGTATTCGTGAAAAAATTACGATTAGGAAAGTTGTGCCCCAAATTAGGATTCCTCCCATTGTGGGGGTGCCGCTTTTTTTTGCGTGGAGGGCTGAAAACAAGCTGGATTTTTCTCCGGAAAGGCTTGCCGATCTTATCTGTTTACCAATTCGGAAGCGAATAAGTTGTCTTGTGAACCAGGGAGTTAGGGCTAGGGCGATCAAAAATGCCAAGGTTCCAGAACCAAATATGAGTATTAATTGTGAAATTGTTTTCTCCATAAAATAGTTTTAGTTTTTCCAGGTATAGGCTCTAAAAACCCAATCAATAAGGATTTTGCTCTCACGGAAGCGTGCTGAACTACCAAGTATTACCGTGAGTATTTCTGCTCCTTGTTCATTTTCTGCGATTGCAATTAGGCATTCTCCGGCTCCGTCCGTTTTTCCTGTCTTGAGTCCTTTGATGTGATAGTTTTCGTCGCCGAGTAGTAGGTTGGTTGAGTTTAATTTGTGGACTAATTTTCCGTCGGTAGATTTTACCTGCATTTCCTGAACTTTGGCGACTTCTTTTACAAATTGTTTTTGATAGACATAGCGGCTTAGTTTTGCCAAGTCATAGGCTGATGAATAGTTCTCGTTGTGATCCAAACCGCTGGGGTTGGCGAAGTGGGTATTTACAAGGCCAAGGCTAAGGGCTTTTTTGTTCATTTTTTCTGTGAAGGTGTTTACATCTCCGGCGTTGTGTTCGGCCAGGGCGACGGCGGCGTCGTTGGCGGAATTGATTATCAAACCGTTGAGAAGATTTATTAGTTCGATTTCTTCACCTTTGCGTAGGTACATTGTGGAACCGCCTGTTGCGGCTGAATTGTTGCTGACTGTGACAATTTCGTCAAAATTGTTTTCTTCCAGGATTATTAGGGCTGTCATCAATTTTGTGATGCTGGCAATTTTTCGTCTTTGGTGAATGCTTTTTTCAAGAAGGATTGAACCGCTTTTAAGGTCAATGACCATTGCTGAGCCGGCGTCAACGATGGGCGCAACCATTTTGGGATTTTTTAGAGGGGGGGGAGAATCTTTTGATAGTTGAATAAGATCAAAGCTTGCGGCTTTTACGCTTGAGGTGGGTATATTTGAATTTGTATTTAGATTTGTATCCAGATGTGTCTGGATGCTGGATGCTATGTATAGACTAAGCAGATTTGTAAGCATTAACTTCTGATTTAGTTAAATTTCGATATGCTCCTTTTTTGAGAGCACCAAGAGAAACCCCTCCAATTTGGATTCTCTTTAAGTATTTCACAGTATAGCCCAATAATTCAAACATTTTTCTAATTTGTCTGTTGCGTCCTTCGTGAATTTTGATTTTAACTAAATTTGGCTGTATCAGTTCAATTTCTGCAGGGTAGGTAACTTTTCTGTCGATTCGTACTCCTTTTTCGAGTAATTCCTGGTCTTTCGGGTCTAGTGGATCGCTTATTTCGGCTAAATATGTTTTGTCACATTCGAAACGGGGATGAGTGAGTCGATTGATAAAATCGCCGTCGTTGCTCAATAAAAGCAGTCCTTCGGTTTTTTTGTCTAAGCGTCCGATTGGTTTTAGGTTTTTGTTTTTTGGAATTAGGTCCATGACGGTTTGTCTACCCATTTCGTCGTTTCTTGTTGTTACAAAGCCCATAGGTTTGTGTAGGGCTATGTATGTCTTTTCGAAAGGGGCGACTTTTATGGAGATGTTGTCGATTTCCAATCTATCGTTTTGGGGATCTATTTGAACTCCAGGGGAATCGACTATTTTGCCGTTGAGTTTTACTTTTCCTTGATCAATTAGTTCATCAGCTTTTCTGCGCGAGTATTCTGTATTTTGGGAAATAAATTTATTGATCCGAACTAGATTCTCCTGCTGTTTCATCGATTGTTGGGGTTAGGTCCACCATGTATTTAAAGGGATCTTCGATATATTTTTTTGAGTTGGTGTAGTCTGTGCCAATTTCTATGATTATATCTGATGTATATTCTGCGTATTCTGGTGGGA
>Ga0180007_10007634_pt1 | contig 10173 bp, 11 predicted proteins | sample MM_PC_MetaG_FD_121122 | JGI IMG/M metagenome (GOLD analysis project Ga0180007, IMG submission 121122) | Groundwater microbial communities from the Aspo Hard Rock Laboratory (HRL) deep subsurface site, Sweden - MM_PC_MetaG | ecosystem: Environmental > Aquatic > Deep subsurface > Groundwater...
ATAATTCCGAAAAATTCACTGTGCTTTTATTATGCAATCTCGTACTCCATAGCCATTAGAAATAGATTTGTTAATAAGTAATGAATCCTCAAGAATCGGAATTATTTAGGCGAAGGAGTATAGTTTTCAAATAAAATTCTTTCATTCTTTCTTTTCCAGAACTTGTAGGGCGGGCAATTCATTGCCGGAAGTAAACTCAAGCATAGCTCCTCCACCCATACTCACATGTGTAAACAGATCGGCACTGTAACCAAACCTTTCAAGAAATTCCACTGTATCCCCTCCCCCGATTAGTGACTTTGCTCCATTTTTTGTAGCTTCCACAGTACAATCTGCAATAGCCTTTGACCCTGAAGCAAACTGATTAATCTCTGTCATTCCAACAGGTCCATTCCAGATAATTGTTCCTGATTTTCTTATGATTTCTAAATAGGATTGTACGGTTTCAGTACCAATATCAAAGATAGCCTTTCTGGTTGGTACACCTTTGTCAATTTTAACATTACTGGTTTTGGCTTCTTCGGAAGGTTGCTGAGCTACTGTTGCATCAACTGGGATATGAACTTTTGCAGAACCATCTACGCAACTTGCATGCATTATATCTCTTGCTTTCTCAAATTGATCGGGCTCATGTTTTGATTTGCCGATCTTTCCACCTGCGGCTCCTATGAATGTATTTGCTATACAACCGCCAAGAATCACATCATCCGCCTCCGGAAGAAAGCTCTCTATAACAGGTACTTTTGTCTCCATCTTCGCTCCACTGACAATCAAAGTAATTGGCTGCTTAGGATCTTCTATAACCGCTGATATTCCTTCTACTTCTCTCTGTAGTCCGATTCCCATATATGATGGAAGGTGCTCTGTAATACCAACCACACTTGCATGTTCACGATGACAATTCGGGAACGCATCATTCACATAAATATCTGCAAGTTCTGCTAATTTAGCAGCAAACTCAGGGTCATTCTTTTTCTCACCTTTTTCGTACCTTAAGTTTTCCAACAACAAAACTTCACCGGGCTTAAGCTCACCTGCCATCTTGATTGTCTCATCGCCAACGCAGGAATCAGCAAACTGTACCTTAGTATCCAGTAAAGCTTCAATCACAGGCACCAAAGGTTTTTGACTCATTTCTGCGACCCGCTTTCCTTTCGGTCGTGATTGATGAGCTGCTATTACAAGAGCTGCACCTTCACGCAATATATGTCGCATTGAATCAATAACTGCTTTGATTCTACTCATGTTGTTAACCCTCGCCCACATTTCTACCTGAGTATCATCATCCGGAGCTTTGTCTCCTGTTACTTTTACCCAAGGACCTTTTTCCTGATCTTCCTCGGGCTTTTCTCCTTCTGCCAAATCATAAGGAACGTCAAAACCTGCTCGCATGAATACTGTCTTTCCTTGTAAATCTGCTTCTCTAAGTAAGTTATAGTTTCTCATGTATCGATGTTATCAAAATATCTATATGTGTACAGATAAAAATGTCCGAGCAGACGATGCTGCTCGGACTCGCAGGTCACTGGTTTGACGACAAAAGCCGGCAAATGATAGCCCATCTCGACCTGCGTAGTAGGCTGGCAAATGGTATTCGTTTTTTGTAGGAATGTAAAGCTAACTTAGCAATTTTTTTGCTGATAAGTCCACTTCATATTTCCCGCTAAAAACCCCCTTTCTATTCAAAATAACATTAACTTTTCCTTTATTTTGAGCCATTTCATCCAATTCATCAAGCAACGGGATAATTGCCTCCTGCAGATCTGACCCCACCAAATACATTCTACGATCAAAATGAAACATTTCACTCAGACGTTCGGGGAGATTTTCTACTGATGTTTTGTATCTATCCATAAATGCATCAATCCCCTCTTTTTTAAAGTATGCATTCCACTGCGCCTGGATTTTGGAAGCATTTGGGAACTTGCCTATTATGCCGAAGAGTTCACGGGTTGTGGAGGTGCGGGGTTTGGTCACAGATTAATTATAAGTGAATAGTTAATAGTGAATAGTTAAAAGTTAACTGATACCTAGTTTATATATTATTTTAGGACACTTTTCACTCTTAACTTTTAACTTTTAACTCTACTAAGTGTTAATATAAACGCAAATTATGATTCTAGTACCATTGTCAGCCTTCGCCCTCTGCGTTCTCCTAAACCATCTTGCTATATCAATATTCCCGAAACTAAAACTTCTCGACTTCCCTGTGCGTTACGGACTAACAAGAAGTCCGATCCCCTACCCCACCGGAATACTTGCAATACTCACTTTCATTTTATTCTTTTCGATACTTGAACCGATTCGCATGCAATCAATCGGAGTAATCTTTGCAGTACTGATTCTTGGAATTTATACCTTTGCAGATGACCGCACTCCCCTCCCCTCGTGGATGCGGATTGTGGTTCAGGCTCTGATTGCAATTATTATTTTTGCAACCGGTTCACGCATTTATACAATTACAAATCCACTGGAAGGTGTTGCGGGTTTCGGTGAACTCATCAAATTGGATACCTTTGATGTAATGACAGCTGGGTTTGGACCACTCCCCTTCTGGAGCGGTGTGTTCACCGTTTTTTGGCTTATGCTAACCATAAACGCACTTAATTGGTTTGATGGAATATCAGGTCAAGTCAGCTCGCTATCTGCCATAGGATTTATGACAATAGCATTCCTTTCGCTCAGTTCAAGAGTTGATCAACCGGAACTTGCGATGATTGCTTTTGTATTAAGTGCAATTGCTTTCGGATGTTTATTATTCGACTTTCCTCCTCCGAAAGTTTTGATGGGAGATACAGGTGCAATGTTTTTTGGGCTGATGCTTGGAATACTCACAATATATTCCGGAGGCAAAGTGGCAACTGCGTTCCTTGTATTGGGAGTTCCTTTGATAGACTCCGGCCTTGTTATAATCAGTCGACTAAGTAAGGGGCGCTCCCCTTTTAAAGGAAGTACATCAGGTGAACACATCCATCATAGGTTGATGGAAAAGGGATGGTCGGAAAGAAAAGTCATATTTATGACAGTGATATTAGGCTCACTTTTTGGAGTTACCGCATTGTTTCTTTCTACAAAGGAGAAATTTGTTGCAGCGGTAGTCCTTTTACTGATAATGATCTCCTTAAGATTATATTCTCGAAAACCCGGATCATATCCAATATGTGTGGAGAAAATTCATTGGAACTAACTGCTCAAAAAATAAGATACTGGCTTAAACTCTTCCCCTCCCATGGGGAGGGGCAAGGGGAGGGGGTAAAGTTGTCAAATTGAATTCATTAATTTCTGTTATTACAAACAAAGCAATCTCCAATATTTTATTGACCCCCTCCCCTTAATCCCCTCCCCATGGGAGGGGAACCCCGCCATAGATTCTTCAATCTTATTTGTCGTTTACTGCTCAGAATTTTTTCTCCACACATTTTGGCATTGATTCGAAAACCCGTTGTCTGAACCTCATTTGTCTGAACCACAGATTGCGCAGTGCACGCAGATTTGTAATATCAGCCTGTTTCTTTGTCTGAGGATATCTGCGTTATCTGCGCCATCTGCGTTATCTGCGGTTCAGAACTTTTCACCTACCCCCCATATACCTCATCGGCGCACTGATTAAACTGAATGGCATCGCCTGAATTACCACCGTTCTATTTCCACGTGGTAACATCTGAACCACAGCTTCGCCTTCGGAAAAATCAAGCTGCGAGACTACGGGAGGATTAAATTCGACAGATCCGTATACTGCCTTAAGATGTATATCAGATACGTTTTTAGGATTGATAACCGGATTGCCCTTCTCATCGAGCAACACCAGTGTCAGTTTCTCCCACTCACGTCCGGTGAATTCTCTGTCATGTCGAATATCAATGGAGGCTACGTCACTGGAAAGCATGCTCTCAATTTCTACAGGATCATTAGAAGCAGATGCAACTGTTTCCGTACTCTTGATAACAGGCTCATGAGTTTTTGTTTCTTCGGGTTCATCAACTTTGATCTGCTGCGGTTCTGTATTTAGAACAACAACTTCATCAAGCTCCTGACGTCTTGCAAGCCGAATTCTTATTCGCTCATCACGACGTGCCTGAAGCCTTGCTACTCTTTGCGCTCTCCTATCGGCAACTGTCATAACTACTTTTTTAACAGTATCAGTTATTACATTAGTATTGGTTTCCTCTTTTACATCTGCCTTTGCAATTGTCATCTCAACCGGAGTGTAATTTGCCTGAACATATAACATCGGGTTTACCGTATAGATATATATTCGTGACTGGAACAATCCTCTATCAACTCCTTCCGTAAGTGACATCCCTTCTCTGCTTGCTTCCGCTCCGGTAAATGGCCAATACGGATGCCATGGTGCCTCTTCCCTGTCTATCTGGAAATGAAGATGTGGTCCGGAGGCAAAGCCTGTTTGTCCGCTATCGGCAATGTATTCACCCTTATGAACTACTGTACCTTCCGTAACATATATTGCACTTAAGTGAGCGTACGAAGAATATAGAGTAGTTGTTTTGTCCGGTCTGGCAGGATCAGGAACATTTGGATGTCTGATTACCACCACCTTTCCAAAACCACCGTTTTCATCAACTTTTTCCACTACTCCATTTGCAATGGATCTTACAGGTGTTCCGATTGGAGCTCTGATATCAACTGCAGGATGACTTCCGGTACCTTCGGCTCCTGAAGAATATGATCCAAGATAGCTGACGGAATAGGTACTGCTACCGGCACCATGCAAAGCATCAACATTTCTTTGAATGGACGATTGATATCTTGGAACACTTACCAGCACTTCGCTTGGAACCTGTCTGAAAGTATGATCTTGTATGTTTCCTCCGTACTGTGCCCACTTGGTGTAATCCGGAACCTTATCTATTGGAGAAACTGTTCCCGTGTATACAATAAGGCTATCATCAACCTTGCCCATTACCGATTTCCAGAACGCATACCAACCATGCTGACCAACCATATTCCCCGTTACAAAGGCAACAAGAGAAAAAGCTGCAATCAAAAAAGAAGCTCTCTGTTTAAGATAGTGGAATGCATGCGGCTCCTTCTTCTTATGAAGACTAAGGAGCTTGAACCCTATTTTCTTGCGTGATCTGAGGTGCATATTTATTATTTGTATTTCTAGTAATATTATAACATTTCTTTCTATTCGAGTCAATGACTGATATTGCCCAACTTTGGCTGCCGGATGCTAAAAAGACCCAATTAGCAGGCAAAAGCTTGGCTCATTCCTTATATAGCCTCCCTGTAACCATTATCCTTAAAGGTGATCTTGGAGCCGGTAAAACGACTTTTCTGCAGGGTTTTGCCAAGAAATTAGGCATCTCACAACATCTAACAAGCCCGACATACGCATTGGAACAGCGATATCAGACTCTTAAACATGGAGAATTGCTTCATTTGGACTGTTACAGATTAACTGAGCAGCAAGCTCAAGAGATCGCTGAATCATCCGATAATCACGATGGAATCCGCTGTATAGAATGGGGAGAGAGAATATCCGCTAACATCGACTATCCCCATCTAGTAATCAAGTTGGATGATGAATGTGACAAAGGTAGAAATCTAGAAATCGAATTCAATGATATCCCCCTACCCTCCCGCGAAGATATCGAAAACTGGAGATCCGAAATGAAACTACCCGAACATATTGCTCAGCATTGTGATGCAGTTGCAAACTTTGCCGAAGAGCTCAGCAGAAAACTCATTGTTAAAGGAGTAATTGTCAGGCCACTTGCAGTCAAAAGATCAGCTCAACTTCATGATCTGATGCGTTTTATTGATTTTAGATTCGGATCATCAAGCGGTAACAGAGAACAACCGCAGGAAGTGCTAAATCTTTGGAATGAATGGATTAATAAGTACAAGGGACATACACACGAAACTGTCTGCGCAATGGTTATTAGAGAAAAAGGTTATCCTCAGATTGCACAAATAGTGGAAAGCCACGGATTGAATGTCGAGAACCCACCCAATATGACAATTGAGCAAAAGATCCTTTTTTACGCCGATAAAAGAGTTGTGATGACTAAAGTTGTTTCTTTGGAAGAAAGATTTGCTGACTTCAGGGAAAGGTATGCGGGAGGTAAGGAGACGGAGTTCGCAACAAGGTGGTACGAGATTAGTAAAGGGATAGAGGAGGAGTTGTTACATTAAATTCTACAAGCTCATCAATCTCTTGAGTGTCACTAGTCACTGGTCTAATGCCAAAATGACAAGTGACTAGCGACCAGCCGACAGGTGCCCTTTGGGTATGACCAGTGACCCCTAATTCTAAATAATCCATGGAATAAGTTCCAATCTCAATATTTCCCCTATCTTCTCATACCCCACATTCAATATCGGTGCAGAGAACAAAATCAGGAACGAACAAAAACTCAATGTCCAGAAACAAACTCTATCAACAGTACTCCAGTGCTTTCTTATATGAGGATGCGCATGATCAAGATAGTGACGTACATGTGCGATAATTTTTAGGAAGTTATGCAGTATCTTCATTTTTGGTATAAGAGTTCCAAACATCCTAATGACTGTAATTTCTGCTCGCATCGCTCCGCTGATTCCGGGAAATGCTATTGAATGATGAAGATAAACAGAAAATACAAGTCCTATCATAAGTAGAGTTACATCCAACAGACTTTCTCTGACTATCCCCTCAAAAGTAAGTTTCCATCCAAAACCATGCACTTCCCTATACTTGAATAAATCAAGCAACATGTGAATAAATATCAGAAGTCCGAACACTCCCAGATTAAACATTGCAGCTGCAATAAGTGTTAATACCAAGTATCCTGCATGAAATGCAGGTAAATCGTCATGCGTATGGGCGAAATGCTTAAATCCGTTTGTTAGTGTTGGGATGTACATTGTGTAGTATTATTATACAATCTTATGCTTAGTTTGACAATGCCTTTACTTAGAGCAATTAGCAATTGGCTAATTGGCATTTAGCATCCAATATGCAATAGAATATTCATCACAAAACCGCTATAATACAATCAATGACAGACGACTTCCATTCAACCATGGCTGCCCATCAAGGCAAGGTTTCAGACAAAAAACATAAAAAGGTAGGAACGGCTCTCGCCGGAGATATGAGTAAAGAGCACAAAGAGTTTGTTGAAAGTGTTATCAAGCTTATTGATAATGGTGAGATTGATCCTATGAACTCACAAACTTTTCTGAATCAGGATGTTTATGAAAAGCTTGAGGAAGAATGGAAAGATAAAACTGATTTGTCACTTTCTAATCTTGCTCACCAGATCCGTTTGATATATGAGTTCTGGAAATCAACCGAGACTCCGGACGAGTCCCCTCATCTGGAAACAATGGTGGAGCAATTGTGGCAGACGAAACAACGTATAGAAGAACATGCGGATGTATTTAAGTTCTAATAATATATATGTCAGATATAGAAATCCTACACGGCGACGAAGAGAAAAATGATCCTCGCAAAAAGGAGAAGGTTGCGGATGCCGATGTTAAGAAGAATCTTGAACAAATAGCAAAAGAAAGGCTAAAAGTGATTGATAATTCAGGAAATGCCCGCACCGACAATATTGTCCGTGAAACCTTCAAAGGAGAAAAGGATCCTGTTATTGCTTTCCTTGATGAGGGTCATAAGGCATGGCGACTGATGCAAGAAGCAACCGCATGGTATAAAAAACAGCTTCAAGCAACAACAGATCCAAAAGCAATCGCACAGCTTGATAAAGAACTTGCAGACAAAACCATCAGTGCTTTCAGAGATGCTGCTGCAGAGTCGGATGACAAGGTAGAGAGGAGGATTGCTTGATGTTATTGGAAGTACTGAACCGTGTCCCTGAATTGGGTTCTTTTTTTATTAAGTTATATTTATCCCCTCTCCACTTGTCTTCCCTCTCCCCCTGGCCCCCTCTCCCGAAGTAGCCCCTCTCCCCCGGCCCCTCTCCCGAGGGGAGGGGGGGGACGCCGCAAAAGGAGATAACAAACACTGATTTCTACAATATTGTAAGATAACAAACTATGAATTCTCCAATGACAGAGCTCCCCTCTCCCCTCGGGAGAGGGGCCGGGGGAGAGGGAGACCAAGGGGAGAGAGGGAGAGGGAAGACCTGGGAGGGAAGCAAAAGATGAGATCAACCTTGCCACCTAATCCTCTCATCCCCCCTCCACCATCCTTCGCGAAGCGTAGCAAACTAAAAGAAGCCCTACGGGTTCAATTGTTTAAGGTCTTGCAGGTCGCTTCGACTTCGGATGGCAAGCCACTTTCCCATAGTTAATCCAACTAATACGTCTATCATTTCGCCACCAACAGACCTGCCTCCGTGCGTATTGACGCGTTTTTGCTGCTATTGTTTCTATTAGAGACGCCCCGCAGGGCGTCTCTACGGCAATATCTGAATTTATTGCATTAATAATTTCCCGGTATCCACAACTCTTCATTCCGGGATCTTTGTATTTATATCCTTTCTCTAGCAGTCCCCTAACCTCTTCGACCCATCCATTTTTAATCATTTCCGAAGTTCTGCGATTTATTCTTTCAACCAGTTCTTCGCGTGGTACTTTTATTCCAATAATCTTCATATCCTCATTAACCTGACCTTCTCTGGGCCTCAATTCAGATTCCTCGAATGTGTCTGACCTTGAAGTTTTGGTCAATTCATAAATCTCAACCGCCCTGACCAACCTCGGTTTATTGTTTCTATGAATCCTCTCGGCTGCCTCCGGATCTATCTCTTTGAGTCTGTTGTGTAGACTGACTCCTTCATCCTTATTATATTCATTAATTAATATATTTCTAAGTTCTTTAGATGCTGTTGGTGCCATACTCAGCCCATCTGTAATTGAACTTATATATAACATCGAACCACCAACCAGAATTGGAACATTCCCCCGCTCTTTAATCTCTGAAATAATCCGAGTTGCTTCGTTCTGATACCACCCAACACTCACCTCTTCATCGGGATCCAACACATCAATTAAATGATGCGGCACCCCTTCCATTTCTTCCTTTGTGATCTTAGCTGTTCCAATATCAAGATAACGGTAAAGCTGACGTGAATCCGCATTTACAATTTCTGCATTGCCAATTTCTTTTGCAAGCTTGATTGAATAGCCTGTTTTACCGCTTGCCGTTGGGCCTAGGATTACAATTAGCTGACTTGATTCAATACTCATTGTTCCTAGGATAAACCAGAAACTAGCAACCAGAAACCAGTTAACTTAAAATGTTATAAATACATAACATTTTCTTCTTCTACAACATTCAAAAATTATGAGAACTGCCTGATCAAGCCAAAAACTGCTATTATATAGATGAAATTTAACCCAACCCCACATGCACTCCGATCTAGTTTCAATCGCAAAAAATATTCCTCATGGTTACACACAACCTAAGAATATGATAATTCCAACAGTTATAGAAAAATCTCAAAACGGTGAAAGAGCATACGACATCTATTCACGTCTTTTGGAGGAGCGAATTATTTTCCTCGGAACTGTTATTAATGATGACATTGCAAACTCGATAATTGCTCAGCTCCTGTTTTTGGAAAAGGAGGATCCCAAAAAGGATATAACAATGTACGTTAACTCTCCCGGAGGACAGGTTACATCCACACTGGCGATGTACGACACAATGCAACATATAAAGCCTGATGTATCTACTGTTTGTTTGGGTATTGCTGCAAGCGGTGGAGCTATCATTCTAACCGGAGGTGCCAAGGGTAAACGTTATGCCTTGGAACATGCCGAAGTTATGATTCATCAACCTTTGGGGGGTACGGAAGGGCAGGCTACCGATATTGCTATACACGCAGACCACATTATAAAGACCAAGAATCTGCTTAATAAAATGATTGCAAACCATACCGGTCAGAAATTAAATAAAGTCGCCAATGATACCGAAAGAGACAATTTTATGACCGCAGAGGAGGCGCTGAAGTATGGGTTGATAGATAAAGTGGTTAAGTAGAATAAGGCAACGGACGGTCACTGGCCTGCCCGTCCGAAGTTCGCCGCAGCGAACGAAGGAGGGTCGCTTGTCACTAGTCGCTGGTCGCGATGTTATTGACCAGCGACTAGTGACCAGTGACCAGTGACCGCCAATATTCTTAATTACCGTCTTCACTAATCTGCTCCATTTTTTTACAACATCCCTCACAACTACTCGACTTAACAACAATATAA
>Ga0180007_10007635_pt1 | contig 10173 bp, 9 predicted proteins | sample MM_PC_MetaG_FD_121122 | JGI IMG/M metagenome (GOLD analysis project Ga0180007, IMG submission 121122) | Groundwater microbial communities from the Aspo Hard Rock Laboratory (HRL) deep subsurface site, Sweden - MM_PC_MetaG | ecosystem: Environmental > Aquatic > Deep subsurface > Groundwater...
CGCAGCACTCCGCGGCCCATGGAGGCGCGGCGTGTGACGAAATCGCGGTGCAGGCTTTCGGCGGCGGCCCAGGCGGACTTGACCGCGGCCAGATCGACCTCGAGCACACGGGCGAGCTCGGTGCATGCCGCGTGCACGGCCGTGGACTCGAAGGAGATCGGGAACTGGGGCGTGAGCACGCGTCCCGCCGGCAGCAGACGCGCGGACATGAACGGGGCCTCCTGCGTGTAGATGCAGGCGTGGCTGTTCTCGTGCTCGCCAAGGTTGCGGATCTCGGTGTTGAGGACCTGGCGCTTGGGCAGCTCCAGCACGGAGGGATACAGCACCGTGTCGACATGGGCGTGCTCGAGGAGCCATCGCACCTGGCCGGCGGCCATCTTCAGGGGCATGCACAGGTCCGACGGCAGCCCCTTGGCGCCCTTGGACCACTCGCGCACGTTCTCCTCGTCGGCGAGCACGGGATCGAAGCCGAGATGCGCCAGCAGGTGTGCAAAGAACGGCGCCCATTCCCGCAGGATCGAGGTCGTGGGCAGGCCCAGACGACGGGCGCCGACGCGGGGGCGCGGCAGGGAGCCGAGCAGGTCCTCCTGCATCTGGGCGCGGATCGCGACGAAGTTCTTCACGCAGGCCTCGTCGTGCCTGTTGGTCTTCTTTCGGTTGGAGAACTTCTCGCAGGCGTCGCCGAAGAACGTCGTCTCCTCTCCGAACGTGAAGCGCGATACCGAGCAGCGGTTGGTGCAGGCGGTGCATTCGAAGGCCTTCACGACCGGATCGAAGGAGTGTTCGAAGCCCTTGAATGCGGTGGTCTCAGGAGCCTCCCGCGAGACCAGGAAGGCCATGCCGATGGCGCCGGAGACACGGTTGTAGGGATGCACGCGCACCGGGCGGCCCAGCACCTTCTCGAACGCCGAGACGACGGCCTGGTTCGAGGCGGTTCCACCCTGGAACACGATGTGCTGGCCCACGCCGCGGTTGCCGACGACCTTCTCGAGGTAGTTGCGCACGACCGAGTACGCCAGGCCCGCGCACAGATCCTCCTTGCTGGCCCCGCGACGCTGCGCGTGCACCAGCTCGGTGTCCATGAACACCGTGCACTGGCTGCCCAGGTCGACGGGTTCTTCGGAGCGGACTGCGAGTTCGGAGAACTCGCCGATGATGCGCACGCCCAGGCGCTGGGCCTCCTCCTCCAGGAAGGAGCCCGTGCCGGCCGCGCAGATCTTGTTCATGGTGAAGTCGGCCATCTGGCCATGGTTGACGCGGATGTACTTGCTGTCCTGTCCGCCGATCTCGAAGATGGTGTCGACCTCGGGCATGGCCATGACGGCGGCGGTCATCTGGGCGGTGATCTCGTTCTTCACCAGATCCGCGCCGAGCACGGCCGCGGCGAGATGCCGACCCGATCCTGTGGTGGCGCAGCCGACCACGCGCACATGTCCGGCGAACCTGTCGCGCAGAAGCGTCATGCCCTCCTGCAGCACCGACATCGGCTGACCCCGGGTCGCCAGGTACAGGCTCTCGAGGATGAGACCGTCCCGGGTCAGCAGCACGAGGTTGGTGCTGACGGATCCAACGTCCACGCCCAGGAACACCTCGGTGATGCCCTCGGGCAGCTCGGCGTCGGCCGTCTGCGACGAGGCGGGATAGGGGCCCAGCGCGGCCAGGCGGTAGGCGTCGGCTCCGCGGTCTTCACCGGCGCTCTCGAGGGCGTCGACGGCGGCGGTGAGCTCGCCGAAGGTCACGCAGGTCGCGCTGGCCGAAAGGGCGGCGCCCAGGGCGGCCTGCACCTGCGGTTGCTCGGGCAGCCACATCTTGTCGGGCGTCCAGGAGAACACCTCGAGGAAGGCCCGCACGATGCCGCCGTTTCTGGCGCCTCCTCCAACCAGCGCCAGCGGTGCAAGGGGTTCGCGTCCGGCCAGCACCGAGGATGCGAAGGTGCGCACGAGCGCCAGGCACAGGCCATAGGCCATCTCGTCGACGGGCGTGCCCTTCTGCTGCAGGTGGATCATGTCGGACTTGGCAAACACCGAGCAGCGACCTGCGATGACGGCGGCCTTCTGGGCCTCGACCGCGCGAGCACCGAGCTCGGTGACGTCCATGCGCAGGCGCCCGGCCTGCTGCTCCAGAAACGCCCCGGCCCCGGCCGCGCACTGGCCGTTCATCGAGAAGTCAGCCACCGAGCCGTCGGCCGCCAGCTGGATCACGCGGGAGAACTCGCCACCCATGTCGAAGATCATGCGGATCTCCGGGTTCTGGTGAAGCACACCGGCGCTTGTGGCCGCGACGTCGGAGATCCAGTGGCGCTTCCAGTTGTCGCGGAACAGTTCCTTGCCCACGCCGGTGAGACCGACGCGGATCGGCTCGTCAGCCGGAAGGTCGAGGCGGTGGATCAGTGCCGCAAGCTGGACCGCCGGGGCGCCCTGCGTCGGGATCATCTCCGAGGTGAAGGACCCGTCATGACGCAGAATGACGCACTTGCAAAAGTTGGAACCGACGTCGAAACCCAGATGCAGCATCTTGAGAACTCCTGAAAGACAAATCCGAACGATTGTCGTCTGTGTCACAGGATAGCGACGAATCCTGACAAATCAAACAAATTCTGACAAAGCCGTGATAAAGCGCAAATATTGCTTGATATTAAAGGAAATTATTTCATGACAATTGCATGATATTTCGAATCATCCAGAGGGTTGCGGCGCCGATCCGGTCCAGAATCAGGGGGTTCAGCACGAACAGGAACAGCAGGGTCAGCATGGCACGCACGGGCATCATCAGGAAATAGGCCTGGGTCTGCGGGAGCCACACGGCGAGGAAGCCGACGGAGAACTCCATAAACAAAAGCACGAACATGACCGGCAGGGTGAACAGCGCCACGGTGGTGAACAGCAGCGAAGCCAGGCGCAGGGTGGATGAGAGCCAGTGTTGGTTTTGAAAAAAGGCCCAGGGGGCCTCGGGCGGGAGATGCCGAAGCTGGTGTCCGAGGGCGAGGGCGACCTGCAGGGGACCGGCCACCGACAGGAAGTACACCACGGCCAGCAGGGCGAACATCGCGGCCGTCGGTGACGCCTCGAGCTGGAGACCCGGCACCTCCCCCGACGCCGGGTTGGGGTTGCGCAGGGTGTCGAAGACCGCGCCCAGAGAGAGCCATAATCCCAGGACGATCTGCAGGCCCACGGAGAGCACGGTCCCGACCAGGAAGTTGATCACCAGCGCCGGGACGAACACGTCCTGGGGCACCTCGCGCGGCCCCTGCACGATGGTGAAGTACAATGTCGCGCCCATGACGACGATCCAGCGCGGAAAGAAGCCGGCCGTGCGAGGGAAAAGGTTCGGCGCCAGCGGCATCAGGCGGGCCGCCGTCAGGAAGAAGATCGACTGGTAGGGGGCGACCCGGATGAGGAGGGTTTCCATGACGGACTACGAGACTTTTTGTATATAGAAGAAGAGCAGGCGGGTGAAGGCGACCAGCTCCCTTCCCATCATGGGACCAAGCATCAACAGACACAGGCTCACGGCCAGCATCTTGGGCGCGAACGACAGGGTGCTCTCCTGGATCTGGGTGACGCTCTGCAAGAGCGACAGGAAGAAGCCCGTCAGCAGCGACACCAGCAGCGGAAACGCCGACAGCAGCAGCGTCAGCAGCAGGGCCTTCTGGAGCAGGTAGAGCAGGGGTTCGGCAGGCATGTCGTCACGCGTAGGAGAGCATCAGCGCCGAGGCCAGCAGGTAGAAGCCGTCGACGGCCACGAACAGCAGGAGTTTCAGCGGCAGCGAGACTGCGGTGGGTGACACCATGTGCATGCCCAGGGCCATCAGGATGTTCGCTGTGAGCAGATCCAGGATCAGGAATGGAAGAAACAGCAGGAACCCGATCTGGAACGCCTCCGTGATCTCCGAGATCAGAAAGGCGGGGATCAGCACCAGGAAGTCGTCCCGGGCGACGGTCATCTCGGGGTTCAGGCGTTTGGTGACGTCGGCGAAGCCCTGCTGGTCCATCGGATGGGCGTGCCGGCCCAGGAACGTGCGGAAAGGCTCGGCGCCGTCTTTCACGCCGCGGACCAGCGCCTGCACACGCGCCTCCTCTGGCTGCCCCGCGTCAGCGAAGACCTCGGCCTGCGGCGCCAGCGCCGTCCAGGATCGCGAAAACACCGGCATCATGACGGCGACGGAGAGCACCAGCGCCAGACCCGTGAGCACCATCGTCGGTGGCAGCTGGGGCGTGCCAAGCGCCGAGCGCAGCAGGCCGAACACGACGGCGATCTTGACGTAGGAGGTGACGAACAGCAGTGCGAAGGAGAGGAACCCGAGGACCGAGAGGACGACGAGGAAGGTGCTGCCCTGGGTTTGCGACAACAGGTCGCTCATTGTGTTTTGTCCTCGTTGGTTGCCTCCAGTTCCTTGAGCAGCGTCAATCCGCCCTCGGAGCTGGCGATCAGGTAGTCGCGATCCCGCAGCCGCACAAGGTAGAGCGCGCGGCGCGGCTCCAGCGGACACACCGAACGCACCGTCATCTCGCCGGGGGTCGCGCGGGACAGTTTTGCGAGCCACTGGCGGCCGTAGCGCGCCACGACGATCAGCAGGCCGATCAGCACCAGCAGGACCAGCAGTGCGCGCCAGGCGGCGGCACCGATGTCGGTTCCTTCAGGTGAGGCCTGTTGAAGCAGCGTCCAGCCGGTCATCATGCTGTGGGTTCGGACGGGAGTTCGTTGGGATCGACCTGTGGCAGGGGTTCGGTGTGATCCTGGTTCTGCATCACGCGGTCGATCATGATCAGATAGAGGTTGCAGGAGCGGTTGGCCGGATCCAGCTGGAGCACGGATTCGAAGTACCGCCGGGCATTCATCATCTGCCCACGGGAGAAGGCGATGACGCCCTTCTGGATGATCGCGGGCACGTATTTGGCGTTCTGGTTGGTGACCAGCTCAAGCTCGGCGAGGGCCTCGTCGAGCTTGCCCATCTCGCGCAGGACCTCGGCGAGCCGGGTTCGCAGGTCAATGAACGTTGGTGCCAGCGCCAGGGCCTGCCGAAGCTCGCGCGCGCTGTCCTCGAACATCTGGATTTCCTTGTAGGCCGCCGCCAGATCAGCGTGCATGTTTGCGAGCTTGCCGCGGACGAACGGATCCAGCGAACTGGGCTGGTTCATCGAGTGCGTCAGCGCCCGGGAGTAGACCTTGCGCGCCTCGTCGTACTTGCCGAGGTCGTTGTAGGTGACGGACAGGTTCAGCGCCGCATCGGTGTAGCCCGGATTGATGATCAGCGCCTTTTCGAAGTGCGACTGGGCCGTGTCCATCTCGCCCCGGTGGTGGTAGATCACGCCGAGCATGTTGTGGACGTCGGCCATGCCTTCCTTGTGTTCAAGCGCCTTGAGCAGCAGTTCGAGCGCCTTGTCGTACTCGCCGTTGGTATAGGCGTCCCGCCCTTGGGCCACGATTTTTCGAATATCTTCACTCACCGGATCAACTCCTTTGGCAAACAGGCCTTGGCCTGCGCGTCCGTCAGGGCTTGGCTTTCATTCTCAACTCGGCTTTTGCCAGAAGCCTGGCGGCTTCGGCTGCCTGCGGGCGTTTCGGGTAATGTACAATGATTTTCCTGCAGAGATCAACAGCTTTTTTGGTCTCTTCAAGCCGCAGGTAGGCGTTGACCAAAATCATGGCCGCTTCAGGAACGCGCGGCGAGTCCGGATACTCCGTGAGGATGAACTCCATCCGGTTGCGCACAGCCTTCAGTTTGTCTTTCTTTTGATAGAAGTCTGCTGCGTAGAACTCGTGTTTGACGAGCATTTCCCTGGTCCGCGCGTAGTATTTTTTCACGCGCGCAAGGTAAGGGCTCTCGGGGTAGCGCCCCATGAACATCTGAAAGATCATGTAGGCGGCTTTGGTATGCGCCAGATCCCGCTGCTGCGCCGGAGGAAACAGGAAGAAGTCCCCGGGCCCCAGCCGGTAGTTGCAGTAGCCGATCCACCAGGTGGTCATGCCCGAGGTCACGGCATCGTGGAAGGGATGATCTTTCTCGAAGTCACGGTAGGCGGTGGCGGCCGTGATGAAGTTGCCTTCCTTGCGGTGGGTCTCGGCGATCTTCAACTCAGACAGCACCGCATATTGCGACAGCGGATACAGGCTGCGGACCTTCGCGAAGACGGTCCGGGCGTCCTCGGGGTAGTCCTTTTTCAGGCGTTTCTGACCAAATTCATAGAGAAGCTTGGGGTCTTTCAAGGCCTTGGGGGGGATCGTGCCGCTGCCCGAAACGGTGCAGCCCGCAAAAAATATGACCAAACAGCTGAGAGCTGTGAACCGGACCATGCTACCTCACACTTTCTTCGGAGCTCCGCAGGGCATCCACCAATTGCGCCAGAATGGAATCGGCGACGGGCAACCCCGGACGTGTCAAACCGACACGATCCCCGGTTTGCCACAAAAAGCCCTTTGTGCGCAAGTCACAAATGCAATCCTCAAGGAGCCTCCCATGAAGGCGACCCAGATCGAACCCGCGAAGCAGGCGCGTTCCTGTGAGCAGGGTTTCGAGATCTGCCCCCTCGTCATCGACAGTGTCCGCCGCTGCGGCCCACGGGGACGGACCCTCCTGTGGCCACCGGCAACCTTCCACGAGGCGCCGGTATTCCATGGGATTGGCGGGTTCGGTCCAGCGCCAGCGCTTCCATCGAGAGACCGCGGCCGGGCCGATGCCCAGGTAGTCCGCGCCCTCCCAAATGAGCAGGTTGTGGCGACACTCCATTCCGGTGCGCGCCCAGTTGGAGATCTCATACTGATTGTATCCGGCCCCTTCCAGGCGATCCTGCACGGTCCGGTAAAGTTTCAGCCATGTCTCGTCGTCGGGGAAGCGAAACCGTCCGGCGGCATAGTCACGACCCAGGGGCGTGTCCGGCTCCAGGGTGAGGCCGTAGCAGGACACGTGCTCGGGCGAAAGGGCGATCAGTTCGTCGAGATCCCGGTCCAGCTCCGAGGGTCCCTGATCCGGCAGCGCGAACATCAGATCCAGGTTGAGGTTCGTGACGCCCCCGGCACGCAGCTCCCCCACCGCATCGATGGCGCGCTGCGGCGTGTGGCGGCGCCCCAGCGTGCCCGCACAGGCAAACGACTGCACCCCGAGGCTGAAGCGGTTCACGCCGGCTTCGCTCATCGTGCGGATCCACGCGGGGGTGACGTCCTCGGGATTGGCTTCGAGGGAGATCTCGGCGTTATCGCTGAAAGGGAAGAGGTCGCGCGCGGTCCGCAGAATTCCGGCGATCAACCCTGGCTGAACGCAGGAGGGCGTGCCGCCGCCGAAGAAGACCGTGTCCACCGGTTGGGTGCGCATGGCTGCCGGCAGCGACCCCAGAGAAGAGATCATGGCTGCGAACGTGGCCTCCGGTTCACCTGCGCCCGGTGTCGCACCGGCTGGTGTCGCACCGGCTGGTGTCGCACCGGCTGGTGTCGCACCGGCAAGCTGCACCCGCGGGAAGTCGCAATAGGTGCAGATTCGCACGCAGAAGGGGACATGGACATACAGGGAAAATCCCAATTCAGAACCCCCGGCAGACTGTGAAAGGAAAAGGTCGGGCGGAAGGAAGAACTACTTGTCGGCGCTGGTGCAGGAATCGTCGTTGTTGCGGTCGGAGGCCTTGTAACGGCCCAGGCAGAGATCAGCCTCCGAGGTCAGGAAGTCGCGGCATTCGCAGATGCCCTTGCCGCTCAGATCGCCTGTTTCGTCACCCATGCGGATGCAGACGAAGCCGCTGTCGCAATGCTCGGGTTTCTCGCCGCCCTTGCACTCGCTGTCGCTGCTGCACTTCTGGGAGCAGAACTGGACGTTCTGGGAGATTGCGGTGTCGCCTTCGATCACCACGCGGCTCTGGAGCACGCACAGACGCTGAAGGCACTCAGGCGCTTCGGCATTGATGGCTTTGACGCCGTCGCCACCGGTGGCGGGATCAAAGCCGACGACGCAATAGCGGCCGAGATCCGTCTGTTCACAACCAAACGAGAAAAGGGTCAGCAGGGAAAGAGCGGCGATCAAGGTCATCACGGTACGTTTCATGGAACCCTCCGGAAAAACGGGTGAAATCGGCTCGCCGCCGGCAACCGGGGGCGCGAGTCCTCGTAAGTGTATGATGAAGCGGTCTGGAGTCAATGAAAAAGTGAGCGCAGTGGGTTTTTTCCGTCAACCGGTGTCCGCCCGGGCCGACAATAGAGGCATGACTGAAGAAGAACGTTTTGCAAGGCTGCTCCTACATTATGGAAACATCAAGGATCGGCGGGGATTCGCCCGTGATTGTTTGTCCGGCGTGATCACCGCCTGCAGGGTCCTTGACGATCCCGTCCTGTGCGCGCACTACGGCGTCGCGGTGTCGTCCGTGGCGCGGGAACGGGCGCACAACGACTGGCGGACCGCGCGCTCCCTCGGCCTGAGGGTGCTCACCCCCGCCGATGCCGCATGGTTCCTTCCGCCCATCCCGGGCGTTCAGCCGATCCCGGGCGTTCAGCCGATTCCGGGCTTCCGTCCGCCGGGGGTCCTGTTTGCCCGGGGGCGCCTCGGCGAGGTGCTGCCGCCGAAGATCCTTTGCATCGTCGGGAGCCGAGCGGCTTCGCGCTGGGCGACGGATCTCGCGCGGGACTGTGCGTCGAGTCTGGCCGCCGCCGGGTGGGTGATCGTCTCGGGCGGGGCGCTGGGTGTGGACGGCGCGGCCCATGAAGGGGCCCTCGAGGCCTCAGGGCGCACGTGGGTGTTTCTGGGCTCCGGACTCCTGGCCCCCTATCCGGCACGCCACGCAGGCCTGTTTGCGCGCGTGGTGTCCGGCGACGGCTGTTTGTTCTCGGCGAATCATTTATATGGCAAACCGGACAAAGCTTTTTTTGTCCAGCGCAACGCGTTCATGGCGGCCTGCGCCTCGGCGGTCGTGGTGGTGGAGGCCTCCTCTGTGTCGGGATCCCTTCACACGGCGCGCTTCGCCCTTCGGTGGAAAAAGCCTGTGCTGGCACAGCCCGGAAGCGCCGGCTGCAACCGGATTCTGCTCGAGGGCGCGCGGCCCTTCCGGGATCTCGACGAGCTGGTCAACGGGCTCGGCCGGGGAGGCGCCGACGGGGGCGGGACCTTGGACGAGAATAAAATCCCTTTGCAGGGCGGGCTTTTTCCTGAGGAAATTGCCGCGCGGACAGGAAACACCTTGACAGAGGTCTTTCAACAGTTGCAGATTGGCGAGCTGAACGGGGAGGTCCTCCGTCTTCCGGGGGGCCGTTACCTGAACTTGCGTTATCCGGAGTGAACATGTCGAAACCGGTCATTATTGTGGAATCTCCCACCAAGGCAAAGAGCATCACCAAATACCTCTCGTCACGCTACATCGTGCTGGCCTCCCGCGGCCATGTGAGGGACCTGCCGAAGAACGAAATGGGAGTGGACATCGAGAACGACTTCGAGCCGAAGTACCGGGTGCTCTCGGAGAAAAAGGACGTCATCGCGTCGATCAAGAAGGCGGTCGCTTCGGCCGAGGCCGTCTACCTGGCACCCGACCCTGATCGTGAGGGGGAGGCCATCGCCTGGCATATCTATGAGATCATCAAGGGTGAGAACACCAACATCTCCCGGGTGCTCTTCAACGAGATCACGCCCCGCGGCGTTGAGGCCGGCCTGGCCCATCCGCGGCCGCTGGACCAGAAACTGTTCGAGGCCCAGCAGGCCCGTCGCGTGCTCGACCGCCTGGTCGGCTACGAACTGAGCCCGCTGCTTTGGAAGAAGGTCGGACGCGGGCTGTCGGCCGGACGCGTGCAGTCCGTCGCCGTGCGGCTGGTGGTGGAGCGCGAGCGGGAGATCCAGCGCTTCGTGCCCCAGGAGTACTGGAACCTGTCGGTGCTGCTCGAGACCGCCAAGAAGGAGCGCTTCACGGCGGTGCTGTCCCGCATCGACGGGAAGAAGGCGACTGTGCGCGACGAGGAGACCGCCCGCGGCCTGTTCGACGAGCTCAACGGCGAATACCGCATCGCCACGGTGACGCAGAAGGTTCAGAAGAAGTTCCCGGCGCCGCCGTTCATCACGTCTACTTTGCAGCAGGAGGCCTCCCGTCGGTACCACTTTCCGGCGCAGAAGACCATGAGCCTGGCCCAGAAGCTCTATGAGGGCATCGAGCTGGGCAAGGACAAGGAACTGACCGGTCTCATCACCTACATGCGTACCGACTCCACCCG
>Ga0180007_10007636_pt1 | contig 10172 bp, 10 predicted proteins | sample MM_PC_MetaG_FD_121122 | JGI IMG/M metagenome (GOLD analysis project Ga0180007, IMG submission 121122) | Groundwater microbial communities from the Aspo Hard Rock Laboratory (HRL) deep subsurface site, Sweden - MM_PC_MetaG | ecosystem: Environmental > Aquatic > Deep subsurface > Groundwater...
GCATAATGGGCAGCCGCTTTACCGGCATATTCTGGTTGTATTTCAGTACCTATGGTTTTAAACATCTGACCAGCATTAGCCAAACCGCTCTGTTCATACAGTCCTCTTAGATTTCCTATATCTATATCTTTTTGTTTATTTAATTCGCCTGTATAGGCGGTTTGTTGTGCAGTTACCCCCTCTGTTAGTTGCTTTAACAAATCAGCATACTGACTTGCGTAGTCTTCTGACGTTGTCATAATTACTTCACTCCTTGTTTGGTCTTTACACCAATTTCTATAGATTTTATTGTAAACGGCTGATCAGCATAAGAATTCTCTACTACCAATCTAAGGTGTTCAAAATTGACACCTCTAAAATACCTTTCAGCGGTAATATCAGAATCTCCTCCACCAATTAAACTTGTACCTATAATAAAGGTTGAACCTATTAAATCTCCACCCGCAAATTGATTAACAGGGAACATCTGGCCGCCATTCTTACCAAAATCTAATTCAAAACCGCAACGCATATCCCAATTACCTTCTGCAGCAACAACTAATCGAATAAAGTCGAGTTGTAATTGTGCCTCATCATACTCAGAAATGTTAAAATCTTTTGCACTAAACCATTTGGATTTTCCTACGGACTTGATTGCGGCGTCAATATCCAACTCCGTATCTAAAGCCTTATAAGCATACCCAGTAGCGGCTGATGCAGCTATATAAGGATACTGTTCTGTGGCACTGGTATGCCAATTAGCCATGTGTCCAGCTGGCCAATCATAATAAGCCCATTTAGGTGCTTCTTGGCCAAGAGTACATACATAAACTCTATTATTTAATGTTGCTCCAGAACCATAAGGAACAGACAACATATATTGATTCCTGTCTTCTAACCATAAACTCGTAGCTTGGGTAATTCTTCCTTTAACGATAAGTTTTAAATCTTCTCTAATATCTGCGCTAATCTCTACAGGATAATTCTCTTCGTCCCATAGCCAAACCTTTACACCATCATACCATACGAATCCGTAAGGAGTTCTCTGTATCGATTTGTGTGCACAACAACCAACATCAAATAGTCTTTGTCTTCTAAATGTAGGAGCTGTAACTAAAGTATTAGTCCAATATAAACCGTGAAGACTATGATTCTTCCAAATATAGATGGCCTTCTCACCCTTAGCTATTCCAGTTATAACAGAGCCGTCATTAGGGTCTATTGGCAGCATCCATGTGGTAGTATTCCAAGAATCTGCGTTCTGATAAGCAGAATAGTATAAATAGGATTCATAACTGGAAGCGTTCGCTAACCAAGCAAATCCCCACATACCCAAAGGATACTTAGCTCCTGATGGAGGAGAGGTAACTGCTGTGGCGTTCCCTGATCCATTATATTTTTCAACATTGGTACCATCACAACAAAGTATATAGCCTCCAAAAACAGGGGCAAAATTCCACTGAGTCCCTGCTGCTGTAGCATAGGCGGTCCGGCTAATATCATCCCAAGTCCCATCTAATGAATCCATTCTAAATAGCTTTCCTTGATTACTACCAATTACAGGAATATAAGTTCCTCCAGAAGTTAGAAGTTCTCCCATACCTAAAATGGTATAGGCACCAACAGTGCCATAAGGATCGGGAAATAAAGATAATCCTTTTCTCTTTTTAACTAATCCAGGAAACCCTAAATCAATATTCTTGGCATCAGTTAGTTTATTAACTGGCATACCTAATTCATAGTTGCCAGTAACAGAGTAACCGCCGTCTAAGTTTATTTTTATACTTGTCTTCATCTCTGTCTGGTGTCTCCAGTACGAATATTCCACCCAGGAGTTCTAATCCCCTTAGTATAATCTTCATAGGTATTTCTTATTACTGTATTGAGCCAGTGCATTGCATCTTTGTATTCTAGTGTCTTTTTAATAACATCATCATTCTCTACTAAAGCTCTTGCATGAGCCAGCATAATAACGGCCTCTGCTAAATCGGCATCAGTAATATCGGGATCCTCAGTGCTTTCTGTAGCTAAAGCAGTAATAGCCTTCTCACCATAGGCAGTAATAGCAATAGTTTTACCTGTATTAAGTGTTGGCCAAAATAATATAGTTGGTACCCCAGAAGACTCGCTGTACCAACACCACCTAGAAATAACATCACTGGTAGAATCTAATTTTCTATCGCTATCCAAAAGCAAATCCAGGTCAGTCTTCTTAATATCTATTCCGTTAGTAGTATCAATCACCCTCTTAATTGTCTTTAACGTACTATCTATAGTTGTTAATGTTTGCACTGCTGTAGTAGGGGTAACATTAAAAGAACTTGATATGACAGTCTTAAACGGCCACGGGTAAGCATACCAAACCATTCTCCTAGCAAAATTAACACAATAAGTTAGTTGTGTACCGGCATCACCTGTAGCAGGAACGCCTTTCTTTGCCACCCTATCTTTATATTGAGCCAATGTATAAGCCATTTATTATTTCCCCCTTACTAATCCTAAAGAAGCCAATTTGGTCTCTTCTGAACAAGTATTAAATATTTTATTAAATGCATAATCCCAATGTTTACCTAGTTTATCGAAGTTATAATTCTTAGTATCTTCGTAAGCTGCGGCACCTAATTTATGTCTAACAGAAACATCTTTAATAAGTTTTGTTAGGTAATGCTTCCAATCTTTATAATTCCTAACCAGGTAGCCAGTCTCTCCATGTTTAACGGTATCATAATAAGCATGGTCTGGCTCACCGCTAAATACTCCTGGTATCCTAAAATAGCCATACTCGAAATACTTAATATTAGATTTATACTTATTAAAAGGGTCTCCGGAATGTAAAGGAGCAATACCTATATCAAACCGCTGCTCTTTTACAGAGTCTACAAACTTCCTAAAAGACCGGTCTGGAGGTAACAATACTACCTGAGGATGCTCGTTTAGTAAAGGAAAATAACTTTGTCCCATAAGATAAAGTCTGACCTTCGGGTTCTCTGCCATCACCTCAACTAATATATCCTGCACAGATTTTAAATCATTTATATGAGTAGAACTTCCCCAATATATTATATTTACTGTGTCAGCATCTGCCCGCATATCCTGGGGCTCCCAATAGTCCTCCCAAGCCATGTTAGGGCAATATAATACGTTGTCATTCCTGGAACTATAATAATCTTGCAAAGTCCTGGTAGACACCGTTACAGCATCTGCGTACTTAATGGCAATATTAATATAATGCTTTTGATTATCATAATCTGAATGGTCTCTGTAGAATAACATCTGATTGATGTCTTGAACATTATCATAGTTATCATCCAAATCTACTATAATCCTCTTTTGAGTTTTCAATACTCTGGAAAAATAATCTCTACTACCCATCAAAGACGCTATGGCATACGGTTTATCTAAATGATGGATAATTAGTGTATCATATTTATGCCATAAATGAGTCACAAAGTTTATTAAATTAATATCATCAGAAACAGTTAAATCTTTAACCCACCCAGCTGTGGTATCTGGGGCGCAGGTAATATCATACTTGTCTTTTAGATACTCACCAGGAACAATGGACCTATAAAAACCGCAACCTCTATAAGTTATATCACCTATATTGGTAGAGCTATATACAGATAGTATTCTATTATTTAACTGTGTCATCTAAAAACTCATTAGGGTTCCAACCCTTCACTGCACAAACATGTTCTGTCTCTCTGCGCACATCAGATAGTTCTGGTGTATAGGGTTTGACAGACTTCATATGATATGGTATAATAGCCTTGACACTTCTAATTAATTGATGCCCGGCACCACCGCAAATACAAAACACCTCTTTAGGATGCTCTGCCATTGGATGTTCGTCTTCAAACTCTACCCCGCATCTTTTACATCTATAATCATATTTTGCCATAATATCGGGGGCAGGGGTTCCGAAGAACCCCCACCCATTAATCTCCTTATGCTCCTCCGTAGGAACAAAGTGAAACGCCGAAAGCTGAGTTCAGTACCTGAGTACCAAAGGTCATCTTCCAACCGTAGCTATAGTACATCCCTAATGCGGAAAGCTTATCATTGAAGATAACTTTCGGGCTAATTAGATCAATACAACCCACAGCTTCTGCGCCCATAACAGGCGTATAGTGAGCCACACCAGTGTCATAGTCTACTGTCCCGCCTGTACCGGTTCTATAAGTCTCTGTAGACTCAAGAATCCTAATACCCATCCACTTACCTATTTCTCCATTATACAGTTCTTGAGAACCTGCATACTGTTTAGAAAGAACAAAGGTGCTATCTTTCATAAGCAAATAAGACTGCTGTGGATTAACTATTGCAACCCAACCACCATCAGCCATACGGTAAGCTTTCGCTTTCTTAAGTGTGCGGACTGCTTGTGACAATTCCTCACAACTTAAAGTATCTGAGGTAGCTAAATCACTCAACGCCACATCATTAACTCTCTGGGCGGTTAAACCTGTTCCCATAATAGTCAAGATTAAGCGATTTCTGGTTTCTGCAGCCTGTTGTGCAAATAACATTGTCTTTCCGGAAATATCCGGATCGATTGATACAGTGCTAACATAGCTCGAAATGTGGGCCAGATCTCCATATTCATACACAGTGCAGGTTACAGCTGTATCAGACAGGATCTTTCCGTTAGGATCAGTTCCTTCTGTTAATGCAGTTGTAGCTGGTGCAAGAGCTGTGTACCGCGTAAAACTTACTGTCTTACCGTTATTTAGTGGCAGAGGTTTCTTCTGACACACTTGTTCGGCAACGATAGTAGCTTTAGCGACTTTCAAAAACAGTTTATCATAATAAGTCTGTACAGAATCTGCTAGACTTGTTGTATCTGTTTGATGCGCTACTGACATTTAAATTCCCTTCCTTATTTTGCTGCCTAGGCTCTGGGTTCAGCATGGGGCAAGAAAGCCTCCAATTCCTCAACTGTCATATCCTTTATGTCCTTCTGAGGGGCCGGCGGTACGACTGCGTCGTCCGCTGGAGCCAAAACTGGTTTTGCTGCTTGCCTGAGTGCTTCTTCCTGTCCCCGTTTAAATTCAGTCGCTTTAAAATAGTCTACCCGATTAGCAATCGCATTAGAATAGGCAATCGATACCGCTTTGTCTACCTGCCCTATACCCGCTATAGCCATAATCATTTGGTCGCTAGTTAGTGCTTTTGCCACTTCATTAGCAACTTCTTTAAAATATGGTTTTTTCGGGTCTCTTTCGGCTAGTAATAAAGCCATTCGTACTTTATCCCTATCTACCTGCTGAACTGCTGGTTTCGGAGCTACTTGCTGATCAGGGATTGGTGCAGTGTCGTCGAAAAGTACCTTCATAAAGTCATCATCCTCTACGGGTTTTCCGGCTAACTCTGATTCCAACCGTTCCTTATCTGCTTTCGTCTGTTGGTAAGTAGTCTGCAATTCTTTATAAGACTTTTCAGCCTCAGCCAAACTGCCATACTCCCTACCATTAAAGACCACCTTATCTGAACTTTTCCCTACTGGGGTCGAAGAAACTTCGCCTTCAGACTTCTGGGAGGTCGCGCCATCTACAGGGAGTACCTCTTGGGGGAGGGTCCCTTCCGGTTTGAGTTCTTCCGTCATCTGTTTTTCACCGCCTTCTTTCTACCTTTAGGTAGTTATTTTAATTCAACAGCCTCGTCCTGTAAGGTCTTGGCCGCCGATTTACCACAATCAATTCGTCTATGTATATCAACTAATAAATCTTCGATAGCTCTTTTAGCTTCAAGGGCTTTAATACGTTTATCGTCATTCAATGTTCTATTATTGGATCTTCTATTATGCTTCTCTATGTGCTCATTAATAATCTTTAATAATTCTATCCAGCCATCTGAATTTATTAGATCTTGCAGCCATGTTTTAGAATACACTCTTTTAGTTAATTCTTGGATCCTTAATTGGGCTGTACTCATTGGGGGATACCTCCAGTTATTTCTGGTCTATACTGATTAACAGTTTGCGCTAAAGGTATACCGGCTCCGGAAGGGCCTCCTACTGATGTTTGTTCTTCTCCTGGTTGGGCTGCCTGAGGTTCTTGAGCTGCGGATGGTTTAATAAATCTATTTGGATCTAAACCTGCAACTTCAAACGCCATATTAATCATTTCCATTAAATCTACATTCATTCCTACTTTGGCGGCAACAGGTACAACTTGGGTAAGTAGATACATTAAGTTTTGCTGCATACCTTCCTTGCTCATAGCATCTATACCTAAAGTAGCCTCGAAGTCCATATCTAAAGGTAAAGACTTCCAACTAATAGTTACTTTAGGATTTCCTGTCATTTGCATCCAGACTTCATCTTTCATGCAAGCTATCATTAGCCATACGCAGCGTTTTACCATCTCTGTTAAACCAAGATCATCCATCATAAACAAATCAAAAGCATGGCGTTCATTAGAAGCGTTCTTAGCTCCAATATAAACATTAGCCTTCATATTGTTTATTGCAGAGTTCATTCCCATGGAGGTACTTATTCTGGAAGCACCGGAATCTTCCTCTATGCCTCTTTGTAGCTCTGTCCTTAACAGGAATACTTCTGGAGGCAGTGTTGGCTTATTAAATTCTTGTATATCTGCATGAATAATTGACCACGGTTGATATGGAAGAACGTCACCATTATACTCACCATTAGGATCTTTAAACATTGGAGAAGAGTTCTGAAAAGTAACATCATTTATCATATTACATATAATATCTAGCCATTCTTGCTTGGCTCTACATACCTGTGGCGTACCTCTTCCGTAGAATTTTCTTGGGGGTTTGTTTGTGGCCATACAAAAGAATGGGTGTCTTCCATACGGATTATTATTCGGACCTTCCCAAACTAGAACAGGCTTGCCGCCCAAAGCTAAAACATATCGTTTACTATCATCGGGTGACCAACACTCTACACACTCCACCAAATCTTCGTCTCTGGGAATAGCCTCACCCTCTAGCTTTTCAAAAGGAATAGAGTTCCCTGTTTGGGGTGCGTTCTTGGCTATCTTTTGTTTAGTTACTTTCGTAATATTCTTATATATAGGCTTATCACTTGAATCTTTTGATTTAAGTTGTGCATACGGCATTATAAATCTGTGATACTTCCAAAATCCAGTCAACTTATGGGCTGCTGGCTCAATCCTAAAATTCTCTTTAACATCTACACACTGAACAATAGGACCACTATATACTAGAAGTCTTTTTGTTTTCTTTTTTCCATCTTCAACTATAGCCACATCTCGGTAAATATCTCTCCATATAACCTTACCTATAGCTGTACCATAAACCCTACGTTGATAAAGCATATCTACAATCTCTGAAGTGAAGTCTGGCATCTTAGTAAATAAAACACCGATAGCTTTGTCTGCTTCTTTGGCACCTGGATAGTCTTTATAGTCTACCCCAGCTATCTTAGCAAAAGGTTTCCTAACAAAAAGGGAAACAATATCCTTAGCAACTAAAGCTCTTATAGCATTTTCTGTATCTGTCTGAATTACCTGCGATAAAGTTTTAAAAGAACTATACTGTTTTGATATAGATACATCCTCAGCGTAATTAAACTCTTGACGTTTATTAGTATCAAACCACGTACAAGCAGCTTGCCAACCGGCTGCCAGCCATTCTGCAGTAGACTTATCTCTCATCTCGCTCTTATCTTCTACTGGTTGGTCTATGACATCACTTTCTATCCTAGCCACGTCGGCAGCTAAAACGGGTTTCTTTTTCTTTGACATTTATTGTCTCCTTATGGGATTATAATTTTGTAACATTTTAAAAGGGCCATTTACTTTCTGTGTTGGTGGAAGTCTTAAATTTCTATTTACTCCTTGTAGAGCATCATCCAAAACAAAACTAACCATGTCCATCAAATCATCATTCTTACTATGCGGAAAATCTCTAAACTCTTCGAGTAAATCAAGGCACTCTGGGTTAATAGCAATCTTCTTCGCTTTGAATAAAGATTTTAGTGCCTTGATTCTTATATCTTTAGAATTATGTGGAGTCTTTATCTCTACAATTTTAAAGAATTGCTTCTTCTCGTTACGTTTATCTTTTATCCATTTCGACAGTATCTGGATTCCATTGGCCTCAATAGCCACTAGACTCGGTTTCAATGCCAGCCTCATAGCAAACACTTGATCTACCAGCTGGTGCGGTTCCATCTTCTCTCTTAAAGCAATATCAATCTTTAAGGTGCCGTCTTCTGTGTAGCCAAGAAAGCCAAATGCACTATAATCAGATCTACAAGATGTTGAGTATGCTGGATCTAATAATAGCATGGATCTAACCATCTTCTTTTCTTTATACTTTTCCCACATATCTTTAGAAGCATACTCTAGGTCTTCCTGCGAAAACTCAGAGTTTAGGCTCTCTTCAGGATTACATAGATTCTGGCAACTAAACACATATCTAGACATGGTAGGCTGGTTCCACTTCTGAATCAATAGCTCCAAAGATACTTTCGGAAATGAAATCCTTGAATTTTCAAAAGTACCAAACCCAGGAACTTCTATAGTTGTTCCATTCTCGCAAGGTTCAATGGCAGATCTTACATAGATCGCCCAGTAGTCGTTCTCAATCAACCTCTTCCTATGAATAGTTCCAAAGGGTAAATCAGTTACTGACCTAGTTATTGTGTTATAAATATCCTCTCTGACCCAATAAGTACCTAAAACTACCTGTCTAGTACCAACCATACCTAGGTTGACCAATTCTGTGAAAACCTCTTTAGCATTACCTAACTGGTGGTCTGTCCTAGTATTCAATTCTGAGTGCAGATCGTCAGCAATAATAAGATCAGGATGGAATCCTGTTAAACCGGAACTTGACTCTAAAGAGCCACACATGATGGTATGGGACTTATCTGCTATGGTTCTGCCTTTAACCCTTATAGCATCTTCCCGCCAAACAGTTGTATCTCTAATATCACCATACACAGCTTTAAAAGACTCCGACTCTATATGGTCTTTAAGGCCTTTCAGGTAAGAGATGGCTTTTTGCTTAGTCTCCAAAATATACAAGATCCTAATGTTAGGATTGTTAAGTATACGCCAGATCATATAAGACTCAACCATCTCAGTCTTCATAGATCCACGAGGCATGATCACCAAGGTATGTTTTTTGCCTTCGACCAGTAAATTCATCAATTCGCCGTAATGTTCTCTAGTTATGTCTTTATGGCCTAAAATTGATATATTTAGGTATTCTATGTCACTTTTACCTAAATCTGCTTTAGAGGACCTCACCAAGTCCTCAAGCTCTTTATAGGTAACTTTATCGTAATTAGTTTTGTTCATTGGTCCCATTGGGTCCATTGGGTCCATTGGATAGTTTTCGTATACTTAATAGTTCATCAATGAGTTTGTTCTTCTCTTCTGGAGATCTATCTTCTGTTTCAGTCTCGCTTGCCCTAACACCAAGTAATTTGCTGCTTTGTGTGGTTCCCAGTGCTTTTGCCATAGACATGGCCGCCGGAGTAGGGAACCCCTCGTCATTCCTCTGCTTCAAAGTGGCTACTATAACATCATGGGCTAAATTGATCTGTTCCTGTATCTTATCTCTATTAGAAGTAGCCAATTCGTGAGCCAAACTAGCATATTCAGTTGAGCGTCTATGCTTACTTACGGTCATATGGTTCACGCCCAACATTTCCGCTACCTTTCTATCAGATAGTGTTGGATTTGCTTGTTTTATGCTAAATATCTTAGATGTTAAAGTAGGATCTTTTTGCCTCATGTTTAAAATATTTCTCCTATAGAGTCGGATTTGGTCGTATTTGGTCGGATTTGGTCACTTTTAGCTTAGTTATACGGTTGTATACTAGCCAAACTGTACTAAAATAAACCTGAGCACTCCTAAAAAAAGTTGTAAAGTATACATTCGTGGTTGTGTGCACTACACCCATACGAGGAATCCTTAATTTCCCTCCCACCCCCCTTCTCTTAGGTTAACATAGGTTAACATAGGGTAACATAAGGGTATCTAGTGTACTCTAGTGTAATCTAGTGTACTCTAGTAGTATCCAGCTCGGTGGCGGGTGATCACTACTCCTAAGCACTCCTAAGCACTCAAGCGCACTACTGTGCCTTATTGTATCCTATTGTACCCTACTGCTTACTCTTCCTGTCTCTTATTAAGCCATGTTAGCCGATAAGGAATGAATAATAAGCCTTATATCTTACTTGATAGGC
>Ga0180007_10007637_pt1 | contig 10170 bp, 15 predicted proteins | sample MM_PC_MetaG_FD_121122 | JGI IMG/M metagenome (GOLD analysis project Ga0180007, IMG submission 121122) | Groundwater microbial communities from the Aspo Hard Rock Laboratory (HRL) deep subsurface site, Sweden - MM_PC_MetaG | ecosystem: Environmental > Aquatic > Deep subsurface > Groundwater...
AACCATAAGGTGAACAACGCCCGAACGTAAAGGAGATGGCTTAATGGCAGACTCAGAAGAAGAAAAGAAGGATGCCGAGAACCAGGAAGAAACCAAAGAAACAAAGACCGAAGCTGAGCCGGGCGATGATTCTAAGGATGACCTGGGCGAGTTATCCGCAGATGATTTTTTGAAAGCAGTGAAAGACGCGGGGCTTGACAAATCGCTGGACAAATACCTGCAATCGGAAGCTGACCGGCGGGTGACTGAGGCGATTAAGACGCATGAGAAAAAACTGCGTGACAAAGAAAAGCAACGCAAGGAGAAAGAGACAAAGGAAAAGGCCGAAGCGAACATGAGCGATTCCGACAAAAAGGTTAGCGAGCTTGAAGAAAGCCTGACTAAACTTACAAATATGATGTCGGAGTTCATGGGCAAGCAGCAGGCCGAAAAGCTGGACGTATTGAAGAAGGCCGCCATTAAAGATGCCGGACTTCCAGAGGCATACGTCGGGTTATTGGATGTTGACTCCGAAAAAGACATTGCGGAACGGATAAAACTGATTCAGGAGGGCTTTAACAAGCTGAAAGACCGGGAAGTTCAGGCTTGGGCAGAAGGCCAGAAACAGCCGTTCCGTTCTACCGGAGGAAGCACGAGCGACAATGTTGCCAAAGTCCAGAAATACATCAAGGAAAAGGCGAAGCTCGAAACATCAGGAGCCGCCGCAGAACAATTAGGTTTAACTAAATAACGAGGTATTATAATGTCTCTCTATTTCAAGAAAGAGACAGGTACGGTTCTTCATCCTGTGTTCCTGAAGATATTGGAACGCTCACAGGGTGGCGCATTGATAAAGGTGGATTCGCGAGTTCCCACTGATTTGCATACCATTTTTGAGGGCACACCGATTGCGACCAACACCACGGCAGGCGAATATATGTGGATGAAGTCTGCTGTTGTGGCGACCGCCTGCGCTGATGGTGCTACGCGAATTGTTATCTATCCTCCGAACCCGTTCAAAATCGGCGAGTTTGTGGGTGCTGTTGATATGGCTGCGGCCACGTTTGGAACAATTACCGCAGTTGCGCCCACTTACGTTGTCACCGCCCAGACCGACTTTTCACTGGCAAAGGGCGAAGTGCTTTATCAGGCAAACGCCGCAAACGCGACGGCTCCGAAATTCCGTCCGTATGCACTGCTTGAAAATCCGATAATCGTTCGCGAGGAAGACGGCACCACAAAGTACAATGTGTTTGCGCCATTAGTGCATCGTGGTTCAATCGCCGCATCTGTGTTCAGATGGGGTTATACCACCGATGTGAAGAACCGCCTGAATCTAATCAAGTTCCGCAACCAGGGACAGGTATAAGAAAGGATTAAAGAATGAAGCATTCTAAATTAGTTGACGATCCTGCTGTTCTGCAATCCTTCCTGAATGACAACATCTGGGGCAAGCGGTATTACCATGATTTGTTTCCGCTGAAATTCTCTCCCAGAATCACTGTCAAATACCGGGTTGCAGATAAGGGTGCGCAGGTCGCTGCGGAGGTTACGGCCTTCGGAGCAGAAGCACCTCTCAAGTCGCGGGAAACCGCAGACGTGAAGTTTATGGACCTCTCGCCCATCCGCGTGAAGCGCGTGATGAACGAGGATGATATTGTTGAGTACAAAGACCTCCTGGCACAGCCGCAGACTCCCGAAAAGGACATCATGGACTTTATTTTCGATGATGTCAAGTTCGTGTATGACGCGGTGGAGGCACGCCGGGAATATCTGGCGCTCCGTGCGTTGGGTACGTTCACCATCTCTACGACCGATATGGCGATTGCCTATAACCCCGAAATGCCGTTGCAGACCACGATTGATTATAATTTGGCCGCAGCGCATAAAAGGGTGCTCCTTACGGCAACAACCTCGCGCAGATGGGGTACAGGCAGTGTATCGCAGATTCAGCCGATCACTGATTTTCAGGACATCATGAATGCCGCAGAAGATGCGGGCTGCGAGCCGCCCATGTACGCCATTATGAACACGACTCAGTGGCGGCAGTTCAACGCAGCCGACCAGGTGGTTGACCTCGCGAAGCCGTTCAATTTCAATCAGGCTCCTTTTGAAACCGTCAATGCCGTGAACGCCGCGCTAAAGTCTTACGGTCTGCCGCAGGTCATCGTGGTGAACAATAGAATCCGTGTGGAACGGTTTAATTCCGGGCCGAACGGCACCAAAACCCGGACTACGGTGAATCCGTGGCCGGACAATTACGTCACATTCGTTCCCTCGCTCAAATGCGGTGACATGCTCTGGACCGACCCGCCGGCGAGAGGCGAAGAACCTGATTATGTCACATCGTCTTACTCGAACGGAATCCTCGTTTCCAAATGGTCGGAAGTGGATCCCATTAGAGAGTTTACCAAAGGTGAGGCCGTGAGCTTCCCCGTTATTCCGAATGTTGCGAATATGTGGAAAGTGAACGTCACCACCGGCGATTCGGATGGTGTGGAATAAAGGATAAACCATGACGCTACTGCAAGCTTTTAAAGCGGCCTGTGAATTTGGCTATACCAATGACGACCTGTATAACAAGATTCTGACGGACCGGAACCTGACATCTGGAACAACCTATACCAAGAGCTACAAGGGCAATGTCGATATGTGCCTGATTGACCTGTACGGGTATTTAAAGACGCATCCCGAAATACAGGACGGCGGCAAGACGATAAAGTTCGACCCGATAGCTCTGGATATGGCGATACAGACAGTTGCGAACCGTTTGGATTTGAGTACATCGGACGCCATGAGTGTAGGCCTGGGGCCGAGTATTAGCGGCGAAGCGCGATGGTAGGAGTGATTTATGTCTAAATATTATCCCTGGAAATCGTTTCACGCCGCTACCACACAGGTGCTTACAGCGACTACGACAGCAGCGACATTAACAAATTTGACCACTACGTATGCGGGGGCGGTAAACGCCGTCATTGAGCCGGTGAATGCCGCCATCCGCTATGCTTATGGTGGTTATACGCCGCTGGCACTGACCGGTTGTTATTTAAGCCACCGGGAACGTATCACGCTGGAAGGACCCGACGAGATGAGGTATTTCAAATTCAGACGGGCAGGCACTACGAGCACCCCTGTAATGGTGACCTATAAATTCCCCGACGATGCTCATTCTCGTAAATAGCGGCGCATGGAGGAACAATGAGAAAATTACGTCAAATATCGGACGCTTTGAAAGAGGATATTCAGTCCGACATAACCGTTGCTGTGACTAATATCCAGAAAGCGGTTTCGGATCTAACTGCTTTTTATACAGGTATCGAAGCACGAGAATCCGATACACTTGCACTGGCGAATGGCACAGAAACAATAGTATCAGATATGTATGCCGTTTTTACGGGTAAGCTGCAAAAGATACATTCAGACCTGGCAGCGTGGCAAGGTAAGTCTATCTGATGCGATTCGCTCATTTCGGTAAATTTGCGCCGAACCAGAGCGGACAGTATGAAACCGTAAAGGATTTGATACGGGCCGAACGTGATGCAGGTTACGAAGCGCACTTTATAGATTTCGATGGCAAGTCCAACATTGGATTGAAAGATGACTGGCTTGAAACCGAGAACATGGACGTTGCGCGGGACTGTGACCTGCTGTTCAGGCATTCCCTTTTACCTAAAAAGATTCAGGCATTAGGGAAGCCTACGATTATGACATTACACGGGAGGCCCGAATCATCCTTTTTATTGGAACACAAAAAGATTGTGCCCGTGATTTCAGAGGCACGGAAACACAAGGGGCCGTTTTTGACATTCTGGCCGGAGCTGGTATGGTACTGGGAAGCGATACTTGGACGGAAGGTATTTTACATGCCCGCGCCTGTGGACTTAAATAAGTATAACCCAGAAGGCAAGAAGCACAAGTTTAAACCATCGGGCAAGCCTAACATAGTCGTCATGGATATGTGGCGCGAGGACGTGACGCCGTTCAATGTCATATTCGCGGCCGCGCGGTTTCTTGAGCAGTACGCGCCGGACGGCAGGATTCATATTTACGGCTGTCCTGAAAACAAGGCGATGCTGAACCTGAAACGTGCTGAGGCATTGGGTGAAGTTTTTGGCACGGTCAAAGGTCTTGAAAATGTATATCGTGCTGCGGATTTCATGGTTACGCCGCAGGTGATTGCCACGCGGACGGTCCGCGAAGCGATGGCATCCGGCTGCCCGTTTGTAGGCGGAGGCGGAAACAACTATACGCAGTTCAAGCACGACCCCAGAGACATTTACGGCTATGCGAGAGAAATCGGCCAGCTCTGGGAAAGCATGCAATCGCACGACTGGCGAAGAACGGCAAGGGAGATGGCGGAGATGGATTTTAAACTGAACGGAGAAACCGTACGGAAGGTGCTGGATGAGATTAGCGTTAGTCTATAATCCGAACGACCGGAAACTGAAAGAGTACTCGTATTCCTATATCTACAAGGGAATGCTCGATGCACTCATTGAGGCATTCGACGGAGCGCAGTTGATTGCCGGGTCCTGCGAAGCCAAAGACATCAAAGCGGACGTGGTTATCTTTTTTGACCCGAACTCATGCCACGATATCACCATTGCCGGCATAGACAAGCATCCGGCTTTGAAGATGGAATATTTGAGCGACCCGCACCAGCAGGAATTGCACGGCATTTACATGCAGGACGGCTCGAAAGTACATAAGCTCGGACCGGAGAAGCGCATGAACCGTCTGAAAGAACGCGGGATAAAGTTTGTGATTTCACCGGTGCGCGACGGATTTATTCAATATCTCGGTCAATATGTAGACGACATCAGACTATTGCATTTCCCGTTTGCACCCGCGTTTCCGGTAAAGAGAATAAAGAACCGGATCCCGGAGGTGCTTGCGAATGGCTGCACGTGGGCGGCTGATTTGAGATGCTATGATTTCAGAAAATGGGCGTTCACGCAGCCCGAAGTAACCCGGATAGAACATTATTTGATTGACAATACGACACCGCACGGAAAGGATTATTCGGATTTGCTTTATCGGTTTGCGGGCGGGCTTGCGTTATCCGAATATTACCCGGTGCCGAAATACTATGAAATGCCGTTATGCGGCATGGTGACATTCGCGCAGCATCATCCTGAATACGAAGCGAGGGGCTTTAAAGATCATGAAAGCTGCGTGTATGTGACAAAGACCAATTTCAAAGACAGGTTGGGAGATTTTTTAGAACACCCGGACGAGTACGGGGACATTGCCAAAGCCGGGCAGGAAGTAATGAAGAATTACACAGCCCGCAAATTCGGGGAGTTTATTTTCAACAAGGCAAAAGAGGAGGCTTAAATGAAAATGCTGTTTATCGAGTCGCTATGGCTCGACCAGAACAAAGAAGTAGGCGTTACCAATTCCGAGCACTATCTCTGGAATACGTGGAAGCAATATGCGGGTGAGGAGAATTTCAAGCTGTTCAGTTTCGACGAGTATTTAGACAAGCATGGCGAACCCGGAGATAGGGCCTGTCTGGAACTGGTTGAGGAATGGAAACCGGACGCGGTATTTCTGGACTGGCATATCGGAAGTGATAAGAACCCGACTCCTGATACACTGCGGGAAATTCATAATAAGATACCGATTATTGAAATCTGGTGGGACCATCTCTGGAACGCGCATATTATTGTGGGTGAAATGATTCAATACTGGGTGAATCTGAATGTGGTGGTGGATACGTCTGCGTTTTTCAAGCAGGTGAACGAACCCGACAAATACCTGTTTCTCTGGACCCCGCAGGACAAGAACCTGTACTATCCCGGCGATAAATACATAGACGCCGGTTTTTACGGACGGGTGAAGAAATGCGATCGTGAGAAAATCATCGAAGGGCTTAAAACAGAAATCCCCGGCTTTGTTCATGCGGGCGGCAGGAAAGAACATCCGTTCTCAAGAGACGAATACGCCAAAGCCTACTGCAACACGGCAATGGTGGTGAACTTTTCCTCCTCTAAAAGCGGTATGCCGCAGCTTGTCGGCAGGACCATCGAAGCCACGCTTGCGGGATGTCTCTTGCTTGAGGAAAAGAACCCTGAAACCGCCGGCATGTTTGAGCCTGGAAAAGAATATGTGGAATGGGAAAATTACGAGGATTTAAAAAACAAGATAAAATATTATACCGAACACCGGGATGAACGCAAAGCCATTGCAGATGCCGGATGCGCGAGAGCGACCAAATACTATAACTCAAATGTCTGGTGGGATACCGTAATGAGGGCGCTATGAATTTCGAGACATATTTAAACAGCCTGATATTGCGGTATGATATAATCCCCAGATTCAAGTATGAATACATGAATAACCAAAATTGCAGCACACACCTGCAATACACGCTCTGGCAATTACGCGATGTTTATGAAAAACTTGCCGCAGGTGAAACTAATGATATACTGGTCAGGCAAAAATTAACATCCGAGCACGCCCCTGCGATTTTATGGGAGCTTATAGCGAAGTATATGGAATCGCGAAACATTCTTTTAGCTCTGGATTTTATAAAGCATTACATAGATATGGATTATCCGGGCGCGAAAATAATGGAAAGTTTTTACGGTTCGCTTATCAATATGATTCAGATAATGAGCGAAGTCCTGAAAAAGCGTACCGCAAAAGATGTGTTCCTGATATTCATTGACAGCCTGACGGAAAAGCACGTACAGGATATGCCGTTTTTAAGGGAATTTGCAGAACGGAATTACTCGTTTAATCGGGCGTATTCGACAAGTATCTATACACTGCCCTGCGTACACGGCGCATTGACCGGTGAATTAATTACGGATAGGGAATCTTTGCAGAACCATGAATTTGGCACGGGCAACGGCCTGCCGGAATATTTCAAGAAAAAGGGATATTATCTCTATAATTTTTCAGGATTCCGGTTTTTAATGAACGCTATTTATCCGTTTGTATTGACAAAGTTTTCAGTAGGGAAAGCGCACACACCGTTTAAGGGCAATGAAAAGATTAAATACACTACCCCGACAATCCTATGGTCTTATCTCTGCGAGATGGCGAAGAATCCGGATAAACCCGTATTTGCAGTGACGCTGTTGGAGGAATTTCATCTTCCAATGATAGGTGAATGGCATACAAAAGCGCCGATTAACTTTGACAGGGAAATGAAATATAAAAGGAAGCGTAAATACAAGCCCGAAAACATGGAACGCCAGCGCAAGGAAGTTCTTTCGTTTCTCAATAATCAGCTCGCGTTCTTTTCGGCACTTGCGCCGCCGAATACGATAAAGATATTTACCGCAGATCACGGACAATTGTTAGGCGAGCACGGCCATCTCGGTCCGGGCATGACCTGGCATACGGAAAACTGTCACGTTCCATTGATTATCGGCGGGATTAATGGAAAGCATGAGAAAGTCTTTTCAATGGCGAACTTCCCGGATGTGCTGATGAACTATGTGCAAACCGGAAACATCGAAGTCATACAAAACGGATATGCGCGCGTACAGCGCGATGCGATATTCGACAAGCGGTTTAAAGAGAAAGTATTCTGCAAGGCGATAGGCGAGAAATTCGCTACCGGCTGGGACATGCTTATCGGCGAGAAAGATAAATACGTCAAGACCGATGAAGGGTTTGAAGAATATTCATTATTAACCGATGAGGACACTGATTTAATCCGAAAACCGGAATATCAGGACCGTATAGAAGGTTTTCGGAATGAACTGGTCGGAACGCGCAAAGACTTATAACAATCTGCCCGCGCAGAAACAGAAAGTGCTGGTTGCCGAGATGCTAAAGCTCGGCAAGGTAAAGCCGGGGCATAAAGTTCTCGATGTCGGAACGGGCACGGGCATTATGGCAAACGCGCTGGCTCCTTTATGCAAAAGCGTTATTGCAGTAGATACCAATATCGGAATGGCGTATGAAAACAAGTGGGAAGGCAACAAGACATTCATCTGGAACGACATCACGCGTCTTTCATTTCCTGAAAATTACTTTCACCGGATTTTCGGACGCAAGGTTTTTCATCAGGTGGGTGATATTGGCCGCGCTTTTAGCGAATGCTTCCGCGTATTAAAACATGGCGGGAGAATAGTCGTTGCGCAGCCCGTGCCTGCGGATGCGGGCATTGAACATGAATACAAGCGGATTTTCAAACTGAAAGACGACCGGAATGTATATCTCGAAAACGATTATTTCAGGTTTATGATGGAAGCCGGATTTAAAAACATTTACAGCGAGCCTTACATATTCAAGAGCATGAGCGTTTATGAATGGCTGAACGGTTCCGCAATTCCCATCAGGCAGCAGTTGCAAATATTGAAGCTCCACGAGAACGCTTCTGATGAATATAAAAAAGCCTATAACATGAGACTTGAGGAAGGCGACTGTTTTATAGATGTGAAGTTTGTCATAATGACGGGTGAGAAATGACTTATAAATTATATCCGCATACCGGAACGCTATCTTACGTTTCCGGCGCGAACACATATAGCGCAGACGGCTATGAAACCAAAGGCACGCTTACTACGATTCATATTTACTGCGACATCCAGCCGGTCAAGGGTAGGTACGTGGTAGGCCGTGACGGTGACCGCGTGGATTATGCGTTCGATGTGTTCTGTCCGAAACTCAACACGATATTCACGGACGATCAGGGCTTAAGGTTCGGCTTTAACGGAGCGACGTATCAGGTAGTGCGGATCCAGAATTACACGAAGCACACGGAATTTCAGATATGAGCGGCTTAATACCGATGTTTACGATGAGCTCTGTCTTTCAGAAAATTGACAGGTTTGCTGAAAAGCGGGTGCATAACATGGTGATGGCTCTCGCGCGCGCGGGTTCGGAATTTGCCAATGATGCAAAGCTCACCGGAACTTATAACAACATTACGGGCAATTTGCGGAACTCCATCGGCTATACGGTTTTGCTTCACGGACAACCGCAGATTAGGGGCGTATCGAGTACGGTATCGGGCGGAATGGACGGCATGGCGAAAGCCCGTGAATTTATCGGTGAAATGGCAGGCGATGCGTCGAATCAGTCCGGTGCGGTTCTCATAGGTTTTGCCGCAATGGAATACGCCGCGCCTGTGGAGTCAAAAGGCCGGGATGTGATTACGCAAAGCATCCCAATCGGCAAGGCTGCGATAAAAAGATATTTCCGTGATGTGGATGGAGATGTTAAGCCGCCGGAGGATTTGGAATGAGCACGACTTTCAGGCTTTTAGATAGAGTATACAAACATCTTAACTGCGCTACCGTTACAACAACGATAGACGGGCGAATATACAGGCGTAAACGACCGCTTAACTCAGCGAAGCGGGATATAGTTATAACGCCCCTGGCATTGCCGGACAGCGATGGCATGGATGTTCAGCCCGGAACGGTGTTCATCAACAGTTTCATCAAAAACGACGAGGACGGACAGATACCGGAGGCTACTTTAAAAGCCACGACAGACGCGGTGATTTCCCGGATTGCCGCATGGCCATGGTGTCCTTCGACGTATCTCCATCTCGAAATCGCTGGCGAAGCGACTTATGATGACCCGGAAAACCCTGGATGGAGCTATTCTTCCGTTCGGGTGAATGCAATAACTGAATAAGGAGGTTTTTAAATGGGAGCACCAGCAGGCTCTGACTGGCGACTCATTGGTTTGCAAAGCATTGCGCTGGGTGCGGCACAGGTAGCCACCGCGGGAATGCCATCGGCACTATCTTCAATAGATTCGATTGTGCCCGATTCAGCGGTACTGGCTATTGAAATGCCCGGTAAAAACGATTTGATGGTCGAGGATTCAGACTATCCTGACATTACCGTTTATACACCCGGCCAGAAATTTATTGAATTTGCAACCCGTGATATGCGTCCAGAAGTTTTCCGACTTGCTATGGGCGGGACCACTACAGCGACACTGTGGAGGGCTCCCACTGCTGCGGTTGTCTGTACTGAGAAATCCGTACGGGCGATTTCCAAAGCTGTGGCTGGCCAGAAATTCCGCGTGGATATTGTCCGCGCTGCGGTTCGCGGCGGGGCAAATCTGCGATTCAGCAAGACGGAATCCGGGACAGTCAGTTTTACCTGTGATGTGCTGAGGCCCATCATGGCACAGACTGATTTCCCGATTGTAATTGCACGAATAACGTAAACCAATCTACCCCGGCTCCTTCGGGGGCCGGGGTTTGGAGGA
>Ga0180007_10007638_pt1 | contig 10169 bp, 19 predicted proteins | sample MM_PC_MetaG_FD_121122 | JGI IMG/M metagenome (GOLD analysis project Ga0180007, IMG submission 121122) | Groundwater microbial communities from the Aspo Hard Rock Laboratory (HRL) deep subsurface site, Sweden - MM_PC_MetaG | ecosystem: Environmental > Aquatic > Deep subsurface > Groundwater...
ATACCTTAGAAAAAGCTCTTAAAGCAGCCTCTTCCTATGGTTATGAGTTTTATGAGGGGCAGCAACGCCCTCTCTTATAGAGGTACGTGCTATGAGTGCGAATACTATTTTTTATATCTGGGTTGGTGGGGTGATAGTTGTTATATCATTCTGGATATTTATTGGCTACATAGCCTGGCACTTTATTGCAAAATTTTGGTAGAAGGAGGTAATATGAGTAAAATCTTAGAAAGAAGTGAGGATGCGGCTGCTACGCAGCTTGATCCTAAGACCTACCTTATTAAGGCTTATCTGGCGGGGGATAGTGGAAGCGGCAAGACTCAAGCTATGGTAACTATGCCAGGGAGGAAGCTACTCATTGATCTGGATAATAGAGCTGAGACAGTAGTTGGGACAAAGAATTTACATATCCTTCGCTGCTATGAAGCTGATCCAAGGAGCCCAAAGGCGTGGATGGAGCTTCTTAATATTCAAAAGCAAATTATTGTAGATATTAAGGCTAATGACTTCCCTTTTGAGAGTATAATCTATGATGGGCTGACTATGATGGGGAGGATCTCTATGAATTGGGCCTTGCTCTTAGATGGAAAACGAGGGTTAGGGGGCTGTCCGGCACAGCAACATTATCTGCCGCAGATGGATAACCTTGCGAAATTCGTCTTGAGCTCTCTAACCCTCCCAAGGCATATTGGTTACACTGGGCATATTGAGCTGCATGAGGATATGGAAGATGGGAAGATGAAATTCTATCCTAAAATTACTGGCAAGCTAAGAACAGAGCTCCCTAATTGGTTTAATGAGACCTACAAATGCGATAGAGTGCTTGCAATAGACGGGAAGGTTAGTTATAGGTGGCTTACTGCAGGGAGTGGGAGAGATGAGTTTTTCAAAAGCAGTCTTAATACCCTCGGCAAGTATTGGAAAGATCCCATAACTCTTGACTTTGATGAGGAGAAGGTAGGCTTTGTAGACTTGCTTAATAGGAGGTTTGGTGAGGCTTGGAAGGAGAGAAGAGATGATACAAAAGCTATTTAAGAAATATATTGTTACAAGAAAGAATGGTCAATGCCAAGTTTTAATTCCTCTTGTTGAGCTTGATGAACTTTGCGAGAGGATAGAAAAAAAGCTTTTATTCTCGCTAAGATATTGCAAGGAGGTAACTAATGCCAGAGAAACCAAAACTTGAGGTGCTTCTCCGAATGACAAGTGCGGCAGGTCAGCTTGGCTTGCTAATCAATGGTAAGGCTTATGATTATGTCCTTGATGCAGCCCTCCTACCTTGCATTGTAAGGATGTTGGATAAGCAACCAGGAAAAGCACTTGCCCTCCTCAAAAAGGTTGCAAGGGAGGCGGAGAAATAAATGTACTTTGAAGTGAGAGGAAAATCGTCTGGGATAAGAAAGTTTTAACCTATGAGCCAGTGGTGGAAGGTAGACACAAAGCAAACCTGCATGGGACTTTCCCAGTCGCTGTCGGGCTACGAACCATGCTCCCCCGACTGTAAGGTTGTTTGTCGGCTTGCCGACATAGCAAGTTCAAATCTTGCTCTGGCTCATCAACAACTTCTAAAGGGGTAAGGAGGTAAGGAGGTAAGAGATGGATAAATTACAAGAACATATGGTAGCTGTATTTAAGAAGATAGCAAAAAAAGTTCCAGAGCTTAGGACTATCTCATTCAATGTAGGAAAAATCTATGATCTTAAAAAGCTATATGGCTTCCTACATTTTGGAGAAGACTGTGAGCCTTTTAATTCCATGATAGAACTTGAAAGGCTTATAGAAAAGAATACCCAAAGAAAGGAGGTGAAAGATGGAGAATATAGAAGAAAACCTGAAAGCAATATTTAAAGAAGCTCAAACAAGGATTCCTACCCTTCATAGGATTACCTTTGAGATTGACTCTTACGAGCATAAAAGAGGAATCTTTCTTCAAGGTTATGTTCATGCAGGAAGGGATAAGACTTGTAGAAATTATGAAGGTTTCGAGGGCTTGAGAAGCTTGTTGGAGGAAGAAGCAAATAAGATAGAAAAGGAGGTGAGAGAAAATGAACCCAACAAAGCAGCTTAGGAAAGAGCTTAACATTGAAAGAGCAGAGAATGCTAAGCTTGAGAAGCTCTATGTCAAGATGACAAACGACTATAGTGAGTTAATCACGAGCAATATAGAGCTGGAGAAAAGGAGTGATGCTATGACGGAGGACTTAGCAAGCTTCTGTGAGAGCTGCTCGGAAAGAGAAGGAGCGTTATGTCAGGAGTGTTTACTTAACAAGTGGTTGTATTAACCTATGCTGGGATGGCGGAATGTGGCAAGCTAAAGTATCGAAGCGGTGCGAGATCTACGGACTCAAAATCCGGGGACGGTGCTTGCTACTTGGGCAGACGTTAACTACAGATAGGCAACAGACTCTCCATTAGCTTGAATGCTGTAGCAGAAGTGAGTCTTAGCCATGCAGGTTCGAATCCTGCTCCCAGCAATAACTAACCTTAAAGGAGAAAAGATTATGCCAGTATTTTCAGTAGGTAAGGATTTTAACGATGTTCAAGAAGCGCAACTCATGCCCGAAGATTGGTATGTTATGGAGATTAGTGCAGAACCAGAACAAATGCCTAACAAGGCAATGAAAGTTGGTGGGCCAGATGCAGAGAAAGCAGGGTTTAATATAGTGGTTAAGCTGAAGAGCATCTCTGAGGATCCGGAGTACTCCGGCCGTCCCTTTACTATCTGGCTCAGCCTGCCCAATGCTACTGATGAGGGAGAGTTCATCAATGGTCAAGATAAGGTTGATTGGAAGTTGCAGAAGATTGCTAAGATAGCAGCAGCCTTTAACGGCATCTCTGATTGGAAGCAGCTCACTGGCGACGAGATCAATTTGGCTAAGGGAATGCGAGCGAAATGCTACGTCACCCAAGGAATTGGAATGGACGAGCAAACTCCTCGTAATGACATAGATACGATGAATATGACTCCTCAGCCAGTGGCATAGAGCAAAGGCAGCATCATGAGTGAGGTCTGCATACGGGGAGAGTAAAAACCCCGCCTGTGAGAGTGGACTGTTGCTGTCCTTAACTTCTCCTCATCTGAGGGAGCCTAACAGCTTGTAATCCTCACATGCTCCCGTGGGAGAGCAGAGCAAGATAAGGAGAAGCAACACAAAGGGAAGGAGAGCAAGGAAAAGGCTCCTTCCCTAATCTTTTGAAAGGAGAGAGATGAACAATAATATAGATTATACCAGAGTAGAAAAACACTGGAGGGTTAAGATTGTTGAGCTTCAGGCAGACCTTGACCACACCCGCAAGGAGCTTGACCGCTGGAAGACTATGGTCCAGCGGCATAACCCGTCTGGCTGTTGCTGCCAGATTGATGAGAACAACGGCGACCCGAAGATGGTAGAGCCCTGCGCTTTTCATGCTGAGTGGAGGAATATGGCGATTGAAATTCTACTAGGGAAGGTTGCGACCGAATCAGTAACGCAACCAGAAATTGACTTTTGCTACGCCTGCGGTACGGCCTTAGGAGACCTCTAATTTTAACAATATCAAGAAAAGGAGATAAGTAGCTAATGCCAAGAAATAGTAAGAGTGTCCACTTCGACCTTCCCATTCCCCTTTGGGAGGAATTTACCAAATTGTTTCCTGCAGTAGGAGAGAAGAGTGCCTTCTTTCGCAAGGTCTGCGAGCTTGCTGTAGAGTATGGAGAGGAAAAGGAGAGCTTTATCAAACTCCTCTTTAGTGATATGAAGGAGGAAGCAACATGGTACAGCTCCTTTGGTATAAATACCAATTTGAGAGGAAAAAATGAATAACTTAGTCAGCATAATCGGCCCAGCTCCTTCGGAGCTTAGCAGAGAGAGTCTTCTCTCAAGGCTCCGAGCAGAAAGAGATAGGGTTAGAATAGCCCTCCAAACCTTTAAAAACAATACCAGTTTCCGACAAAGTCGGACCAAGCAACCCAAAGTCGATCCTCTTGCAGCAATAGCTGCTCAAGCAGGGATAAGTCCTATGGAGTTGAGGGCGCTACTTGCAGCTGAAAAGAAAGGAGAATTAGGATGAGTAAGTGGAGAAAGAAACCAGTAATTATTGATGCTTTTAAATGGACAGGAGACAAAGAACAAACGGAAGATCCTTCTTGGATTGTTGAGGCAATTAAAGAAAGAAGAGTTTCCTTTTCCTACAACGAGACCCTTCCTGGTTGCCAAATGAAAATAGCCACTCTTGAAGGAGATATTTTTGCTACTCAAGGAGATTATATCATCAAGGATGTTAAAGATGAACTTTATCCTTGTAAGCCTGCTATTTTTGAGTTAACCTACGAAGCCGTGGAGGAGTTAGCAGAATGAAAATAGATAAAATTGTTGCTAATATCTACGACCCAACAATAGAAACACAAGCAGGTCAACCTTTTCTAAGCTCAGTCATAAAAGCTTGGCTAAAAGATGCTATAAGCCAAGGAATTGCTTTAGGAAGAGAAGATCTAGCTCTCGAAATAGAAAAAACTATATAGGTAAACAAATTTGAAAGGAGTTAGCCTTGAAACAGAAACTTGACCTGAGCAAATTCCCCACTTATGAGGTATCACCTCTCGAGGTATTCGTCAGAGAAGACCGACACCGTAAGCTCTTCAACAAGAAAAAGATGGATGAGCTAATCGCATCTATCAAAGCCCTTGGTCAACTCCAACCAGGAATCTGCACCTTTAACGAAGAGAGCAGACTGGAACTTGTCATTGGCGAGAGGCGCTTGCGCGCCTGCGGAGCTTTGGAACTGCCCTTCCTCTACCTTCTCAAAGAGGATCTCGATAGCTTTACTCTTGAGCTTGTTCAACTTGAGGAGAACATCAAAAGGAGTGACCTCGACTGGAAAGAAGAATGTGCAGCAAAGGAAAAGGTACATAAGCTATTCCAAGCTCGCTTTGGCGAATCTGGCGCAGGAAGCGCAGGAGGACACTCTCTTGCAGATACAGCAGAGTATCTTGGCGAGAGCAAAACCGTGACTCATGAAGACATCGAGCTTGCTGTCTGGATGAGAGAAATCCCTGAAGTTGCTGCAGCCCCTAATAAGACTACTGCAAAGAAAATTGTTGAGAGATTAACACAAACAGTAAAGAGAGGAATTGCCCTTGATGAAGCAATAGCCTCTGCAAGTGAAAGTAATGCTATCTCAGTAGATTCCCTCATAGAGAGCTCCACTCCAACTTCTTCTACCCTTTCCTCCGGAGAGAAGTGTCTCCTTGAATATGACAGAAGATGTCTCTTGGGAAAGATGGAAGATAGGCTTGCTGATTTCAAAGACAAGTCCTTCGACATAGTCCTCTTCGATCCTCCTTGGGGAGTTGATCTTAGCAAAGTTAGCAAGAAGGGTGGGGGCACTCAAGACTATGATGATGAGGCAGAAAGCTTTGATGCTAACATAGGTACTTGGTTGCAGCTTATCTATACCAAAATGAAGCCAGATTCCCACCTCTATATGTTCTTTGCTATTCGTTATCACAGACAAGTCTATGACATTCTCGAACTCACTGGCTTCGAGACCAATCGTATGCCTTTAATTTGGCACAAGAAAGGTGCCCATGTTACTCGAAACCCCAAACTCTGGCCTGGCCGCTCTTACGAGCCAATAGCCTTTGCAAGAAAAGGTAACAAGCCCCTTGCTCTCATGGGTCAACCAGATGTTATCATCACGCCTATGCCTACCCCTGCAATCAAGGGCATCCATCCTTCAGCCAAACACCCTATGGTCTATCGAGAGCTTCTCGAACGCTCTGCTGAGCCTGGCAACGCCGTCCTCGACCCAATGGCTGGCTCCGGCATGGCAGGGGTAGCAGCAGATAGTCATCTTGACAGGTTCCACCTTGACTGGTGGCTCATCGAACAAGATAGCGATTATCGTAACCTCACCCTCGCTAACCTCATCAAAGGTTATTGGCACCTCTCTTCTGGCGAGGAGCGCAAAGAAGATGCTCCCGAAGCAACTGCCTTCGGCACCGAGGACAACGGCAACTACCTTGGCAAGTATGAAGCACCGGAGCTACCCAGCTCCTTTCAGGAACTCCTTCCTGGCTCTGACGAATGGCGTCGCTGGTGGAAGCTCCACCCGGCAGATCAAGAAGCTATGCTTGCTTACAAAGCAGCAAAGGAGGTAGTATGAGAAGAGGCCCTTATTATATCGCAGTAAGAAAGAACGAAGAAGGTGAGTGGTATGATATTGGAAGTTTATGTTGCAGTAAAGAAGAAACATTGGAAAAGCACAAAGATCTTGACGAGCATTTAGTTATCTATACTAAACATAATCCTGTAGTAAGAATAGCTAAGATAGATATTATCGAAACTTGAATCGTTCGTTTAACGAACGATTGGAGGAAACAATCGAAAGGAGGTAGCATGAAATTACCTTGTTACATTTGCCAAAGCGAAGAGGCTATCTGGATTGAGTTTTCTGGACCTCATCTAAAAGCTACTTGTCAAAAGTGCGGAAGTTTTATTAAAGTTCTTTCTCGAAAAGAAAGAAAGTTACTTGAGACGGAAGAAGATTTACTTAATTATAATCATCCTGAAAGGAGGGATCGTGGAGCAAAAGAGATTAAAAACTAATATAGTTCCGGCAGTAGGGCCTCTTGATGCAGAGATCTGCTTTGTGGGGGAAGCGCCAGGGGAGGAAGAGGATAGAATGTGTGAGCCTTTTGTGGGTAGTGCAGGCTCTTTGCTCAATCGCAGCTTTCAAAGGGAGGGTATCATAAGAAGTCAGGTGCTCCTCACTAATGTCTTTTGTCAAAGGCCTCCGAGGAATAACTTGGATTACTTCTATCAAGATAAGATGCATAGGCTGCTAACTTGGGAGGGACAGGAGCATGTGGAGAGGCTCAAAGCTTGGCTGGAGGAAAGGCTCGCCGAACGTACTGCTTGTGGTAAAGGGATTAACTTGCTAGTAGCCTTAGGCGCTGAGCCCATGAAGATTCTTACAGGAAAGGAAAGGATAACTAAGTGGAGAGGGAGCTTGCTACCCTGTACCTTAGTGCCTGGCTTTAAGGTTTACCCAACCTTCCATCCGAGCTACGTCAACCGTCTTATTAATGAACCGAGAGAGGCTTTGCAAGGGGCTAAGAAACAGCTGATGCAGAATGTGCTGCCCCTCTTTTTGATAGATCTAAGGAGGATACTCTCTCAAGGAAAAGATAAGGGTTATGAGATTCCACAGAGAGAGTTTAAAACAAATCTTAGCTACACCGAAATCCTTGCTCATCTTGATATGCTTCTTAGGGATAAGCCTCGTCTTTGTGCTGTTGATATTGAAACCCTTCCCGGCCTTAATGGTCCTCTTGTTTGGTGCATAGGTTTTGCACCTTCCCCTGCCTGGTCATTCTGTGTTCCTTTTATAAGAAGGCAAAGTTTTGCTTGGGGGATAGAAGAGGAAGCTGAACTTTGGGTAAGAATCTCTAAGGTGTTTCTTGAACCCTCAATAAAGAAAATATTTCAAGGAGGTAATTATGATCTCAGTGTACTTGGAAAGTATTACGGAATTAGATGTGCCAATAAGAGCTACGGAGACACCATGCTTAAGCACCATGCTGTTTATCCTTACATCAAGAAAGGACTTGAGGTGCTTGCTTCCATCTACACCTGGGAACCCTACTACAAAGACGAGGGTAAGATTAATCTTGGGAAAAGAACCGACGAGTCCGAATTTGCCTACAATGGAAAAGACTGTTGTGTTACCAGAGAGATTTATCCAACTGTTACTAAGGATGCTAGCGAGCATGGAGTCCTCGAAGGATATGACCGAACAATCGGAGTCATGCCCTCCCTTCTCGGGATGCAAATTAGAGGAGTTAAGCTTGACGTCGGAAGAAAGGAAGAACTGGGAAGAATATTTGAAGAACGTGCTGGACAAGCCCAAGAGCTTGTCTGCAAAAGGACAGGAGAAGTCTACAATCTAAATGCAGTTAAGGATAAACAAAAGCTTCTCTATGGGTTTCTTGGTTTACCCTTTCAGTATCATCCGAAAACTGGAAAGGTAACTACTGATAAGGATGCTTTGCAAAAGCTTAAAAAGAAAGCTCCGAAGGAAGAGCTCCTCCAAGCTGTCCTTGACTACCAACGTTTTAACAAGCTTGCAACTGCCTTCACCTCGATGAAGGCGGATGAGGATGGGAGAGTCCATACTTCGTATAGCTTTGTATCAACATGGAGATTGAGTAGCTCTCAAAGCCACTTTGGCAGCCCCTTTAAGGGAGAGGCTGAAGGAGGTAATCTACAAAACATACCTAAGAAAGGAGACGAAGGTGCAGAGATTAGAAAACTCTTTATTCCTGATGAAGGATATGAGATGGGAAAAGGAGATGGGAGCCAAGCAGAAGCAAGAGTGGTTGCCTATGAGGCCGAAGACTTGCAGCGAATTGAGCTGTTCGACAAGGGATGGGATGTTCACTGGTATAATGCAAGACTTATCTTTGGTGTGCCGAAGGAAGTACCTTATAACCCAAAAGCTTTATTTAAAGATTACATAACAAGAAACGACCATACTCTCAAAGAGCTGAGAAATATTGGCAAGACGGTTGTGCATGCTGGTAACTATGGTTTGGGGCCGAGGATGCTACAGACTATCTTATCCAGAGAGGAAGTCTTTGTAGAATATAAAGTCTGTGTCAAGATGCTTGAGCAGCACGAAGCTCGCAATCCTATGCTCCTCGAATGGCATAGGAGGATAAGGGATCAGCTTAGGATAAAGAGGGAATTGGTCAGCAGCTTTGGCAGAAAGAGGCAATTTCTTGGCAGGTTTAATGAGCAGCTCTTCAATGCAGCTTATGCTTTCTCTCCTCAAAATACTGTTGGAGAGTGGTTGCAGCAATGGATAAAGAGGGTTTGGGAAGGAGTGCCGAAGGCACAGATTCTTCTCAATGTCCATGATGAGATAGTATGGCAGCATCTCCCTGAGAATAGAGATGAGGTAATGAAAGCTGTTAGTAACTGCTCAAAGATTCCAATAAGAATCAAGGGTCGAGACTTAATTATCCCCGTCGAGCTTAGCTATGGGCGAAGCTGGGGAGAAATGGAGGAGTATAAGATATGAATAAGTTTGTGACTAATTATCCGGCAAAAAAAGATCTTGCTGTTATCACAGAAACTGCTATAGAAGCAATGCTTGAGCAAACAAAAATTATGAATAGCTTAGTAGATATTTTAATTGCTTATAAAAATAAAAAATCTCTCCTAAGTAACCAAGGACAAGGTTTAGATGGCTATTCTGCTCTTGCAAATTTTGTTTCTGTCGCTGAAAAAGCTATGCTTCTTTTAGGAAGAGAAGAAGAAAAGGAAGAGGCCTTATGAGCTACAAATGCCCTACTTGTTGGAAAGCCGTGCATTGTTATGATAGCAGACCAATTAGTTCTCTCGTCACCCGTAGGCACTATTGGTGTGAAAACTGCAAGCTAAGCTTTTCCTCAATGGAAACCCTCGATCCAGAAGGAGTACCTAAAAGAGGCTATAAAAAAAGTGGGAGGTATAAAGGAAGATATAAGCGAATGGAGGAGTCGAATCTCCGTGCTCGGCTGCCCAGTTAATTGCCAGTGGCTAAGTATGGATAGCTTCGGCAATTGTTGCTGTTGGCTGGGAAGAAAGATTAATGCTACATTAATGGAGGAAAAGCATGTTGCTAAGAACAAAAGTAACTCAACTGGAAAAAGAGGTTAGAGAGTTAAGAGTAGAAATATATAACCTTAAAAAAGCTCTTTTTATTCCTAGTGCAGAATATGACAGAGAAAGATTTATAATAGAAAGACGAACGTTCGAGCAAGGAGAAACTTACCCAGATTATTACTATAAAAAAGTTCCTGTTGGTGTAGCTCTCAAAGCTCTTATCTCTGCCCTAAGCTTTGAACTTCGTATTAAAAAGGCGGCAGAGGAAGAAGTTGTTATTAAGAAAATAAAAAAAGTCTAGGAGGATATTGCTAATGATGCTACAAATAGAAAAAGAATGCTGGGTGAATAGCACAGCTATAGTTGTATTTGAAAAGGAGTTTGCCAATAAACACTACATTCTTAGACTCTCTGATGAGAAAATCTATTACATAGATGATGAGTTTGTTGAAGGAGTAAGAAAACAGCTTAGCGAAAGGAGCTAATCCTTGACGCGTAAATGCTCTAACTGGCTCTTAGCTTTGAGGGATTACTCTGAAG
>Ga0180007_10007639_pt1 | contig 10168 bp, 7 predicted proteins | sample MM_PC_MetaG_FD_121122 | JGI IMG/M metagenome (GOLD analysis project Ga0180007, IMG submission 121122) | Groundwater microbial communities from the Aspo Hard Rock Laboratory (HRL) deep subsurface site, Sweden - MM_PC_MetaG | ecosystem: Environmental > Aquatic > Deep subsurface > Groundwater...
AAACCACCACCGGAACGCCGCGGGAAACGGCCTGACGCACGGTGTAGAGAGAGCCGCGTGAGGAACCGTGGAGAAAAGCCACCACAACCGAGCAGGAAGAAACCAGGCGCCGATTGCGTGACAAAAGAGCCGAGACAACCTGATGGCGCGCAGAACCGGAAACGCCTGAACCCCAAACCACCTGACCCCCGCCGGCTTGAAACTGAGAAACCTGAGGACGAACTGAAGCCGGAAAACCAGACACAGACTGCCAGGCGGAGAAAACAACCCCACTGGATGAAGCGCCCTGCTTGAGCAAAGCAGCAAGGGCGAATGCATCAGCCCCCACCGCCCCACCCGAGGCCACCTTGAAACCCTGAGCCAGATAAGAAGAAACAACCGAGGAGACAAGCGGAGCAAAAGAAGCCGGGAGAGAACGGGAACCGATGACACCAACTAAACGACACATAAGCAGCACCTCCTTAAGATAGCCTGCATGCCTAACCCGCCGCAGGCAAAACCTAAGGAGCATTTTTTCGAGCGCTGTCACCCGCAGTGAGCGAGCGGACACTTTGATTTATATAATATTAGCGAGCGAACGGAGGGCCGAAACGGAGCGAAGCGGAGTGGAGGAGGAAGCGAGTTACATTAAAATATAATAATGTTTATCTGCGAGCGACCTTGACAGAAGGAGCGAGAAAAAATGCTACAATGGGAAAGCTGGGAGCGTGGGTAACATAAATTAATACTAAAAAAGCTAAATAATCAAAACAACCTGACAGTTTTGTAAAAATTTGTCTGCATTGTTAGCTTTCCTTACTTTATTAGCATCTTCGATCCCAACAATCACATCGCATTCAAATTCCCTATCACCTGCGGCTTTTTGTCCCTCAATGATTATAGGATTACTTCCTATTCTCGGATTCTTTTTGGCATCTTCTAGTGTTTCATTATAACCAATAATTCCATATTCTATAACATAGTCAGGATCGATTATCTCAAAAGTTCCGTAAAGTTCGTTACCCTTGCTATCGATTATTTTGGGGCTCATGGCGGGCACTACACCTAGACCTCTTGCGTCAATAATTAACCCCGAATAATTAGGCTTTTTGGCAGCTTCTTGTTTGGGTTCTATTTTAGGGAGGATTTCCGGGAATATAATATCCGCCAACCCATTCTCTCCCAATAAGGGCATCAGCATAGTAATTTCAGCAATTTCTTCTTCATCGTTATATTCCACATTTATCACTCTTGCATCTTTGATAAAAGCTGACACCTCAGTTTTGATCTTATCGCTTCTTGTTGCATAATTCTCCACAATAGTTTCAGAATCAACCCTAACACCATTAATTATTACCGCAAGATTACGATATGCATCTAACGTTGCCGCCCGTTTTGCCATTTGTCTTTTATAATACTTTGTTCCACTATCAGCATACCTTCCCATTCCCTTTACCGTAACCATTGCCGTGCTCCAATCGATCTCACCATTATCAAATCTTTCTATTAAAGAAGTATCCATTTTATCGGTTATTGCATAGACAGAGAAAGGAATCAATATTGTAGAAATAAATAGAGCTACCAAAATTAAATTAATTATTTTTTTATTCATATTATTCACCGTCCTTCTTTGTTTTTTTCACCAAACATTCTTTAACTACCAAGTTACTCCCTTTTCCATTAACAATTCTTGGGCGCCTTTATGTCCCAGTCTAGCAGCTTGTTTTAAATCACGAGAAGCCTCTTCTTGATATTTTTGATGGTCGCTTAATAGATAAGCCCTCGCCCTATTAAAGTATACGGATGGATCATTGGGCTCCAATTCTATAACTTTAGTAAAATCCTTAATTGCTTGTTTGTGATTGTCCAATTCCCCGTAGGCGGCACCCCTATTAAAGTAGGCCGTTGCATTTGTGGGATCGATTTCAATTAGTTTTGTATAATCATTGATGGCCTGCTGGTAATTATTTAGTTTTAAAAATACAAGCGCACGATTGAAATAAAAATCTCCTATTGTGGGATTAAGTTCAATAGCTTTATTATAGTCATCAAGCGCCTGGCCATAATTGTAGGTTGCTAAATATATATTGCCCCTATTAAAATAGATATGGAAATCATCAGGTTCTAATTTTACTGCTTTACTATAATAAAAAATAGCTTTCTTGAAATCACCAAGCTCAACATAAATTCCCCCAAGCCTAGAATAACCAAGGCTCTCATTTGGATATAATTTTATATATTCATTAAATGTTTCTATTGCTTTTTGATATTTTTTTTGCCCTTCATATATACCACCTAAAGTTGAAAGAATCGACCTTTTACTTTTTGGCTTGAGCTTAATAAATCGGTTAATATCAACTAAAGCTAATTCATTGAATCCAATTGCACTATATGCTATAGCTCTATATTGATATGCAGTTGCATATTTGGGATCATTTTCAATAGCCTTACTAAACGCTTCAATGGCTCTTTCGTAATCCTCTGCCATAAACAAGAAATCTCCTTTTTCAACCCAATCTTTCGCAGTTAGTATGTTTGTCTCTTGGCGAATTTGATTCGCAATATTTAATCTGGCCTTGTCGTCCTCTTTTGCAATGAGCTGTTCCTTTAAGCGTTTTATCTCGATCAACGCATCATCCGCCCTCTTTTTCAGTTCCTCAAATTCTTGAGCTTTTTTTCTGTCCTTACGAAGATTATCTAGATCTGCAATTACTTTTTCCGGATCAGCTTCAATCTTTGCTTTCATCCAGTAAATTTTACCATCCCAATATTCATCCAAAATTATTGTCTGAACAATACCAGCAGAAAGAGTTATTATTTGGTCTTTTGTTATTTGCAAATTTTCAACTTCTGTGTGGCTTTCCAAATAAGTGCCCAATTCTTCAAGCAAAAGGCGCTTTACTTGTTCAAGGGAAATTGCCCTGCTGGTAAGTTTGCTATCAGCTTCGCCGGCTTGATAGGTGTATTCTCGTATAAAGGTCTTTGTTTCAGCAGTCTTTTCTTCAGAGGTCTTTATTTCGGCCAGAGCATTAGAAGAACATAGAATAAAGGAAAGAATTATTGTAATAAGAATAATTTTACGCATCATGAAATATCCTAACATTGCCCAAATTATACTCTTTGCATGAATAAACATCAATAAATAGGATTGGAGTATATCAATAAATATTACGGGTAAAATGGGAAAGATGGGAGCGGGATTAATAAATCAACTTTTATTAATAGTCATAATAGTTGGAACACTCAATGCGGAAATGTTAGGGGCATTCATTATCATCGTCTTCTTGCTTTCGAGTCTAATATCCTTAAATATAACTTCCATTAAATACATCTTTAAGAAATCGTCTAGCAAACCACTTATTTCTATAGCCTTAATACATAATTCATGAAATAAGCCAGAATGCTTAATGGACCTATAAATGCCATCTTTTTGTTTGTCTGTATATCCCTTTTGCATTCGCATCTGCCGCCAATCAGACAAATCAACAAAGGCTTTTTGAATCACACCTTCATTATCTATATATCCGTTATGCTTCAAATCGGCCCATAATTGATCCACATCATCCACAACAGACAAAAAAACGCCTTTTCCTATAGGCACATTTTCTCCTTTAAATTTCTTTTTTTTCATATACTCTATTATTTCAATTATTTCGGCAAAGCTCGCAAAGTAAAACGAGTCATTACCTGGTGATTTACACAACCACATTTTTATTTCAGGCAAATTGTTAACTGCTTTGAACAAGCCGTCTTCGGCATCTTTTTTGTATTGATAATGGAAACCATATTTATTCCTGATACGTCCAAACAACAAACGAACTTTCTTGTCATACTTACCATTAATCTTGTCCAGTTTTGATTTTATACTCGACGATAAATTAACATTATCAATGTCCTTCTCAATAAATTCATAAGCCGCATATATCCTGCTTACTAGCAGGATTAATAATGACCATCTATTTACAATATTTGAAGACTGAATAACATCATTATCATCTTTACCGCCCTTGATAAGCAGAAATGTCTTTTGTGCAAGCAATATATCTCTGAATATAGATGTTATCATTACTAACTGTCTAAGTTGGCCCTTGCTTAATTTCTTAATATCATCCTTGGAAATATGGATTTCCTCATGTTCCAATTGCTCGTTAGCTCCAACTGGAAGAATACTCTCATTTATAAATTGTTGCATTTTATCATTCTCCCAAATACATCGGCCTCAATGAATTATAAGCGGCATAAGTGGTTTGACATCAACATTTTACGCCATAAAACTCGGCAAAGCTTCCCAATCATCCCAATTATCTTGTTCACATTTATCCCAAGCATATGATGGCTTTTTATTGATAACCCAAAAACCATCTTTTTGAATAACAATTCCACCAAGCAATTTCCTTTCTTTTGACTTGTGTTTCTTTGTATAATTAAATAATGCCTCAGCCTTAGCCTTTGTATATGTTTTTCCATCTCTATCATTTCTATCCTTAACTTCGAATATGCCCAATTTACCATCTTTAAACATAACAAGATAATCAGGATAAAACGTGTGAACAGATCCATTGGGATATTCATACCTTATACCAAAATAATCCTTTTTATTTTCGCCGTTTTTCCACCACCATACTAAACTTTTAGAATACTCATTCAAAAACTTCTCAAATTCCCGTTCGGGTGCTGATCTACCAATATTCAGATAACAAGGCTCATATAAATATGTCTTTGTTTTTATCGTCTCGTCAGCATATTTATTGTAATACTCTTCTATTGGCACTTCGTAATCATAATACCTTTCGCTTTCTTCTATCCTTTTCAATATTTCATGTTCCCGTACTCCCCTATATTCTTCTATGGCTTTTGATAATATTTCATCAAAGAAGGGGCGATTCCCATTATGAACAAATATTTTTTGAATCATTATTATTTCTTCATCCCAATTTTTTGTACCCAGATATTTTTGGAACCAAGAATATATTGCTATTTTGATTTTCGGCACTGATCTCTTGATATTTTTAAACGACCCAAGATTATTTCTTATAATTTGCTCAAACAAAGCCTGTAAATCATTTCCAGCAATATTCAGGCGCGCTTTCTGATCAGAACTAATTCTCCCCTTAATCTCATCGAAGCTTTTCCCCTTAATTTTTGCGTCTGCTATTATTTCCTGTTGATATTGTTTTAAATCAATAACAATGTTCTTGCTTTTAAGAGTCTTAATATTTTGATCGAAATAATGAGGTTTATTTATGCCAGATATTTCGCATGCATTTTTTTCAAACACCGGATCAAAACTAGCGGTTATGTCTCCGTAATCAATTCTCGAACGATAATAAGAAGTTAATTTAATATTTTTATATACATCTTTGCGCACACCTTTAAGATGCTTGATAATATTTAGATTATAATCCTCCTTCCTTACAATGATGCTTTGAACATTAGTGTATATATAACCGACATTTAAAGATTCGTCCGGATAATGTTTTAGCTCGGGCATGCGCAAAATCCTACCAACAGTTTGAATTTCGAATGTTTCGCTATGGGTTTCACGAAATTTAACAAGAATGTGTGCGCGCGGACAATCCCAACCAGTATCAACTGCCTGCTTAAATATTAAATATTCAATCTCATTATCTGGCTCAGCAATCCAATCCAGAGTCTCTGATTTTTGTTCAGCAAGCCATATAGCAAGTTTTCTGTTTTTCTCGGTAATCCCCTTACGAGAAAGAAACTTTCGTATTGCTTCTATTTTGTCTTTACCAGCTTCGGCAGTGGGGATTTGAATAAGAACAAGAGGATTAATATTAGAGCCAACATCTTTGTATAATTTTTTTAATTCAATTCGTTTTTGGAAAGCGGCCTCCAAAACAACTTCTTGAGAATCACGTTCACTATTTGCTATTTTACTGATTTTCTCATTAATAATGATTTCTTTCTTTATTACGCCCTCTTCAATAACATCTTTTGGCTCAACAAGAATGAATCCAGCCTGTCCTCGTACTAGATCGCGGGGATCAGGTTGAATCTTTGGAGTTGCACTCATTTCCAAAATGACATCCGCATTAATTTCATCTCTAAGCTCATTTGTTCGTTCAGCAGTGGCCCCAATATGGCTTTCATCAATTATTAAGATGATTTTTCTCTGTTCCCTTGTTTTAGCAAGAACTTCCCTAAAATTTATTTTTTCGCCTTCTTTCATTAATACATTTTTCCAGTCTCCCGTAGCACGATCCTTCGTGCGCAACTTTTCCCAATTTGCCACAACAACTTCATTCCTTACAATGCGTTCCCTCCCACCAGCAAAGTCTTCTTCAACAAGTGAAACTCTCGGTGATCCTGCGAATATCTTTTCTAGACTATGTTTGCTTTGTAAATGCAATTCCCCTTTGCCTATAGTTACCCAAACAAAGCAAATATCCTCATCAGGCAGCTCTTTTATGAGCGTATCAATAAATTTAGCAGTCATTACAGTTTTCCCGCTCCCTGTTGGAGCCTGAAAAACACAAACCTTTTTCACTCCTTCTTTATTCAACAAATTTTTAAATGAGGTGATTAATTCGTCAACTGCCTTCTCTTGATAGGGTTTCAGGCTAATAATCATATATGTCCTCGTAAATATCCAAGATCTTTTGAGGTATAGGCTCCAAAGAAACATCTTCCCAATTTTGAAAATCATTCCTATCTAAACCTAATGGATCAAGCGTGAAACAGTAAAGAGTTTTCTTCCCTTTCATCTTATCTAAATACTTCTTAAGATTTCTTAGTTCTCTGCGGCCGAGAGAATAATAAACAGCCAATACATTGCCATTATTACGAAAGATGCGATAATCATTTGTCTGCTTAATTTCATTATAAATCATCTCACGCAAACAAAGCATTTCGGTACACCTCTTAGTAATACGCATTTTGAGCTCATCTCTATTAATACTTCTTTTAACGAAATCAGTTTTGAAGTATTTAAGGTTGCCGCCCAATCCTTTAGTTGATCGATATCCTTTTATCACATTTCTAACTCTTGGATAACAAACATTTGTGCATATATTTCCTTCATTGTCCGTACACAATATAAAAGACCTGCTTCCATCATCTTCTTGGTTTAATGCTAAGACCGCATGAGCAGTCGAACCTGAGCCAGCAAAAAAGTCTAAAATAATAGCATCCTTATTTTTATGGTAATTAACAAGTTGTTTCAACATTTTTACTGGCTTTTTCCCGCTATTAAAAGCCACGCCACCCTCATGTCTAATATTGCCAAAGTCGGGACTAAAATCATAATAATTTATAATAGGCCTGGATATTTCGCTATCACCACTTTTCAATCCTTTTCTTTTTGCGGTGGGTACTTTTGTAAACATTTTCCCTCTCGTCGAAGAATCTTTCTGCGGATTTATCATATATCTGTAACCCAACCCATCTGCTCCTAATCCATAGATCTTATAAAGTGTTCCGAGGCCATCTTTCTTCACTCTATTTTCAACTATTTTCTGATAGGTTTTTCCGTGACCAGTTCCAGAATATATTGACCCAGAAAGCCAAGTTTCTTTAAATAAATCAATATCTCCTTTGACTTTTTTTGTTATAGAATATGATTTTTTTAAAAATATATCGACCTTTTTGCCATGAATTTGCAAACTCTTGTCTGGTTTTCTTAATTCATTAATCTCCAAATTAAATTTATCAAGATTATATTCTTCGCGAGGCTTATTCGCTTCAAAATAATATTTATCTTTTGCATATATCAGCACATATTCTAATAGTTCTTGAAAATCCTTCTTTTCATTAAGATTTTTACTTCCATATCTTACTTGAATATGATGGGTAGACAATCTGTTTTGCTCTCCAAATATTTCATCACATAACAACTTAAGTTGGGCCATTTCATTGTCATCAATAGAAACAAGCATGATACCATCATCTTTTAATAGTAATTTCGCAAGACGTAAGCGCTTACTTAAAAAAGATAGCCACTTGCTATGTCGATATGAATCGTTTTCGTCAATCCATTTATCATTATATTTAAAATCATTTTTCCCAGTATTATATGGTGGATCAATATAAATAACATCGACTTTGCCTTGATGTGTATAATTCAACACTGATAGAGCATGATAATTATCCCCTTCAATAAGAATATTGATGGGTAGAGCAGAATTTGTATTTATTTCTTTATTTTTGACTTCTTTTAATACGGGAAGAGCATCTTGCGATTCTTTTTCAAAATGCTCTTTTGCTCTCTCTTCATCCCAAATCAAACCGTATTTTTTGCGAGTTTCAAGCTTTTCAATTGTTTTTATTAAATCTTCTCTTGATAATTTTGAGTAATTATTTGCCATATGAAATCCTTTACCTATTCAACGTCGCATATACCCCCGCAACCACAGCTACCCCAGTTAACACCTTATACCAGTTATCTTCCCACCAATCAGGTTTCTTATTTACTTCAACCGTAATCGTTTCTCCATAAGCAATTGTACCTGAATAATCTTTTCCCGCAAGCGCTCTAGCCTCTTCGATAGAATTGGCTTCTTTTATGTCCCAGATATTTTTTCTAACGTCGTGCTGGACAATATAAATCGGGCGAGTTGTCAAATAGACGATGATCTTTGGTTTTTTGATATATTTAGCGAATTCTGAGCTTAAATATTCATCTAATTGGCTTAGGGTTAACCCAGCAACTTTAATACGCCCTATAACCGGCAAGGAGATTGTTCCATCGGGCGTTACGACCTGCTTTGTTGTTAAATCTGGTTGACCAATTATATTGATCTCTAGTTGGTCGTTAGGACTAAGGGCATATTCAGAAGCGCCAACAACCTGTGCGGAACCAAGCAGGATGATGTTTATTACCAACACTAAAGCAATTATTTTCTTCATTTTTTACCCCCTTTTGCAATCGATTGAATTTTAACTATATATTCTTCTGGCAATTTAAAATCCTTGGCGCCTTCAACAATAAGCTTAGTGTACTCATCTGAAGGAGGGACAAAATCGCTTTCTCGGAAGGCAATATAAGTAAGAGCACTCACATTTGATCCATTGTTAAGCTCAAGTTGGACAATTTCAGGATAATAACATTTGAAAGCAACTCCTTCATATTTATTAATGCTTATTAAATCAGGGCCCGAAATATTGTATATAACACCCCAAACATCGCTTCCATTAGCTGGCAATATACTTGCAACACCACATTTTATCTTTTGAGAAAATCGAGGAAATTCTAATTGGAAATTCTTGAGTAACGCTACTTGATAAACCTTGCTATCTGGACACCTTTGTTCCATTTGTTTTTTTGAAAGATTTGAGCCATAAGCAAAATAATACATTATCTTCTCCTACTGTCTTATAAAAACTTCTCCACTAAAAACAAACTTCCTAGACGCGATTTTTAGTTTGACCTCGTCGATTATAATATTTACTTCTTCTAAACGGTTTTTTAATTCGGCGAATTCCTGATCTTGTCTTTTCTGGTCTTCTTTGGTCATTAATGCTTCTTTCCCGAGCGGGGTTAGGCCATCGCCGGTTTCGATTTCTTTGATTCGGTTTTCAATTTTCCTCGCTTCGTTTTGAAGCTTTGAGAGTTCGGCCTGGTCTTTACGGCGTTGGATTTCGAAGGCTTCGCTTAAGGCCAGTTTTGCGATTTGATCTTTTGAGGCGAATTTGAGGATCAGGTTATCGCCTTGTTGGTCGATAACCTGATAGCCGCCCTTAAATGACGGAATAACTACTTCCATTTTATCCGGCAACTGTATTGTGCCGGAGACCAGCGCGCCTTTGGGGATCTGGGATAATAGTTTTGTTCTAATTTCATTTTTAAATTCTTTTTGTTCAATTTTTAACGGGGTTTTAGTGCGTTTTACCCGGACGTTTGAGGCGATAATATCTGCGGTGAACTCATCGCTGATGGTATAAACGTTACCTTGATATAAAATTATCAGGCGCTGGCGCTCCACTCCTAAAATTTTACCCTGCCCTACCACAGGTTTGTTGGTGTCTTTGAAAATGCCATTAAATTCGAGAATGGAATGAATTTTGTAATTTTTAACTTCCTGGATCGCGGAGCCGGGGGTTGCCAAAAGCCAGCGCAGGGAGCTTTGGATTCCATATTTTGAGATGGGAAGCGCGAGGAATACTAAAAACAGCAGGACAATGAAGATAAAAACTTCGACCTTGGAACCGGATTCGGGCCGGAATTTTG
>Ga0180007_10007640_pt1 | contig 10168 bp, 22 predicted proteins | sample MM_PC_MetaG_FD_121122 | JGI IMG/M metagenome (GOLD analysis project Ga0180007, IMG submission 121122) | Groundwater microbial communities from the Aspo Hard Rock Laboratory (HRL) deep subsurface site, Sweden - MM_PC_MetaG | ecosystem: Environmental > Aquatic > Deep subsurface > Groundwater...
CATGAGACTCGAATCCTTTGAAGAAGGTGTTCGAAGAGTCGGAGGTTTCGCAGGAGCTCAAGCAGCAACCTTCGAAACCGCTCTATACACTCCCTTTGGAGTCGCCGAAGAAGCCTCTAAAACTGCTCGAGAAGTAAGGCCCAAAGGACCCACTAGACCTTTGATGCAAGACATATTCGATACCAGATTACCTTATTAAGTTCTAGGAGGTGTAACATGAAGTGGTTAAAGGAATCTAGAAGGAACATACTCACAGGAGTCCTAGTGGCTACGCTTCTCTGGACACTAGGCCTCCAGGTAACTGACAGGTCGAATGTCTTACCTGAACAGGTTCACTTCGGCATCGGAAATGAGAAGGTCATCACACTTGGACCTCAAGCTCTCTATGCTGCAGGTAGTGTAGATTACACTTTTGACGGTGTAGATGACAATGAACAATTCCAAGCTGCTCTAGATGCTCTTCCTGCAACAGGAGGACGATTAGTAGTTGTGTCCGCAGTGCAGATTAACTTCGCTGTTGGAATGGCTGCCACCGGAGTTACCAGACCGATAGACAACGTAACAATAGAAGGTGCAGGAGCAGGAACGTACTTCGTCCGGAATGCTACTAACTACCTATTTACAGCTGGTGGAGACGGTTGGCACTTCTCCGACCTCCGAACGGACGCTGGCGGAATAAACATGGGAGCTACTACTGGAGGACTGTGGACCAACCTTACTATAGGTACTCAACTCTACACTTACTATGCTCCGACCATTGGGATTGGAGCGGTTTTTGACCTGAGGTCTATAACTGCTAATGTTACTACCCTTAACGCACCCACAGGACGGACAGCTACCTGTATTGTAGCTGCTTCTGACTCTCCTGCTCATATCAAAGCACAAGCTGATTATGTTGCCGATGGCACGGCTGATAACATAGAGATACAGGCAGCATTAGATGCACTTCCCGCTACTGGTGGAAGTATTTATCTTGCCGATGGGACTTACACAGTCAACGTAAGCAGCATTATCCTTAATAAAGTTAATACCCAACTCTGGGGGTCTCGAAGCGCCATAATCAGGTTAACGGACTCCCAGATACAAGGTAATGTTCTACAGATTACAGCATCTAATAATGTTGTTGATGGTATTACGATAGACGGCAACTACGCCGGGCAATCGGAGAATTGGACTGGTTATACCGGAATCGAAGTGTCGAGTTCTAACAATACAGTTATTCAGAATACTACGGTTATGAATGTTGGATTTGACGCAATTGTGATAAATACCTCAGATAGAGTTCGTGTAGTTGATAATCTTATTCGTGATTCTGGAGAAGGAGTACTTTTTCAGAATTCTAATTATGGTCAGGCTGCGGATAATAGTTTTTACAGTATAGGGACTAGGGATAATACACTGAATGATGGACTAGAGGTATCCATGGGTGCTTTTGCACTCTTTACTAATAATGTTTTTTCTGATATTAGTGGGAGTGCTATTGATATTTATAAATCTTCATTTAGTACAGCAACAGGAAATATCATCAATAGTGCTGGATTATCTAACCAGACTGCGATTGCTGTACAGGGTAGTGGTGTAGTGTCATCTGATGGAAATACTGTCAATGATAATGTGATTATCGGCAGTATTGGTCCTGCAATCTCAGTTCAGATAGCGAGATATACTGTGGTTTCAGGGAATAATATCAATGGTGGAACACAAGGAATAATCACTTGGTCTCCTGGCAATACTATCCTGGGAAATTACATAATGACTACCACAACTGGGATAGACCTTGAGAACATAAATAATGTTGTCAAGGGTAATGTTATAGGCGGAGTAGGTACATACAGAATAAGGGAAGTCGGGGCTGCTGACTATAACGTCATAACTAATAATATATTGCTAGTTGGTGCTACCCCACTGGTAGTAGTTGGAGCTAACACAATTGTTCGTAGTAACATTGGTTATATTACTGAGAACTCAGGAACAGCTACTATGCTTATCAATACTGACGCAATATCAGTTGCTACTGGAATGTCCGCTGAAGCTCTTAGGGTGGTAGTTACGATGACTAGTAATCCAGGACTCGCTATTAGTACTTGGACAGATACTTACGCATCAGGTAACTTCACTATCCATACATCCTCTAATGTAACTGCTGCTACGACTTTTGACTGGAGAGCGGTAGCAAGGGAAGGAAATTAGTGAATGTAACACAAACTAGGGTCTTGACACAGCCCAAAATAAGGTGGTACATCCTTCCTACTATCCTGTTAGCCCTCGTACTATCCCAGATATCAATCCTTGCCTTCTCAGGGCAGGGAGGATATATGTCCGAGAAAACTTTGGGAGGCGCAATCTCCTCTTTACTACATCTAAGCTCTGGCACCTCCGAACTAACAGTCCTAGGGTCAGCTCCTAGAGTCACAGCTCTCTCTCCAATCACAAGTGCTAAAAGTGCGACCTTGCGTGGAAACATCGAAGACATGAACGAATTCCCCTCTGCGGGTGTTTACTTCCAATGGGGTTACAGCCCCTCTAGTATGACCAACACTACACCTGTACAGACCGTAACAGCCGTCGGCACTTATGTAGCTGACATAATAATCGATGGCCCTCTCGAGAGCACAGTCTACTACCAATTTGTAGCTGGAGTCGATGGTACTAACTATAGTAATACTCAGAACTTCAAAACCGTACCCACAAATGTCTTCAATATGGGAAATACTCTAGCACTCGCATTCGCTATTGCAGCAGTCGTAGCACTCTTTATCATAATACTCATGATTACCAAAGGTGGTGCAGCTCTACCACTACTAATCATGGCAGCAATCGTAGGTCTGATAGCCATCATTGGAATAACAATGTTTGTAGGTCTTGTACAAAGTTTATGGTAAAAGGAGGAACTGTAATAACATGAACGCAGAACGAGCAACAGAAATCGCACGAAGCCTAGTCGAGACCGAGGTCTCCAAGGAGAGGAGGTAGAAATGCCACGAAGACACATCGAAGTAGGTACCGAGGTAGTCGCTAAGAGAATGTACGACCTAAGAAGCGTAGGACATATTTTAGGGACTGCAACAAGATACGGTAGAAGTACTACAAACATTCCCATAGGTACTAAAGGAGTCGTCGAAGATGTGGGAGAGAGAAAATACTTCAGAAACACCTGGAAAGTCTATCTAGTTCGCTTTGACGACTTCGAACCTTTGTGGGTAGTAGCTTCCGACATCGTTGAGTCGGTGTAGGAAGCCGAATACTTTTATGAGTCAAACCTTTATTATATCCTCACACCAAGCAAAACGTGCAGGACTACACCGCGACCTTTATCTGTCCACAGCAGAGAACTGTACAGACTTTCTGGCCTATGCCCTACCAATTTGTGGTAAATTGTTCCTATCATGATGTCCTTGCAATTTTGTCAGAAGGAGTGATATAATTAGGTATCATAGTAGAGAGGACGAAATGTAATGGACCTAGTCAAACTACTAGAAGACGAGTGCAGACTCAAGAGGTACGCACCTCCACGATTTCATCCTAGCTTCGGGTTGACCAGTGGAAAGTCTAACCGTAAGCAACCAAGAACCATGGCCTACAAGTGGTACGGACCCTGTCTCGTAACACTAAAGAAGTTTGGGGGTCGATGTCTTGTAGAGGTTACAGATGAGTCGAAAGGATACAGCAAGAAGCTCGCAACGGCAACGGGTCTAGAGGACCTCGAGGCTGAGGACATTTTTCAAGAGGTCTGCGAGACATTGCTGATGTCCGTAGCAGTCAACAGAAGACACGAGTGAGACACTTAGTAAAAGGAGGTCTAAATGAACAAGGTTACACAACAGCTCAAAGAAATGGGTACACTTATACAACCTTACCCTGATTCCCCAGTGAGTGAAGAGGATATCGAGGACGCGAAGTACTTTACTTCACTTGCTCGGAAGAACGAGGCAGGAACCCTTACAGTTCAGGAGGCAGACGAAATCCTGGAACTGTTTGAGGGTGATAACGTTATTATAATTGACCGAGACGGCAAGCGTTACGTAGACTACTCTTAGTAAGGAGGTTATAACATGTTCACACAAGAAGAAAAACGACACTCGTAAGCCTTGTTCAAGGTTTGTGGTAAAAGTAAAGGAGGTAGAAAAGTGGCAGCTCTAACAGAGTTCGAAATCAAACTCGCAAGGTCCATAGAAACTGGAGGAGGACTAAAAGGTGCAGGAATAACAGTAGACGAAATGATGTCTACCCTTGAACTTGAGAGTACTCCCGAAAACCTCAAAAAGGTCTCGGAAGCCCTTCGGAAACTCAAGTCTCAGTGGTTCGTCCACGAAATACTAGCTGTAAGCCCCTATATGCCAGATGAGTATAACGTTACTACCAAATGGATGGAGCAAAGTAGTGGACAATGGATGGGTCCCAAGTTTGGCAAGGGAATAACCCGAGCGAACGACTAATGAACTGGAACAGTCTAATCTTTGGGTCATACAGTCGAGACCAAATCCAGAGAGCTGTTGCCGACCCTGAGTGGCAAGTGTTTAGAGGAGAACTTGTAGGTGAGCCCTTGAGAACCAAGTACGCTCGTTTGTTGGGTTGGCTAGCAGTAAATGACTATTCTGAGAGATTTAAGATTCAAGTTACCAACTATGTCAATGCACTGAAGCGAGGAGGGCTTATTTCTCTATCATGATGTCCTTGCATTTTGAAGTAAAGCTATGATATAATTAAGGTAGAATGAGATTATGGATGACGAATCCAAGAGTAATGTGTAGAGCACACCTTCTAGGCGAACACCGAGAGGTTCACGCCTTTACAGGGAGCATAAAGAGAAAGATTGGTATGGACGGATACATTGAACTTGGTCTTTTAGACCCTCCGAAGTTAGAAAGTCGTCACACAGAACTCGTCGAAGAGATGACTCGAAGAGGTTGGGGTCATTACAGTCCGTTTGAGGAGGTAGACACATCGTACATAAAAGGAACATCTCATATCGACCCTGAAGCGAATCTGAAAGAGCTTGCAAGCCGATGTAAAGAATGTAGGAGGTTACAACATGAGTCTGCTACCCTACAAACCTAAAAAGGAACTCTGCAAGCACAGAAACGTCCACCTCTACGGATCCCTTTGCGGCCAATGCAAAGAAGACCTAGAGAGGTCCGAGCTAACTCGACTCACTAAGAAAGAACACAGACGTCACTTGTTTGATAACGTCGTCTGGCCTGAGGGAACGAAATGACCCAAATGTACGAAACAGACCAATTGGATAGGACTCTTATTGTAGGAGGTCACAAAGCAGACCTTTGGGCTTCTGATGATGGATACCTTGTAACAGAGCACCAAAGTACCAATCCAATTGAACAAGGTCTAACCGGCACGGAAGCGCTGGAACTTTACAATGAACTTAATGGGACAAGGCTTCAACCCTCGTTCTTTGACATGTGGCTAAGTCACTACCACAAGCTAGCTAAGAACCCCCTTACAGGCACAAGGGTAGGAAGAGACCACCCAGCGTATCATCAAGTCAGTACCCAGACTCTGAGGGTTAGGGAGTATATACGAACACACCCAGAGGAAGTCGAGAGAATAAGGAAGGAGCACGGTCTGTGAGTCAAACTTTTATCATATCCTCACATCTAGCAGACCGTGCAGGTCCTCATCACGACTTGTACCTTCAAGAGTCTGATATGTCCTACCTAGCTTGGGCAATCCCAAAAGGCTTCCCGCTAACTCCCAGAGAAAAGCGACTTGCAATCAAAGTCGCATCTCACAGTATCGAGGCAGCAAACTTTGAGGGAGAGATAGAAGAAGGTTACGGTAAGGGTACTAAGGAAATTTGGGACGAGGGTACATACATACCTTATCAACACATCATTGCACCGAAGCCTGTAAGGATAGACTTCTTTGGAAGTAAGATACACGGAACATATTACTTGAAGCATTGGGCCGACAAACGTTGGTTAATATGGAGGGAAGCGAAATGAACCTACACTTGTCTGACACAATGTCAAAACGAATCGCAGATAATCTACCGGGAATATATGAGAAACTAAACTACATTGGAAGAGACTCCGAACGTAAAGGTGTCTACAACGATAATCGCTCTAAACTGGACCGCGAGCAACTTGAGTACCTAACTATGTTCCTGGCCGACTTTACTGATTAAGAAGGGAGAGATTTTATGCCAGTCAAACAAACACACCTCTGTCCTAAACACTCCACACCAATGAAGTACAGTCGCAAACTCAAGACCTGGTACTGTTCTGAGTGTTTACAGTCCGCATATGAGTCTTACCAAGCACAACAAGAGGCTGTGAAACGATACCGAGGCTCTGAGAAGGGTAAGACAGCTCAAGACCGGTACGAAGACTCTGAGAAAGGTCAGACAGCCCGTCAAAGGTATCTACATTCTGACAAGTACAAGGCAGCTCGCAAAGCCTACAATCAAAGACTCCAAGAGTCCCTGCAGATAGCCCGTGCAGCCCACCTTGAGAGGCCATCAGCAGAGCGAAACGTAGAGAGAGTTAGAACCGAAGTACTATCTCCTATGGTTCAGGAAATCCGGGAATATATTGACATGATGGGAAGAAAGCCCTCAACACTAGAAGTTAGAGAGTGGGCACTAGACATCTACAAGACAAAGATAACAACCGAGAGAGCCAAAGAGCTTATCGAAACGGCGACACAACGACAATGAATAGACCTGCCTACAATAAACTGCAAGCTGAAACTAGACGGCAGCAAGCTGAGACGCTTCGAAGGTTTCAAGAGGCTAGCCCCGAGCAGTACGCCAAGCTACTTGAACGAGCCAAGCAGGAACTCGAGGAAGAGACACCCACACGCCCAACAATAGTATTCACAGGCGAATTGTCTATAACTCGAGACAGAGCGTCTCAACTAGCAGAGAAAGCTGGCTTCAAAGTAAGCAACCACGTGAGTAAGAACACCGCATATGTGGTAGTTGGAGAGAACCCAGGCTCAAAATTCCAAAAAGCTATACAACTCGACACCGAGATATTAACTGAGGAAGACTTCAATACTCTCCTGAAAGGTCAAAAACCCTTACAGGCCAAAACGACCATCTGCAAAACCTGCGACTACAAACTTTCCGACCAAATAAGTAAGTACGCACGTATCTGGGGAGGCTTCACTTGCCCCCAGTGTCACACAACTACGAGGTTCTGAAAATGATACCACAGAACGTTCGCGACTACTTCCAAGAGATTCTGAACGAAGTCTCCGACGAAGTTGGACAGGAAACAAAAGGTCGCTATCTGCTCAAATATGAAGGATGGTCACCCAACTGTTTTCCTGCTCATCTCAGACACGACGAGGCTATGTTCAACTACGCAACACGACAGACACCTAAAATTGTCAAGGAATGGCAGCAGTCGCTTCCTCGTTACAAACTCCTAGAGTCAGACCATCAAGAAGAGACTGGTCTCTACGGCGTAACATACGCCATCTTTCAAAGCACCCTCTAAACGTCAACTCATCAAAGTTCCTATCATGCTGTGCTTGTATACTGTGTTACAATATGATACAATATAAGTAGAATGATGAAAGGAGCTTGTCAGATGATAGATGATACTAATTGCACAACGAACTATCAGCACCACCTAGCCCACGACATTCGACGGGCCATCTCCACGATGGACCAACACCAGAAGGACCAATGTCTCGCGAAGATGCAAGCCCATGCAACACTGCTTGAGCAACCCCACGACCCAGAAGTTCTCAAGTACGTCACTACACTTCTAAATGGTAAAAAGCCGAGGAAAGGAATCAGCAAGCCCCGATGAACGTCAAACGGACTGCACTCCTAACAGTAGTCGGGGGCCTACTAATGCTAACCTATGTCACTACTACTCGAGCAGCAACACCGACACAAGAATACATCAGGTCCTACTACACACTGGGCAGAGATTCGCAAGACTCCACACTCGCCAGAGCGAGACCCTACGGGGACGTCAACGGCGACAACATGGTCAATGCCTTAGACATCACAAGTGTCGAAAGAGCAATCGCAGGACTGCTACCTTAAGGAGAAACTACATGTTAATCAGATGTGCATGGTGCAAGACAATCACAGGAAACAAGCCGCCTCACGGTAGAAAACATGATAAGGAAGTCACCGACGGAATTTGTACAGACTGTGAGCAAAAATACTTTCCAACACAAAAAACCTGCTCTGATGTCCTTGCAAAAAACAACAAACCTGTGATATAATAAGGTCAGAACATAAAGAAAGGAGAGCGAAATGACAATAACATTCAACCCAGACGTCCTAACACTCATCATAGCAGCTTGTGGAACCGCCATCATGATTGCTCTAACCATCACAACAATACGGAATATACTGAGGAGGAAATAAGATGAAATGTCAAAGGTGCGGTAGAGAGATACCCAAAGGCACTGTTCATCATTGTGGAATAGTCCCTAGAGTAGTAAGGAAGTAAGATGGACGACGCAATTAAGGATGCGCATGACAAAGGACTGATAACGTTCGGCAAAGCCGACTGGATTGCCGAGGTTCTTAAGAACCCAGCAAACCACCCCAAAATTAGTATAGAACTAGCAAGAACGAGACCGCTACTCCGAAAACTGGACTTCCTAGACTTCTTCATCCTATACAAGGAGAGCTCAAACTAAGGGCGTAAGACCTGAGAACTCAGTTCCAGGCTTTCAATAAGGAGCACAAATGTTAGTCGCAATGCACAAAGACAAAGAGACCAAGAATGCAATCCGGTACTCCGAGCCCAAAAAGGAGAATGACCCCCACGCAAAAACAATATACTTGACCAAGGAAGAGCTGAAAGCAGAATTCGGTGAGATTCCCGAAACACTAAAGGTCGAGATTACGAAAGGATAGGAAGTAACATCGCATGTACCCACAACAGTACTACGAAGCACACATAGTCAGAAAGAACGGGGGTGTCTGGGCCGGACACTCTGACACCACAAAAGAGGAAGCCAGAAAAGCAGCAAACAAAGCCCTAGCCTCCGACTTCAAAAGACCACAAGAAGAGGACAACGTGAGAATAGACATCTACCACTGTACACTAATGGAGTCAATTCCCCTGACAAAAAAGTAGTCTAGCCTCTTCACAACCTACGGACGAGCGAACTGTTCGTCCGTAGACGTGAGAAGGTTAACAAGAAAAGGGGGTCGCAAACACTCCAATGAACGATGAGTATTACGTCGAACTACTCCAACAACAAGGACTGTTCAAGTACCTTAAACAAGGAAAATACCTCAACCATGACGACGCCCTAACTACCTTGAAACAGCAACCCAGTGGTACATACATCCTCAAAACCTTCTGGGACGGAAAACTCTTCGGCACTGACAGAATCGTCAAGAGGGAAGGACACCTCTGCTGGAAAGGCATGCTAATATACTCATTCCACGACATCGTCAACCTGTCTCTTGACATTGCCAAACTGTCCAACCGGTTTCATACACACGAAGAAAAGCAGGCAGCCCGGCGACGACTCGCCAGTGCAAAGGAAGCCAAACATGATACCAATAACCTTCACATTCTCGGGTAAGAAAATCGGACACAAGCTAACTCCAGGAACCTACACAGCTACCTTGACTAAGTCTCGATTCAACAAGGCAGGTAACCTGGAAATAACTCTAACGGAGGTGAAACCAGCAGAACCAGAGAAAGGAGATTCAAATGGGTAAAGTAACAATCATTGTCGAGTCAGACACTGCAACTACCAAAGACCTTGAGAGTATATGTAAGAGTAACTCGTGGCTGTCAGAACTGGAACGCAAGGTGGAAGTATTGTGTGGGGAGACTCCTGACATCTTTGTGGTACCAGCAGACGAAGACTAAACGACCAAAAAACCTATCATGATGTGCTTGTATTCGGCATCTTCGGAGTGTTATAATAGAGATAGAATAAGGTTAAGGAGGTACAACAAACATGGTGAACCAGAAGAAAGTCGCAGACACTCCCAACCAGAACCTACCAACTGAAGAGCAGATTCTTCGGGAACTGAAACAGCGTGAGAAGCGCAAGCAGTATATGACCTCAGACAAGGCCGTCGCCAACCGGAAGAAGTATATGAAGACCAAGTACGAACAGACCAAGTCTGACCGTGCAGCCGTCACAGCTCTGAAAGACAGTGACCCGGAAATGTACGCCAGAATCGAAGCTAAAGCGAAAGCAGAAGTCGCCG
>Ga0180007_10007642_pt1 | contig 10167 bp, 1 predicted proteins | sample MM_PC_MetaG_FD_121122 | JGI IMG/M metagenome (GOLD analysis project Ga0180007, IMG submission 121122) | Groundwater microbial communities from the Aspo Hard Rock Laboratory (HRL) deep subsurface site, Sweden - MM_PC_MetaG | ecosystem: Environmental > Aquatic > Deep subsurface > Groundwater...
GATAATTTCTGGCTTTTAAAAAATGCGGCATCACCTTTTTGACTTCCTGGAAATATTTTTGAGCTTTTTCCAGATAGTCCTTTATACTTGTTTTACTGAATTTGTAGAAATAGAACCGTCCTGCTAAATAATTGAGAAACGGATTCCCTTTTTTGATAAGGAGAAATCGGTGTAGATTTTTTATGGCTTTATTTTCATTGAAGTAGTGGAAATCTAAAAGACACAGCTTGAAATAATCCAGCATGATCTTGCTTTTGTTTTCGATCATTGATAAATAGTGTTCATAGACATCCGGATAATACCTTTCGGAATGGATCTTCTCATTTAATATTTCCTGTTTCTTTAGGGAGAACTTCATGCCGGGGATCGGATCACCGCTAGTGTTCAATAATCGGCACTTGTAATCTAATGAATTATGGACCTGCAGGGATTTGACCAGAATATGATGCCATCCGCCTTTTAATTTGACCGTAAAGATATTATTCAGGTAAAAATTGTATTTATGAATATCATTTGTAAAAATGACCTGGCTGTCAAGGAAGAGTTTCGTTGAAGCTGATGATGTAAACCATATCAGGATGGTCATATCATTCGGCAGGTAAAAAAAAGAGGAAGTATATACAACCCCTTTTTGTTCCTCCGTGATCATTTTAATAGGGACCCACCCGTAGTCGTTTTTAAATGACAGCTTCTTCCATTCAATATTATTGTCATACGGATCTTTTTCGATGTTGTTAAAATCATGGTAGAGATCCCTGTAATAAGAATTCCTCAAAGGGCCGTTATAATTCCATTCATCGATGTACCCGCATAAGGTACTGATCTGACGGGCTTCTTTGAAACGCCCATTATCAATATAATGGTCAGAGAGTTCTGACAGGATGATCTGTTTGGTGAAGGGCCCTAGAGTATTATCATTAAGGAGTTTTTCATAAACAAGGTAGATGCTGTCAAATTCCGGGATACTGGCTTGATCGATCTTTAAAGTCAGTAAATAGAATTGGCCCAGGGGAGAATCAGGATACATTTTGATAAGTTTCAAAGCCTGAGAGAAATATTGGTTGAAGTCACCGTTAATATAATGTTTGACAGCTCTTTTTTCAATTACGATTGAAGAGGTAAAAGAAGAGAGGAGCAGGATCAAAAGTATTAAATATATTAATCTTTTCATAAGTAAATGTAAATCTATAATGTTAATATTTAAAATCAAAGAATATTTTTTATGTCTTCTTCTTTTGGTTTTTTGGTCTCTTTCTGCTCGTTTTTACAAATCATCATCTTTTTCGGGTAATTTTTATACATGAAAGGGATACTCTCTTTTTAAGATAAAAACCAGCAATTTATCGTTGAAAAAAGTTGTATTTCAGGTTAATTTGGTAATATTTTGCCGGTTTTTTTATATAGAATATCAATTCAGGCACGAAAATTGCAATTTTTATAGTAGTGAGATGAAGAAGTATGTTTGTATATTATCTCTGTTCTCTATTATTTTTATGCTGACGAGCCTAGATGGAGCATATAATGTGACAAAAGGGACCCAGTATTCCTCGATCAGTGATGCTGTTTCTGATGCAGCCAATGGTGATTTTATACGGGTCGGGACAGGTCTGCATCAGGAGGTGATCGACCTGAGCAGGCGGACGAATATCTCTTTAATTGCCAGCAACTGGATACAGAATGGCAATAATACTTCTGCTGTTATCAGAGGCAACGGGACTTCTCCTGTTATTTCTCTCTCCAATGCTTTCGGATGTAAGGTGATCGGGTTTACGATAAAGAACGGTACTTATGGAGTATTCAATTTATCTCAATCACCCAATTCCAATTATATTGCCCATAATCTTATCTATTCCAATGTTATAGGAGTAGGCATCACTAATGGTGACTGGAATACGGTTACAAGTAATAATATATATCATTGTTCCAATGGTATCTATATAACCGGTACTTCTGAAACGAACACTGTTTTCAGCAACACTATTTATTCCAATTTTTTATATGGAATTTATATTGATAATGATAATGCAGACAACAATATTATCAGGGGTAATAATGTTTTTGCCAATCTGGATACAGGGATCAGGATACTGAATGCGGATAATATAATAATATCCTTAAATGAGGTTTATGACAATACAAATTACGGAATGCGGATAGGATCAGGATCTTTAAACTGCTTTATCTTTACAAACACTGTTTATTCCAATGGCGGTACTGTAATGCAGGAGGGAGGTATCCGCCTTGATTCTGCTCATGATTCTGTTGTGATCGGTAACCGGGTCTTTAATAACAGGCGTTCTCAGGTATACAACGGGTCTGCTGATTTTGTTGATATATTGAACAATAAAATTACCGGGGGGGATTACGGGATCTATTTTGACAATAATGCGCAGAATAACTATATTTACGGGAATACGATCTGTTCACAATCCTCAACCGCTATCAGGATGATCTGGGGGCCATGCAGGGATAATACTTTCAACAGTAATCTGTTGATCGGCAGGGGGGTAGGAACAGGGATAACAGCTACAGGCGGACCCTTCAATGTTTTCACCAATAACCGGATCGCTTACTGGTCAATCGGAGTTGCTCTCGGGAGTGATTCATGGCGTTCTAACCAGGACCTGCTCAATAATAGAATATACAGCAATACTTCGTATGCGGTTGATATCAATGACTGCGGTAATCATAATATCAGGCGTAATCTGCTGTACAATAATGGCAATGGGATCAGGGTCAGGAACAATAACTCATATAATATACGGATCATCAATAATACTATTTTTAACAGCATTTTAGGTGACGGGGTTGTATGGGAAAACGCTTCCTGGGGTTATTTATATAATAATATTTTTCTTTCCAATAATAATTTTGGTATTCACAGGATGTCAACAGGGCCTGTTGTTGCAGGGTATAATGATTTTTTCGGCAATTCATTCGGTCCAACGAATGGGGGAGTAATATGGGAGAACGGCAACCTGTTAAATGATCCGGCCATTGATACCGTATCATCTTTTGTTATCCTTTCACCATTGTCACCTGCAGTGGACTCAGCTACTAATATCCTGTCGGAGCCGGTTCAGGGAGGCGGATTGGACATGGGCTGGAGGGAATCTCCTTTTACACCTGCAATTGTCTCAAAAGTTCATGTGGTTTATCAGGACCTCTGGTTCAATACCATAACCAATGCCATAGCCGCTGCAACCAATGGTGACCTGATAGAGGTCTATCCGGGTACCTATAAGGAACAGCTGCGCATAAACGGAATGACGAACCTGGCCCTTCGTGCCTGGGACTGGACAAACAGTAAAAACAACACCAACACAGTCATACTGGTCAATGGATTTAATTTTGTCGCGGGTTTGAATAATTGTCAGAATGTTACTGTTCAGGGTTTTTTGATCAATGGACAGGCTGTGGCCGGGATAAAAGGCATAATGCTTCAAAATTCAGCCCACAGCAGGATCATGAACAACAGGATCATCTCCAACCATGATACAGGTATCTTCATCGATTTCAATTCATCTCATAACCTGGTCTCAAGTAATATCATTTATAATAATACAGGCATGGGTATGCGTGAAGGTATTACCATAAACAGTACCAATAATAAAATTGAATATAATACCGTCTATAACCAGAAAGGCGGAATTCCCCTGTCCCAGAATTATTTCGGGATAAACCTGGCCATGTCCTCCTTCTCCAACTTTGTCAGATCGAATTCGCTCTACAGCAACGATCACGGGATTCATCTGGGAGGTGTCCGGAACAGGATAGAGAATAATTTCATTACCAATAATAACGGGAACGGGATCATTATTACAGGAAGAACAAACTATATCTATAATAATACTGTCAGGAATTCCAAAAGAAATGGCATATTTTTTCCCTCATCGGGATTTAATTCTGATAATACTGTTGTAAGTAATTTTATTTTTTCCAGTGGTACGAACGGAATTACAGTGAGCGATGGAGATAATAGTGTATTCAAATATAATATTATAGAGGCAAACCTTAATAACGGGATAATGGTAAAAGGAACTGATAATTGTCTCTTTAATAATAACAGGATCTTCAGCAATGCTTTAAATGGAATTCTGATCTCAAGTAATACCGCTCAGCATACAGTTTCAGATAATGAGATCTATAATAATACCATGTCCGGTGTTGCTCTGGTCAGTAATTCATCAAAAAGTAATCTTCTTATAAATAATAATATTTATAACAACGATACCGGCATATGGATCAATAACTCTGAGAAAAATTCTATAGAAGCATTGAATCGGATCCATCATAATATAAACGGAATTGAGGTGGTCAATGCTTTTTCAAACAGGATATCAGCGAATTATATTACAAATAATTCTATTTTTGGTGTACGGTTTCTTAATAGTTCTGCAAATAATATCGTTACAAACAACTTGATCGCGAAAAACATCAAGTTCGGTATTCTCTTTAATTCAGCCAATGACAACACAGTGATAGATAATAATATATCCTACAACAGCAATGCTGTTCATGTGGATCCGGGCGGAATGAATAATAATATTTATTACAACATTATTACTCATAATACAAATGGTATTTACTATGATTTTAATATTGGAAATAACATTCTTTTAAATACGATCTCTTCGAACAGAACAGGGGTAAATGTAGCATGGATAGGCATGGTTGTTACTCCGATATTGAACAAGAATAATATTACTGCTAACTTGACCAATATGATCAATAACAGCGGAGGCTTATTCACAACTGAGACGAACTGGTTAGGTACGACCATTTATTCCAATATTGAAAAGAGCATGGGAGGGATCCAGCCAATACAGTATGTTCCTTATCGTTTATTCGGGCAGTATGATACATCTATTGGCGCAGATACGATCTATCCATCTGTTGTTACGGTACTGACAGCGGAGGCGGTCATGAATACCAATGTAGCTTTGAGATGGAACAGCAGTGCAGGGGCTGTGAGGTACTTTATTTACAGGAACTTTACTGATTCCATATCAAATTTTACAAAGAATCTTGTTCTGGGGCGAACCATCGGCACGAATTGGACAAATTATAATGTTCCAAATGGTAACTGGCATTACCGGGTCACGGCTCTGGATGATCCCGGTACTGCATACACCAATGAAAGCTGGTACAGTACCAATGTCAGTATAATGATCGACAGGAACCCGCCATATTTCAATAATCTGTCTCCTACGAACAACCGGATCAATGTGGCTACCAACGGGAATGTAGTTTTTACTGTGCTTGATAATGTTGCGGTCTCTTCTCAAAGTATCATTGTAAGGATCGGGGGTACCACTTCCTTCAGTAACGGTTCGTTCCTGGCAGGATTTTCCGGAAGTATTTCAGCTTTTGGCCCCGGTTATTCAATGGTTGTAGATCAGGATGCAGCATTCCCTGAGTGGATTGGTATTAATGTCTACCTTTACGGAGAAGATACTTTAGGGAATGCGAATTCCTTAAGTTTTGTTTTTACGACAACGGACAGTATTCTGCCGGCACAGGTTAATTTAATATCTCCGGATAATAATGTTTTTACAAACACGAACATAATTGAGCTTTTATGGAATAGTATTATTGATTCGGGAAGCGGTATCAGTAATTACCAGGTCCAGCTCAGTATGAATAATTTCAGTACGGTCTGGAGTAATAAGATCATTAGTGTAACCAATACATTTTTTACAAATCTGCTGTTGGGGACTAACTGGTGGCGTGCCCGTGCGATCGACAGGGCCGGACATGTCGGCCCATGGAGTGCGACTAACAGCTTTAAAAAGGAACTGTTTTATGGTGAACTGGCATATTTTAATATTTTACATCAGACGAATTACAGCCTGGGAACTTACGGGGATTTTATACTCCAGGCGATCACAACCAATGGGGGAATGCCGAATCCGCTTTTGGATTACACAGGCACAGCCACCATATCTGTAATCGGTACCGGTTCTACGATCGACTGGTCGAATTCGTCAGGTGTGGGAACACTAACGACAAATGCAAATGGAAATGCCGTATTCCAATTCATCCCGGCTAATGCAGGAGTGGTGACACTGAACATAAGGGATTACACCACAGAGTCGGTGAATGTTGATGTGAATGATGCCCTGATACGGGATCTGGATACGGAAGGACCGCTCTATTTTCAGCCGAGTAATCCGTATATCGTCTCTATGAGTGTGCTCAGGAACGGGTATGCCACGGTGGATGAAATAAATTCATTGAGTATCCTGTTCAGTCGTGTGGTCTCCCCGTCAGCCGTAACGAATTTTTTCTTCTATGATATGGATAATAATCCGTATTCTCTGACATTCAGTCTGACAACAAATACGAACGGGACTATACCAAGGACCGAGATCACTCTTTCACCGGGACTGGGACAGGCAGAGATATTGAAGGGATACTGGATGGAGATCAGGACGAACATCATAGGAACCAACGGATCGACCCTGATCGATAATCCTTTTAACAGCATGTATAATATACCGTTTTACAGCACTTATACGACTATGATCGATAAGGACATTGGCGGGACCGTACGTAATATGCTCCTGAACACAACACTTCTGATCGATCCGGATGTCCTTCCGGATGATGCCTATGTTTCTGTAAAGGATATTTCTCCCGCTGATAATGCAGCAGTGGCACTGGCTGATTCAAAGGTAACCGGTAGTCAGTCCCTGAAAAAGATAACCACTGAAAATATGTATAGAGATATTACTGCTTTTAATAGGGCTCTGGGTGCTGTGAATGTTTTAAATAACAGTGCACAGCTCTTTATTAATTACAGCGATGCTGATAATGACGGGCTGGTGGACGGTACCAATATTCTTGAAGAGTGGCTTACCCTGCTGGTTTTGAATGAGCAGACCGGAGAATGGGAACCGATTGAAAATTCTTATGTTGATACTGCCAACAATAAGGTATATGGCAATATAACAAGATTCGGGATCTATACAGTGATGGGGTATTATGAAGCGACCAACTTTGAGGATTCTTTTATTACATATCCAAACCCTGCTGATATAAAAAATTATAAAGTTTCTATTAAGTTCTATCTGGAAAAAGATGCTAAAATGACCATGAAGATATTTACACTGACAGGTGAATTGGTCAAAACATTATCTGACGGTCAGACATTTTCGGGCACTACCCGGCATATTCTGCAATGGAATGGAAAAAATGATGCAGGAGTAGAAGTGGTCAATGGGGTGTACCTGATCCATGTTAAAGGGGGATTTTTGAATAATTCAGGTAAATTTTCAAAGACATGGAAGCAGGGAATTGTAAAATAGGGATTCAATTCAATGCGAAGCCGACCAGCAGGGTGTTGAATCTATTACAACGGTGTAGCAACAGGCCTTTAGGCCTGTTGATGATATATTTAAATGGGATTATTTTTTAAAAACAGACCTAAAGGTCTGTTGCTACAATATTTAAACAGAGAACCTAAAACTATGGATATAGAATATTTAGCTTCTGTATAATAATTTTGTCTTTTAAGAGTAATAATTATACAAAGAATAATAATTCTTCTAATATGTAGATATTTATTTGAAAAAAAGATAAAAACAGCCGATATTCTATAAGAATACAGAGAAATCTACCAAATTATTTTACCTGATATGTCAAATAGGCATAAAAATTGCATATTTAATTGGATATACAATGGATTGTAGTTACAATTATCTGTGGACTTGATTTTACAGGACGCTATAGTAAATAAATATGGAAAGAGAAAGATAAGGAGTAGTTTATTCGGAAATTATTTTTTTGGTTTTCTGATAAGCCGGATAATGAACTTGGGACACAAGCGGTATCATGTTCATTATCCGGCTTTTTGTGTTTATATAATTTAGGGCTTGTTTGTAGGGACAAGGCATGCCTTGTCCCTACAATTATTTTAATGTAGCAAGGGGCTTCTAAGTATAGCCCCGCTTAATAAAAGCATTTCGGAGGTAGTCATTATGTTTAAAAAGAGCTATATATCATTTTTGGCAATATTATTCTTTGTATCAGGTTTATCAGCCGTACCCAATATGCTCAATTACAGGGGGAAGCTTTTTGAGAGCGGGATGCCGGCAAACGGCAACAGGACTGTTACATTCAGGATATATGATCAACTTACTTTAGGAACTCTTCTCTGGAATTCCGGTCCGATAGGCATAGATGTGAATAATGGGTATTATCACTATACCATGACAGTCCCCTCTGTTTTATTCGGTACGAATAATGATCTATACCTGGATGTGGATATAGGCGGATCCTCGCTTGTTCCCAGGGAAAGGCTGGTTGCCGTGGGGTATGCGCTCAATGCGGACATGGTAGATGGGATGCATGCATCTGATCTGGGTGCATGGAAAAAGACAGGCGCGGATATCTATTATACCAATGGAAATGTGGGAATAGGAATCCTCAATCCAATCTTTCAATTGGATATCCAAGGGACGAACAGAATGACTGCTTTTAGAATGGAACCCGGGGCCGGATCTAGCCGGGTTCTGACATCCGATGCTGCCGGGAACGGTTCATGGCAGAGTCTGTCCGGTCTGGGGGCCATAAGTGGAAGCGGTACGGGTAATTATATCCCTCGATTCGGTATAGGATCTACAATCTCAAATTCTATGATATATCAGGATAATAATAGGATCAGGATCAGTGATTCCACTACTGCTCCCACATCTACATTGTATGTTTCGTCAACAAATAGCGATGTATCAGGAGTTGATGGTATCTTTGTTGATATTCAAAACCGTAATACAACATTGAAGGTGATGAATGGGGTCAGGTTCTGGAATGGTACAACGGCAAATACGTTTAAAGGAGCGATATATTATCAGGATGAGAAAGGATATGGTGTCGGAAACATGATCTTCGCTAATAATATAAACAGTGCTGCAGCAGGTAATGCAACTATATCTGATGCCAGAATGGTGATCAGTACCAATGGTGCGATTGGTATAGGAACTTTATCTCCTGCAAGGGCTTTACATCTTTACAATAATTCTTTTATGGTCGGTCCTGTTAATGATAGAAGCTTGGAGGTTGATTCAAAGGATATCTATTTAGGGGATATAGATGGAGGCTCAATGAATAATTATCTCTTTATAGATGCTGAAGGGTCAGGTGATTTTCTTTTTCTTCGAGGCAATCATGTCGGGATAAATACAAATAAACCATCAGCTAAACTACATATAGTTAACAGCCTGGCTGAAGATTCCTTTCGAGTTGATGATCAAGCCGGCGGAGATACTACTCCTTTTGTTATTGATGGATCTGGTAATGTAGGGGTTGGGACGAACAAGCCTAACCGTGTTGTGGAGTTAAGAAATGGATGGCCTTATGTCCGTTTTGCTGATACAGATGGCGGAAATTATTGGGAAGCAGGAGCAAGAGGAGATCAAAATCGATTTCTTATCGCGGAAATAGTGGGCGGAGCCCCAATGCCGCGGTTTGGTATCTATGAAGGCGGTAGTGTAATAATAGGATCAACTCTTGCCATCCCTACTGCTCTTTTAGATGTAAGAGGTTCTGCAGTTTTTAATGAAGATGGTGATAGTGTTGATTTCCGCATAGAAGGGGACACTCAGCAGTATTTATTTTTTACCGATGGTTCTGCTGATAAGGTGGCTATCGGTACCGGCACACCTGATGCAGACAGCATCCTGACCGTGATAGGCCGGATCACTGTTGACGGATCATATGGTATTGAGGCAAGGAACAGTCTCGGGCTGGTCTTTAAAGATTATGATGGAACCGATATGGTTTCTTTTTTAAGTGGAAATCTTCGTATAATTAATAATCCTGGAACAGGGACAACTGCCAGTAACTATTTATATCAGGGGTCATCAGGCAGCACCTCAAAACAGTTTGCCACATCGATCCGGGATGCCTTTTGGGTTGACAGTGCTTATATCTATTTTGATAAAATTACAGGAACTGCCAGCTATAATTTGGTAAGGATCAATACGGCTGATGGACGGCTTTATTATGATACATCAACCCGCAGGAATAAGAGTGATATAAAAATATTTCATGATGACTTTAAAAAGATAATGTCGGTCGAGCCAAAGATCTTTGTTGATAAAACAAGCGGTGAAAAGAATATCGGATATATTGCTGAGGAGTTCAATGATCTTGGGTTAAAATATC
>Ga0180007_10007643_pt1 | contig 10167 bp, 5 predicted proteins | sample MM_PC_MetaG_FD_121122 | JGI IMG/M metagenome (GOLD analysis project Ga0180007, IMG submission 121122) | Groundwater microbial communities from the Aspo Hard Rock Laboratory (HRL) deep subsurface site, Sweden - MM_PC_MetaG | ecosystem: Environmental > Aquatic > Deep subsurface > Groundwater...
CCAGCGTAACGGCAACAAATAAACTGGCCAGTAATGCATAAACAATCGTCATCGCCAAACCTTGATACATAATACGTATTTCTTTATTAACAAATACAAACGGCAAAAAGACAATTATCGTCGTCAAGGTAGAAGCAAAAATTGCTAGCCACATCTCCTCCGCGCCCACGATTGCGGCCTCTTTACTATCAAAGCCCATCTGCCTTTTTTTTGATACATTATCCAAGACTACGATTGCATTATCAACAAGCATCCCGCTGCCCAGGGCCAAACCACTCAAGGTCATTACATTCAAGGTCAGTTTTTGGAAAAACATCATAATAAAGGTACAGATAATAGCGGTGGGGATGGCAATCCCAACAGTAACCGTTGCGCCAAAATCACGCAGGAAAAGCCAAAGGACAAAAATAGCTAAGAATGCTCCAAATAACAAAGAACTCTGCACATCGTTTATTGCCTTACGGATAAAATCTCCCTGGTTATATACCGGGATTAACCGAATCCCTCTTTGCGATAGGTGTTCATCTATTTTAAAAGCTTCTATCTCTTTAACAATGGCATCGGTCATTTTAAGTGTATTCGCCATACTTTCTTTTTGGACATAAATAGATACCGTTGGCGCAAGATTGGTCCGGGAATAACTAGTTGCTTCCAGATACGAATCTTTTACGCGGGCTAAATCTTTCAATCTTATAATCGTACCACCGCTAGAAGCAGCAATGCCGATATTTTCAATATCATTTACTGTTTTATATTCACCGATAATGCGGGCGAGAAATTTATCGCTGGTTCTTTCGACATCACCGGCAAGTAGATTAAGATTGTTGGCGCCTAGAACATTGATGACCCGCGTGATTGGTAAGTGATAAGCATCAAGCTTGGCTTGGGAGATTTCGACCAGGATTTTCCTTTCCCGGCGGCCGCCGACCTCGACATCGGCAACTCCAGTAATTCGTTCTAATCTCGACTTTAAGTTCTCATCAACCATCTTACCCAGTATTTCCGGGGTATAACGTTTGCCCCCGGTCATTGCCAAAATCATTACCGGAACATCAGAATACTGATATTTAGCAATTACCGGCTTCTCTATCTCCTCCGGCAGATCATTCTTAATTCTTGCAAATTTTTCTCTGACCTCCAACGCAGCAAAATCCATATTTGTACCAGGTTCAAACTTTATAACCACGGTCGCGCTGGCCTCTTCTGAGGTTGATTCAATACTTCTGATGTGACTTGCCGAAGAAACGGCCTCTTCAATAGGTCTGGTAATACGTTCTTCTATCTCCACTGGTGGTATCCCACCGCGAACGTTAATAAAAATTGTAACGTTACCAAAACTTGTATTGGGCATCAACTCTACTGGTAACTGCTGCAGGGAAACCGATCCCATAATCAAAACACCTAAAAAAATCATGAGAATAGTTATCGGCTTGTTGATGGAATAACGCGGCAGGCTCATTTTAGCCTTCTTTCTTTATTATCATCGTATAAACTTTATGCGGACCTTCCCCGGAAGACTTCAATATTCCTCTTTCGACCAATCCCTCTAATTCCTGGTCAGCGATCGGTAATGGAACTTTAAATTTAACCACATATTCAAGCCGGCTTATCTTTTTATTTATTTTAATATAATCCAAGGCCTCGATCTGTCGCTGCGTTAGGTGCTTATCAGACTCAGCCGCTTGTGGTGGTTGTAGTGTTGACTTGTCTACTTCTTTAATTTCCTTTTGCTTAAGGACTGGCGGCGCTGGCTCTTGTTTTATCTGCTTGTCTACGGCTTCCTCTTCTTTGTGGGAAGAGATATCAATTTCCTGAATCAGTTTATGATGCTTGCCGACAAAAATAGTCTTCTCTTTTTTTACCACCGCAAAAAATTCTGTAATCCTTACTTTTAATGTCTCTAAAATTATATACACACAGGGCACAACAAATAGGGTTAAAAAAGTCGCAGATGTCAATCCGCCCATAACCGTCCTTGCCATGGGAGCTCTTAGTTCAGCCCCTTCTCCCACAGCAAACGCTAAAGGTAAAAGACCAAAGATTGTCGTCAAAGATGTCATCAAAATTGGCCTGGCCCTAACCCGCGCTGAATATATTGCTGCCTCAAAAATTCCCAGCCCCTGTTTTCGAGCAAGATTGATAAAATCGATCAGCAGAATACCGTTATTTACGACTATACCTCCGAGCATTATAAATCCCAAAACAACCACCACGCTTAACGGAGTCTTTGACATAAATAGTACCCAACTAACCCCGATTAATGACAACGGTACACAAAACATAATAATAAACGGCTGAATTAAAGACTCAAACTCAGATGCCATAATCATATATACAAGCACTAGCGCTAAAATAAGAGCAAACTGTAAACTTTTAAATGATTGCTCCATTTCTTTGTTTTCGCCGCCGAGTTCAACCGTATAATTCTGTGGCAATTCGTCTTTAATCCTTTTAATAATGGTTTGCGTATCACTAACGACATCGTTTAACGCCCGATTATAGATATTCGCACTGACAAAAACTACTCGCTGCTTGCCCTCGCGCTTTATTTCTGTCGGCCCTTTGCCCTTGGTTAAATAGGCAAGCTGCTCTAAGAAAACGTGCATGCCCAAAGGAGAAAAAATAAATAACTTACTTATCTTGTTAAAGCTTCCTCTATCTTCTTTTCTTAAACGCACGCGCACATCTATTTCACGTCCTTCTTCTTTAAATTTTGTTGCCACATACCCCCTGATCGCGGCTTGGGCTACAGAGGCTACTTTGTTGACCGTCAGCTGGTAGAGTGATACCCTATCTTTTCTGACCCCCACTTTTACCTCTGGGCTCGGCGGACTCAAACTATCCTTGATCCCATAAACCCCTTCAATTTTACTTAGCTGTCTTTCTATTTCTTTTGTCGCGGGAATCAAAATGTTTTCAAGATCAAACCCTTTAAGCACAACAACCAAAGGAGCGCTACCGGCAAATACTGATTTAAAAATGCTCTCCTGTAGAATATATTCAAGCTCCGCTTCTTTTAGATTTACACGATCAAGTTCATCTTTTAGACGCTGTATAAATTCGGACGTGGATATATTATTTTTATCATCAACATCTTGCTTGCCCCACGCGAATATTCCTGTTTTGGCAAGTGACTTTAGATTTATAATAATATTGGCCTGGTTTGCCCCCAGCACCTCAACCGCACCCGCTACTTTCGATTCCTTGCTCGAGCCAATATTAACCGTGACATCTTTCACTGCGGAAAATCCTAAAATAATATTTTCAATCTGAATCACAACTGAATCCGTAGTTTTTAAATTTGTTCCCGCCGGCATATTCAACTTTATAATAAACTGACGTTGGTCTAATTTAGGCATAAATTCTCGATCTAATGATAAAAGCAGCTTAAAACTTCCCGCGGCAATTAAAAGAGTAATCCCGATGATGGCCAATACTATAAAATAAGGTAAGGGGCCCCTTATGCGGCTTAACTTGCCGAGCCCTTTTTTCTTCAAGTCCCTAATTCTTTCCTGATCAGATATGACCTTTATCTTTTTAGCTTTTCCGCGTGACATGAACATTGGCGTCAAACTCATCGCTGTCATGACAGAGGCAATAAGTGAAAAGGTGACCGTTAATGCTAATTCCTTAAACAGCTGTCCGGCAATACCAACAACAAATACCAATGGCAGGAAAACTGCGACCGTAGTCAGGGTTGAACCAACAATCGCGCTAAATACCTCATCTGAGGCTTCCTGAGCAGCTAATTTTGTATCTTTCCCCAGTTGCCGGTGTCTAAAAATATTCTCAATAACTACAATACCATTATCTACTAACATACCTACGCCGAGGGCCAAGCCGCCCAAGGACATCATATTCAAAGAAAGCTTGCCAAAAAACATCAAAATCAGGGTAAACAAAATAGAGATCGGGATACCCACTGTAACTACGATCGCGCTGCGGATATTCTTCAAAAATAAAAGAAGAATAAAAAAAGCCAGCACTCCGCCCTGCAATGCGTTGTTGCGCAATTCATTTATAGATTTTTCGATAAATACTGATTGATCATAAACAACTTTAACTGTCACTTCCGCCGGCAGGGTCTGTCTTAATGTCTCTAAACTTGCATATATCTTTTTGTTGACGGCAAGCGTGTTAGAATCTGCCTGCCTCTGAACAGACAATGAGATATTATTTTTTCCATTATAGCGAGAAATACTCGCCTTGTCTTTCAAGGTATCTTTAACTTGGCCTAATTCACGCAGGTAAATTACTCTTTTTTTTCTTTCCTTTTGTTCCTGGGTCTCGGATGCTCTTTGCTGCTGCTGCTGATCGCCATCATCATCTGCACGTTCTTTTATCAACAATGGCATCTCATACATATCCGCCACGGTCTTAAACTCCCCCATTGTCCTAACCAAATATTCGTAAAAGGAGGTTTCGATCGTCCCGGCCGGATAATTCAAATTCGCCTGTTTCAACAGCTCAATCACATCCAATATCGATATATTAAAAGCCCGTAACCGTTCTTGATTTAGCTCAACTAATATTTCCCGTTCACGGCCTCCGGTTAACACCACCTGAGCAACGCCGTCTATCTTTTCTATCTCGTCCTTGATAATGCGACGAGAAATTTCACGTAATTCATAAGCAGAAAGAAAATTCCCCGGACTTGTAACACTTAACATCATAATCGGGGTATCAAACGGATTGTATTTCATGACGATCGGCTCTTCGGCTTCGCGCGGCAATTTCTCCTTTATCAAATCAACCTTTTCGCGAACATTCAAGGCCGCAAAATCCATATGCGTATTCCAAGCAAATTCACAAATAACTATGCTCGTACCTTCGCGTGAAGTAGAACTAACCTTGCGAATATTAGAAGCCGCGCTTACCGATTCTTCAATGGCACGCGTAATCAAGGCTTCAATTTCTTCGGGAGCAGCATTTTCGTAAGTGGTAACTACGGTTATTTGCGGATAAGTTATAGGAGGAAAAAGTTCCTGCGGCAGACGAGTCCAGGAAATTACCCCAAGCAAAACAACTCCCGCAGTAAGCATTAAAATGGTAACCGGCTTTTTAACTGAAAATTGTGGAAGCGTCATAATAAAATTTTAGTCCTTAAAAAGACATTGTATCTCAGGCTTCTTTCTAATTTCCTAATCACATTTCACGGATCTGAATCTCGGTTATTTGTACTGGAGTTCCAGTCGTTAACCCTTCAATGTTGGAAATAGCAACCAGATCACCTTCTTGTAAACCCTTTACCACTTCTATATAATCTGTAGACTCATAGCCGATTTCAATCAATCTTTCTAAGGCGGTATTGGTCTGTTCATCTACGATATAAACAAGCGCCACATCTTCCATCTTTTTGATTGCTACGCGCGGGATACTTATTACCCCGGGTTTTTCAAAAAGGATTATATCGGCCCGGGCAAACATTCCGGGCATAAGCATCCGCCTTGAATTATCTAATTTTATTTCAACCGGCAAAGTTCTTGTCTTCTCAGACAAGGCGGGAAATATATTGTCAATAATGCCATCAAACGGTAAATCTGGATAGGCATCTACATAGATACGTGCCAGTTGACCAATTTTAATCTTTGTCACATCTCTTTCCACAATCCCAATCTCCGCATATACGGGATTAAGTTCTACAATCTGCATTGCTTTGGGTAGATACGGGGAAACCAGTTCTCCTATTTCTATATTCTGCTCACTTAAAATACAATCGACAGGAGCATACATCTCTGTTTTGCGCAATTCCTCTTCGGCTGATTTGACCTCTACCTGTGCTGCTTCCATCTGGTGCTTTGCATTACTCGCTTCCGATTCCACCTCAGACAGTTTTATTCTATTTATGGCGCCAATGTCATAAAGCTGTTTATACAGCTTAACTTTCTTTTCGGCCTGAGACACACTAACCATGGCCGATTTTAGCTTGGCCTGATTGTAATCGACTTTTAATAATGCCTCCTTTTGTTTTAATCGCGCAACTAATTGGCCTTCCTTAATCAAATCTCCTTCCCGAAAATTAATTATCTCTACTATACCCGGAGCCTCAAAATTTAACTTCCTTGTCGTTAAACCTTTAACCGAGCCCATGGCCGGCAAAAGATCTTCGAACGTGGAGCGCGATGCCTTATAGACCTTTATTGCCAAACCTCGTTTGATAAAGTTTTCTTCTGGGGTCTTTTCCTTATCCGAAGCAAACTCTCTTGTAATTTCATCTGCTTCGATCATCTCTTGCCGCTTAAACCAACCACCTTTTTCTACCCCCCACCAAAGAATACCAACTATAATAATGACCACGGCAATAAATATAAATATCGATCTTTTCATGTTTGGTTTCCTCCTTAAAATTACTTCACTTCTTTTTTTATATCGATACCCCAGGGAGAGGTTAATCTTAAACTTTTAGAAATCCTCTGCAATCAATGAAAATAATTAATAACACCGATCGCACGATTCATCGCCACTATCGATACATTCAAACCCGCCATTGCCTGCTCATAATTCCCGTTAGCTTGTGTAAGCTGCAACTCCGCCTCCATCTGCTCGGCTCCGGTAGCCTCATTCATGCCTCTTTTGGTTTTAACAATCTCAAGCTGCTTTCTTCTAAAGCCTATCTCATTAATGGATAACGACAGTTGGCTTTTATATTTAAGATACGAATAATAGGCATCTTCTGTTTCTTGCCGAATTTTATTTCTCATCTCGACTAAGTCTTTTTCTGCCTGTTTACGTGTAATCTGCGCTTCTTTGCGTTTAGTAAAATGGGCTAAGTTATCCCAGAAAGAAAATTTAGTATTAAACGTCTGCGCCTCTACATTGGTATCCGTCCGCGTTACCCGATAAGGACTAACTTCATCTTTTTTATAAGAAGTCTCTACGGTATTACCACCTAAAAACCAACGAACTTTCGCCATAACATTCCATTCTGTACCTAAGAGAAGTTCCCGCTGACTAAATGCCTCACCACTTCTGCCATAAGCCCCAATCAGGCTGACGTTTGGCATTTCTTCGCTTCTGATTATATCTTCTCCGTATTTAGCGGATTTTATTGTCTTCTCTAATATCTTCGGTTCTGGTCTGTTACGAAAGGCTAGGTCTAAACATTGCCCTAGATCTAAATCGATATTTTTTCGCTGCAAACTATAATCCATATCCTCAATATTGATATTTTCTGCATACATCTGTTTTTCCAGGCTCAATTTTGCTAAAGCTAATTCACGTTCTGCCGAACTAAGCTGGAAATAAACCTGGTTATAAAGGGACTGCGTGGTAAGTAATACAGCCGGAGTAGCTGAACCTATCTTGAACTCGGCCTCTACCTCGGCCAAAATCTTATCTGCTTTTTCTTTTAATATCTTAATATGATCTAAAGAGTTTTTTACTATAACTACTTCATAATAAGCTTTACTTATCTGAAATATAAGATCTTGTTTTACCTTATCCAGATTGCCATTGGCAATCAGTTCTCCCAGTTGTTCCTTACGTAAAGTCAGCATGAGCTTACCACCGGTAAACAATGGCTGCTCAGCTTGAAATCCATAGGAACGGCCTCGATAGGGTTCAGTAACCGTATCTCCATCGGTCTCGTTCCACTCTCCTAAAAAAGACGGGTAAAATGCCCGACGGGCTTCCTTTACCCGCAACTTAGCTAATTTTTGCTGTTCTTTGGAAATCTGTACCGGGATGTAATTAGATAAACCAATACGGATACAATCTTCTATAATCTTTATCTTACTCGAAGAATCTGTCTTGCGGATAACCGGCTTTATCTCAGACGGCATCGTCACATCTTTGTACAAGCTATTTTCAACTATTTCCTTACGTACGGCTTGTAACTTACTTGTTTCGGGTTGTGTCCTTAGTTTTTGGAAGGATTCTTCTAAGCTCTTGCCTTCTTTTATCCGTTTTTTAGCATCGGCACGAATCTTAGCTACGCGTGCTTCAGATTTATTCTCAATCAATTTCTTTCTTTTTTCCTCTGTAAAAGCTTTTAATCTATTCTTCGCCTTGGCTACTTCTTTGTCCTGGATTTTCTTGATCCTGGTTAACCTTCTCGCTTCTCTTCTTTTCTCGGTAGCTGTTACATTAAATAAAACTTTTTCTTTAGGCATAATCAATATGCGAACAAACTGTCCTTCCCATTGCGAATTAATCTTGTAGTCAAAATCTTGCTCTGCTTCAACCATAAGGACCACCGATTTTGAAGGTTGAGTTAGATAATCAATCTTTTCTTCAAAAATAATACTCTTCACTCCCGATTTATTTATTGGTATCTCAATCGGGACATTTTGATAAGGCCGGAAGGTAATCCTGGCCCCATCGATATAGACATAAAGACGGAGTTGTTTTTCTACCTTTTGTGATCTGACATCCAAAGGAGGTCTGGAGTGTTCCAGGGTTATCTGAAGTCCTTGGTCAACTTTTTGAAGAGAAATATTCTTTAACTTTGCGGGTTCCTGAGCATAACAAACAACCCCTGAAATAAAGACTATAGCCCAGGCTTTAATTAAGATGGGAAAAACTTTTATCCGTAACCTGCACAACATCTTATGCAATTCCTTTTGCCAAAGTAAATACCGTCCATAATACCTACTATACTTTATTATAGGTTATTTTGGATAGCCCGTCAATAAAAATCTGCGGGATAAGGCGAGTTTTGCTAAAAATGTTATATTTGCACCAGAAATTAAAAAAAGAGAGCAAGCCTATAAGCCGAGTTCTGTACTTCAAACAAAATTTGAAGTGACGGTCATTCATCTTGCTCTGTGAATTACTCCACAGAATCTTTGCGACCTAACCCGAGGAATAACAGGCGGGCCACCCTCCTCCTATTCGGTCTTGCTCCGCGTAGAGATTGCCGCGTTTCACTCTTCGACTAATCACTCAGGATTGAGTCGAAGCATCGTCACTGTTGCTCTAATCCGCCTGCATGCTCATAGAATATACAAGAGTGGGTATTACCCACTACGCTGCCCTTTGGAGCTCGGACTTTCCTCTCCGCAGTTATTTACTGCAAAGCGACCGTCCGACTTGCTCTCTTATATTCGATTATTGCCTTTTTTGCTAATTTATCGGCTTCTTTGTTAAACTCTCTTTTTATATGTTCTATCCTAAAAAAGCTGAATGCCTTAAGCAGCCTAACCGCTTGCTCATTTAAATGCTTTAGGTTATCACTTTTAACTTTATATTCGCCTTTAAGTTGTTTAACCAGAAGCTCACTGTCGCTTTTTATATAAACTTCCTTTGTCCCTAATTCTTGGGCCCGTTGTAAAGCTGTAATCAACGCCGTATACTCAGCAAAGTTGTTTGTCCCGATTCCGATATATTGAGAAATCATCTCTTCCCGATTGTGCCGTTTGTCTTTTATAACTACTCCCACCGCAGCATGGCCCGGGTTTCCGGATGATGCCCCGTCAATATATATTATAAAATCAACTTGTTTGCTCATTTTGCTCGACATATAAAATTCTTGCGCAGGTTTCACAGGTCAAAAGTTTACCCAGATTTAACTCATTTAAAACCTGCGGCCGGATCTCCATAAAACAGCCCGCACAGGCATTATCTTTTACCGAAACTATCGCCAACTCCCCTTTGTTTTCCAAAATACGTTCATATAAAGCCAAAACATTTGGTTTTATATCAGACGCATGGATCCGTTTGCGTTGGACACTCAAGACATCAAGCTCCTCAGTGAGTTTTTTTATTTCCAGCTCGATATCCGTTTTAGTCTGCTTTAATTTATTTTCTTCTACCTGTGTACTTTCTTTTTCCGTGGCGATAGATTGCTTTAATTTATCGATCTTCTCCAGGATAATAATTATCTCTTCTTCCAGTAAAGAATTATCCGCCTTCTCCTTTTCGATTTCCAGTTGCAGGGCATTGTATTCTTTATTGGACTTGATTTGATAAAGCTGTGCCTTTTGCTTATCGATAGTCTGCTCTTTTGTCTGTAAATCCAAATCTTTTTCCTTATGCTTAATTTGTACTTGTTTTACCTCATCTTCCAGTTTCTTTAAAGACGAAACCCTGCTTAAAAACTCATCTTCCAACACCTTGATCTCCAAGGGCTTTTGTTCTAAGGTCTTCTTTATTTTAAAAATCTGCACGTCTATTTCCTGTAATTTAATTAAGGTTTCAATATCTTTCATCAATCTTTAATTCCTTTCA
>Ga0180007_10007645_pt1 | contig 10164 bp, 8 predicted proteins | sample MM_PC_MetaG_FD_121122 | JGI IMG/M metagenome (GOLD analysis project Ga0180007, IMG submission 121122) | Groundwater microbial communities from the Aspo Hard Rock Laboratory (HRL) deep subsurface site, Sweden - MM_PC_MetaG | ecosystem: Environmental > Aquatic > Deep subsurface > Groundwater...
ATTTAACATGGATGCACAATGAAATGTTTTCATTCGGGCCTGTTGGATTTTTTCTGGTGCTTCCGGCCTTGTGTTATGCCATGCTGAAAGGTCCCCGCAGGTTGAAATCCGTTGCGCTGGCTCTTTGGGTTTATTTTTACCTGGTATGCTTGATCCTTGCATGGGCACCGGGCAATGCAATGTTTTTAGAGATTTTTTATGTATGTGCAGGGTTCAGTATGGCTTTTTTTTTCCCGCCCTGGCGATTCACAAAAAGGATTAATAAGATTGTTCAGGCAATCGGATGTCTTCTTCTGTTTTTCATGCTTTTGGCAGCCTCATAAGGAACCCTGTGCATCAATCGTTTATCCCCCCAATAATTAGTGGCCAGTTTCATCGGGTGCAGTCATTCTTACCCAAATCCTACGTGCCGGTGATGTGGGGCATCTGGAAAAAAAAGGGACTTCCAAGGGGTTTTAAAAATTGCATATAAATCATTGAAAAACAGTGCATTTGCAGGTAAAATGCCCGGCATGGATATTCAATTACCACAACGATATGCCGTCCGGGCCAGCGTTAACACCATCCGGGAGGTATTTGACTACATACGCCAGCACAAGGGTAAAACCTTTGTGCTGAAAATAGAAGATGCCCTGTTTGGCCATCCCTTTTTTCCCCTGCTCATGAAAGACATTGTACAATTGCAGGACATCGGCATCCGTCTGATCATCGTGACCGGCACCCGGGCAACCATTGAAAAATATCTGGCCAAGGCAAAACTCCATACGCAGGTTGTCAATGGCATCCGGATTACCACACAATCGGCCATGGCCCATATCAAACTGGCCGCCATGGAAGTGGCCCAGACAGTTATCTCCCAACTGTCTGCAGGCAATGCCCAGGGTATCATGGGCAACTGGATCCGGGCAAGATCCCTGGGGGTGTATGATGGATTGGATTACCAGTACACGGGTCATGTGGAAAAAATACAAACGGATATTGTTCATAAACTTCTGGACCAGGACTTTATCCCCGTAATTTACAATATCGGAATGAATGCCACAGGAGATTTTTATAATTTAAATACAGACCAGATTGCCCGGCAGATCTGCCTGGACATGGATATTGAAAAACTGTTTTTTATCCGGTCCCAGGATGCCATCCCCACAAAGGGTCTTGAACTCCCGCCGGGAAGTCAGGTCCACCCCAATGGGAAAATTTTTTCCAACATGGATATCAGCCATGTGGATTTCATGCTGCGCCAGAACAAGGATCTCTTAAGTTTTGAAAACCAGATACTGCTGGCCTATTCCAAGGCTGTGATCGACCGGCCCAGGGGGGTCAAACGGGTTCATATTATTGACGGCAGACGTGAGGGAAGGCTGCTTCAGGAAGTGTTCTCCAGTATTGGCGGCGGCACATTGATCTACGGCAATAAGTATGCCCATATCCGACAGGCCACGTTTGAGGATGTTCCTGAAATCCTCCGCCTCATGGATGGATATATCAAAAAAGGCAATCTGGTCATGCGAACGGCATCAGACATTCAACGGCAGATTCAAGCCTACCATATTTATGCCGTGGACCACGCCGTATACGGATGTGGTGCCCTTTACGAACTGGGTGACAACTGGGGTGAAATCGGTGCTGTTGCTGTGAGTGATGCCTATAAATCCAAAGGCATTGGTCGGGGACTTGTGCAATATCTCATCCAGACGGCCCGGAAAAAGCAGATACAAACCCTTTTTCTGCTGACCACACGGGCAGCAGACTGGTTTTTTGAATTTGGATTTGTATGGGCCAGTCCATCGGATCTTCCCGACCACCTGCAGGGAAGATACAATCCCAAACGAAACTCACGGGTGTTGCTCCTTAAATTGTAGCCTACCCTTGAAAAAGAATTTTATCCCGCCAGATTCATCTTGTTCTTTTATCCCGTCAGTGCTAAACAGAATCTCTCTTAATTCCTTTGCCGGGATACAAGGAAAGTAAATGATACGACTGCCTGCAAGATTACGGATGATGGATATGGAAGCCCGGGTTGCCGGACCGGTTCTCATGATTCTGGCAGCCTTTCTGTTCACCATCATGAGCATCCTGATCAAGCTCATGCCTCAAAACTATACCGTCTGGCAATTTGGATTTATTCGATTCTTCGGCGGAATGGCAGTCCTGGTGATATCGGCCGGTTTTCAGGGGCAGGGCACCTGGAGAAATCCGTTTTCCGGCCATAATATCCCTTTGCTGATGCTGAGGGGATGTGTGGGTTCCATTGCCTTTTTCTGTGTTGTTACCTCTGTACGGATTCTCCCCGTATCAACGGCCTGTGTGTTGTTTTACTCCTATCCCGTATTTGCAGGCCTGTTCGGATTCCTCATCTACAAAGAAACCATAAACATTCATCAAATGGGATGTGTCGCCCTGATAGTGACAGGAATTGCCGTTCTTTTTGATTTCAATTTCACAGGCGACACCTTTGGTCAGATCATGGCCGTAATGGGGGCTTTGTTTGCCGGAGTTACCGTTACGTTGATTCGGTCCCTGAGAGCTAAAAACGGCCCCGTCATAATTTATCTGTATTTCTGCACCATGGGGACCTTGCTCACCCTGCCTGCTTTTATCATGAATCCCCTGTGCCCCTCTTCTGCCCTGGAGTGGGCCATGATTCTGGGAATTGTTTTTACATCCCTGGGCGCGCAACTGCTCATGAATCAGGGATTTTTCTTCTGCAAGGGTTGGGAGGGTGCCGTCTACATGTCCAGTGAAACTGTTTTTACGGCTGTTGTGGGCATCATGTTCCTTGATGATCCGGCCACGTGGCGGTTTTTTGCCGGTGCATTGCTCATTGTGGGGTCCGGCCTTGCCCTGGGAAAACTGGCACAGCGAACTCCCCGTTAGCATCTGGTAAGGAGGGGAACACCCCCTTACCAGACATCCCAATATTGTGATGACGGCATGACATTCATTTTGATGTTGATCCCGGCTTTGGCAGCATCTTCTTTGAGTACAGCAATAAAATTTTGCTCCCATACACCATCCGTGTTCCCCACGTTGCCGGTTATTTCAAGTCCATCTGGATATCCTGCTTGTTTCAGCAGTTTTTTCGCACCGGCAATATCCTGCTTAACAGGCGGTCAACAACTAACAGAACACGGCTGTTGAACGGGCTGGGGGGAGACGGTTATCACCCTTTGTGCCGGTAGAAAACTGCCGTTGAAGGCGGCTCCAGGGTGTTGCCCAGGATGAGGTCGCAGGCTTTTTCCGCCACCATCATGGTGGGGGCGTAGATATTGCCGTTGGTCACATAGGGCATGACGGAGGCATCCACCACGCGCAGGTTTTCCACACCGTGAACCTTCATGGTATCCGGATCCACAACGGCCATGTCATCTTTGCCCATTTTACAGGTGCACGAGGGATGCAAGGCTGTTTCTGCATCCTTTGCCACCCAGTCCAGGATATCCTGGTCTGTCTGGATATGGTTGCCCGGGGAGGTTTCACCCCCGTTGAATTCGCTGAAGGCCGGCTGATTCATGATTTTTCTGGCACATCTGATGGCTTCCACCCATTCCTTGCGATCCTGGTCCGTGGACAGATAGTTGAATGTCAGTGCAGGGTGCTGCCGGGGATCTGTGGATTTTATTTTAATCGATCCCTTGGAATTGGAATACATGGGGCCGACATGGACCTGATAGCCGTGATCGTGGCTGGGCTGGCTGCCGTCGTAGCGGATGGCCAGAGGCAGGAAATGAAACTGGATATTGGGGTATTCCACATCTTCATTGCTCCTTATAAATCCGCCAGCCTCAAAATGATTGGTGGCAGCAGGACCAGACCTGTGAAAGAGCCATTGATATCCGATAAACGGTTTTTTCCACCATTTGAGGGCCGGGTTCATGGACACTGGTTTCCTGCTTTTGTACTGGACATATACTTCCAGGTGATCCTGAAGATTTTCCCCCACACCGGGCAGATCATGGACCACGTCGATGCCAAGTGCTTTGAGTTCGGCTGCATTCCCAACGCCTGACAGCTGAAGGACCTGGGGTGAGTTAATGGCACCTGAGCAAACAATGACTTCTCCTGCATGCACGGTTTTAAGGGTTTTGCTGCTGCCTTTCACAAATTCCACACCAACGGCTCGTTTGTTGTCAAACAATATCCGGGTGGTCAGGGCCCGGCAGATGAGATCCAGGTTGGGCCGTTTTTTTAATACGGGGTGCAGATAGGCCCGTGCCGCACTGATGCGGCGGCCGCGGTGGATATTCCGGTCAAAGGCGCCAAATCCTTCCTGCTGGTATCCATTGACATCGCTGGTCAACGGATAGCCTGCCTGTTCCGTTGAGTTGAGAAATGCTGAAAAGAGCGGGTTCTTGCAAGGTCCTGTTTCAAGGATGAGGGGACCGTCCGTGCCGTGGTAGTCATCCGGCCCTTTCAGACGATTTTCAGCCCGTTTAAAATAGGGCAGGTTGTGGGCATAATCCCAGTTTGCCATACCCTCGTCTTTGGCCCATTTTTCATAATCCATGGCATTGCCCCGGATGTAGATCATGCCGTTTATGCTGGAAGATCCGCCCAGGACCTTGCCCCGGCCATGAAAAACCTTTCGGTTGTGCATGTGGGGTTCTGGTTCTGACTCATAACACCAGTCATAATATTTATTTCCCAAAGGATAGGTGAGACCTGCGGGCATGTGGATAAAAATATCCCAGATATAATCCGGCCGGCCTGCTTCCAGAACCAATACCTTATGTTCCGGGTTCTGGCTGAGGCGATTGGCCAGAACACACCCGGCAGATCCACCGCCAATAATGATATAATCATATGTGTCTTTCATTTTCTTAACTCCTTTTTATAGATTACCGGTTTAAGGTCATAAGGGTGTTAAAACCTGCCACCAGTTCATCAATGTTCATTTCACCTTCCCGGACAAGGGCCTGGAGGGCAACTCCCTGAAGCCCTGAAATAAAGCACACGGCTGCTGCCCGGTTGGTTTTGTTTTGGGAGATCCGGTCCAGGGCATTTTCAAATGCATCCACGAATTTGTCATAGGCGGCCTGGATTTTTACGATGACGGGCCCCCTGATATAGCTGAATTCGGCTGCCAGAGAAGCCAGGGCAATGATGGTATCCGGCTGCTCGGAAAACCGGGCCATAAAAATATCCATCACGCCGCAGATCATTTTTTGATACTCTTCATGGTCAAGGCCCAGATACTCAATGTATCGGTCAAAACTATGGTCAAGCGCTTCCACCACATCTTCTAAAATGTCTGGTTTTGAATTATAGTGGTGAAACACGGCTCCCGTGGTCATGCCGATGTGACTGGCAATATCCTGGATGGTTGTTTTATGGTATCCCAGACGGGCAAACAAGTGGGTGGCTGCTTCAAGAACCCGTCTTTTTGTGGCGATCCGTTTGGTCTCTTTTTTATTTATGGGGTCTGGCATAGGCTATCCTCAATTGATTCAATCGGTTGTCAAGGGGAATCCCTTTTTTGTCCCATCCCCTCAATTGATAGTATTCCTGTCTCATATAATGCATATCTTCTGTTGAAATCCGATGGCCCTTGGCAGGTCCGTCAGGAAGCGGTTCGTTTACAAATCTGGGAGCAAGGGTATCTTTTTCAGGATCCAGTCCCTGGGCCAGGTTAAAACACCTGACAAGGTTCCATATCCGTTCACCCGTTTCCATAAGGGTATCAGGATCTGCTTTTTGTCCGGTTGCGGCACTGAGAAGTTCGGCATAGGTGGTGTCTAGGATGCCGTAACTGCCAAAGTCGCAGTTGACAAGGGTGTCACGGCCGGCGGAATAATTCTGCAGTGCTATCACCATCCGGGCCTTGCCTTGCGGCGAGAGCGGATCAAGCGGCTCTGATTTCCATTCTCCGGACAATTCATAGGTCACGGTAAATCCGCGCTGGTGACAGCCGCCCCGGTCCGTTGTCATATAGGCAAGTCCCATGCCGGACACCCCCCTGGGCCCCCAGGCAGGGGATTCAAGGCCTTTGGCGTGCACGGCCAGTGCCAGTGCAGGTGTGCCGATTTCTTCCGAAGCCTGTTTCACGCCTTTGGACAACAGCTTTCCAAGCTCGCCTTTTTGGCCGGCAATGGCATGAACCATGTATTCGGCAGCATCAACATTGCCAAAGCGCAGGTGAATCCCCTGGGGCGATGGAATCACACCTCGTTCACAGGCTTCCATGGCAAAGCCAATAATATTGCCGCAGGACATGGAATCCATGCCATAAAGATCGCATAGCTTTGTCAGGTGCGCCACAGCCCTGATATCTGAAATATCCAGGTTGGAACCCAGAAGCGCCGCAGATTCATACTCTATAATATCCGTGATCGTCCCTTTGTATTTTCCGCTCCTGACAGCCCCGATCTTGGAGCATCTGATGGGGCACCCCATACAGGCAGCGCTTCCCAGCCACAGATGCTTTGCCTGTCCCTTGTCAGACAGTTTGGATGCCTTTGAAAAAGTGCCGTTTTGATAATTTTTATGGGGCAACAGTCCTGTCTCATTGGCAAAATCAACGGAAGCGGCCGTGCCGGCCACCCGGAAAGCCTCTACATCCGGGCTTGCTTCAAGCGCTTTAAACGCCGTGGCGCAGGCCATGGTAAATCCTTTCGGATCATGCACGGAAACCAGCTTAGAACCCTTTATGGCAACGGCTTTGAGGTTTTTGGAACCCATAACGGCGCCAGCACCGCCCCGGCCGGCCTGACGGTTATATTCACAGCAGACCAGGGCAAAAAGGACCTGGTTTTCACCTGCCTGGCCGATACTGGCAATTTTCAGGGTATCGTCGTCAAGTTCGGTTTTGATCTGTTCATTGGCGGCAAGTGTGTCTGTTCCCCACAGATGCCGGGCATCCCGGATTTCAACGGTGTCGTCGTTTATCCAGATATACACGGGGTTTTTGGCCTGCCCCTTAATGATAAGGCCGTCATAACCGGCATATTTGATTTCAGGTGCAAAACTGCCCCCAAAATAGGAATCCAGAAAAATTCCCGTCAACGGCGATTTTGTTACCACACAGCCCCTCATGGCCGGGGCCATGGTGCCGGTTAAAGGCCCTGTCATAAACATGAGCACATTGTCTTTGCCCAACGGGTCAGTATCCGGAAGAACCATGTCATAAAGAAGTTTTGCGCCAAATCCCTTCCCACCAATAAAATCCTTTTTAAGGTCATTGGACACAGGAAGGATTTCAACGGATTCAAGGGACAAATCAATCATCAGCAGTTTGTTTGTGTAAGCGCTATTCATTGACGTTTCCTCTGTAAACAAGTTCAAGGGCAAAGGTGGGGCAAGCTTCAACGCACAACGGTTCTCCCTGGCACAATTCGCATTTAACGGCTTTCCGGGTGTCAGGATCCAGTGCGACCATTCCAATGGGGCAGTACTGAACACACAGACCGCAGCTGATACATTTTTCATGATCAATACAGACGATTCCGTCATCATTCCTGTGTATGGCTTTGGCCGGGCATACATTCATGCAAAAGGCATTTTCGCATTGATTGCAGACGGCCGGTATATGGTAGAGGTTTTCGGTTTTGAGTTGAATCAACAACCGGGCGCGTCTTGGATTATACCCCCCCGTAAGATCCATGCTGCACGCCAGCTGGCATATACGGCATCCCGTGCATTTGTCGAAGTGTGTGTGGATAAAGGCTTTGATGGCGCTCTCCTCAAAAGAATGTCAGTATTGGAAGAAGAAAATATCACATATTACGTACTATGTAAACAGCTTTTTAGTATTGCTTTAAGAAAAAAGCTATGATATGCCTTAAGTCGTGTATTACATATCACATATTACGTGATAGAAAACAGCACTCGATTTCAATCTGGGGAAAGGAAGAGGTAAAATGCTCAAGGCGATCAATATTACCAAACGGTTTGGAGCGTTGGCAGCCGTCGACAATCTTAGCTTTGAGGTGGAAGCAGGCCAGGTATTTGGAATAGCCGGCCCAAACGGTGCGGGTAAATCAACCCTGTACAACCTGATCACGGGATTTTATAAATATGAAGGCAAAATAAAATTTGACGGTAAGGATATCACAGGCCTCCCCACCCATAAAATTGCCCGTCTCGGTATTTCAAGAACCTTTCAGATTCCCCATATTTTTGAAAGTCTGACCGTGGAGGAAAGCGTGAATCTGGGCTGTCGGTTTGGCAACAGCGGCAAATATGACCCGGGGTATTCAGATGAGATGATCGCTTTTGCCAGTCTTACGCAGGAGCGCAGCAATAAAACGGATCTGTTGAACCTGTTGGGCAAGAAAAGGTTGATGATTGCCTCTGCCATGGCCACAAAACCTAAAATACTGATGGTTGACGAGCCCATGGCAGGGCTTAACGCAATAGAAATTCAGCAAATGACACAACTCATTAAAAAAATCAATCAAGACCTTCACATTACCGTTATCATCATCGAGCATTTTATGAAGGTTTTAACGGAACTTGCCAATCCGATCATGGTCATACAGAACGGAAGCAAGATCTGTACGGGGACACCTGAACAAATAACCAGCAATCCCGAAGTGATTGAATGCTACCTGGGAGATTCACATGATGCTTAGTATTGAAAACCTGAACGCATATTATGGACAGGCACACGTGCTCAAGGATGTGTCGATCACGGTGAACAAAGGTCAAGTGGTGGTGATGCTCGGACCCAATGGCCACGGCAAGAGCACATTGTTGAAAAGCCTTTGCGGCATGGTGGATTCCAAAAAGGGCAAGATCTCCTACAAGGATCAGGATATTATTCGATGGCCCTCTGAAAAGATTGTCAACCTGGGAATTACCTATATTGCTGAAAACCGGGAATTGTTTCCGTACATGTCCGTCATGGAAAACCTGAAACTCGGGGCGTATTCCAAAAACGCACGTAAACACGAAAAGGAAAACCTGGAAAGGGTGTTCACCCTATTTCCTCGATTGGCCCAGCGAAAGAAACAATATGCATCCACCATGAGTGGCGGTGAAGCCAAAATGCTGGCGATTGCGAGAGGATTGATGTCAAATGCGGATTTCCTGGCCATTGACGAACCATCCTTAGGGTTACAACCCAATCTGAGGACAGAGGTGGCCAGGATTATCAAAGAGATTAATAATCAGGGTAAAACAATTCTTGTCGTGGAGCAGAACATTCCCCAGATAACGGATCTGGCAGACAAACTCTATGTTCTGGAAGAGGGCCGCATAACCTTTGAGGGCAGTAAAGATGATGCCTTAAGCAATGATCGTCTAAAGGAAATTTTTCTGGGAATGTAGTACAGTTAAAGGAATCATCCGTATTGGAGTGAACATATGGCGGCCTGAGCCCGCTTATGGGGGAGAAAACAATAGATGTTTATAGAGATTATTGATGTTATTATCAGCGGTTTGTTGAATGGGTCGGTTTATGCCCTTATGGCCATTGGTCTCGCACTGGTATACGGGGTAACAAAGGCCTTTAATTTTGCCTATGGATCCTTCTACACCATGGGCGGATATTTTGCCTGGGTATTCCTGGTTCCCTTAAACTTACCAGGGGGATATTATACGGTTTTTCTGACGGCAATCCCTTTTTTGTTTGTTGTGGGCTTTTTTTTGGAAAAATTTTTGGTGGCGCCCCTGCGAAAGCGATCCGACTGGCAGATGAAAGCCATGATGTTAACCCTGGGGCTGGCCTTGTTTCTGGATATCGGATATATGGCAGCCTTTGGCCCGCGGCTTAAATCATTACCCGATATTGTGGAAGGGACCCTTGACCTAGGTCCACTGGTCTTTATGAAACAGGATGTGGTTATCTTTATATTATCGATTTCCGGGTTGTTGTGTTTTGCCTGGTTGCTAAACAATACCCGTGTGGGCATGGCCGTAAAGGCGGTTGCCCAGAATCCGGCCGGCGCACAGATCGTCGGTATTCCCAAGGACCGTGTGTTTGCAGCCACCTTTGCCATCTCAACCATTATGGTGGGGATCGGAGGGATTTTGCTGTCCCAGAAAAATTTTGTGAATCCGCAAGCCAGTACGGGCATCATGATCAAAGCCTGGGTCATCACCGCCTTTGGCGGCATGGGGTCTATCCGGGGCAGTCTTTACGCAGCTCTTATTATCGGCATGCTGGAGGCATTTGTCGGATATTATCTGGGAATGATACACATTGATATCGCTGTTTTGACATTA
>Ga0180007_10007646_pt1 | contig 10164 bp, 12 predicted proteins | sample MM_PC_MetaG_FD_121122 | JGI IMG/M metagenome (GOLD analysis project Ga0180007, IMG submission 121122) | Groundwater microbial communities from the Aspo Hard Rock Laboratory (HRL) deep subsurface site, Sweden - MM_PC_MetaG | ecosystem: Environmental > Aquatic > Deep subsurface > Groundwater...
CCCTGCTGGAACTCCTTATAGAGCATCCGGCTGTCTACGTCGTCAGAGGTGAGAAGTCCGTAGCTGGGGTCAACCAGCCTATCGTATCCTGCTGAGGAGATCGTGTCGGTTAGATATTCAGGCATTTCATATCACCTAAGTTGCGCTCGGAGAGTCGATATGGACGAATAGCAGGTTGGCTTCGATAGCGAATCCACATACCTGACCTGATACGTTGGTGTTTGGAACGTTGCCTCCGGAAGCGGCCTGACCATAGATCAGGGCGCCGATTGTATTGGTATCCTTCACTTTGAGGCGTCCATGAGTGATGAGTACGACCTCGTCGCCGGGGTTTGCGGTCGTGAGGGCGCATCCGTGAACTCTGTCTTGGCCGTCGTCGGTGAGGTTGACATAGCCGTTGCTGTCGATATAGCAGCAAGCGCCTACGAAGATGGTGTCTGTTGAGACGACCGTCCCCTTCAGCGTCAACCTGGGATCATACATGTCCCAGCCCACTGCTTCATAGGTTACCATTAACTAGCCCCCCGCTTTCTTGTGCCCCTTTCGTCGATGAGCTCGTCAATCCCATGCTCTTTTAGAAGTCTCATTCTGGTTTCCTCGTCTATTTTCGGGAGCTCGCCGGGTCGTCTCACGTCGGTCCGTCCGACATCCTCGAACCCTCTGAATTTCTGCGTCGCGAAGGTGCTCAGGAGTTCATCGTGGTAACCCTCAGGAAGTTTGGCCATCAGCTTGATTACCTGGTCCCTCTGTTTGGGCGCCAGATGCTTCTCCTCGATCTGGTGATCAACTTTCTGAGCAATCTCGGCAAGGCGTCTCTCATCTTTGAGGCGCGTGAGCTCAAGCTTCAGTTCGTCGAATTCCTTGCGGACATCGGAAAGCTCGTTCGCCTTTTCCCTCAGTTCGTCGAATTCCTTGCGGAGCTCAGGAGCGAGCTCGCTTGCCTTCTTCTCGGGGTAATCATATTCGTCCTTCTTCTTTTTCTTGGCCAGCTCGATCTCGTCCTTCCATTCGGATTCAGACAGTTGCTCGACTTCGGATTCCTCCGCCTTCTTGGGTGCAGGATGTTTTTCCTTGTATTCCTTGGCGCAATCGGCCATGGACTTGCCCGCCTTCATACACTTCTCCATGAAGTCCTTGTAGGTCGGGGCCGCGGCTTCCTTCGCCGGGTATTCGTATTCATCTTTCTTCTTGGCGGCCTTCTTCTCCTCGTCTTCCTCTTCCTTATTCTTCAGGAGAAGCGTGACGGCTTCGAGGAGTTCGACATTGGACATGTCATCTCTGATTCCGAGAATCTTCATGGCGTCGGCGTACTTGTCTGGCTTCAGAGTCTCCTTCAGGAAGCTCTGCAGCTCTGATATCCTGTTTGAGCTTGATTTATCTTCATCAAGATCTAGTGTGTCAAATTCGATTATGTCTTCTGCGTTACCCTTTCCATTTTCGGACAAGGTGTTTCTCCCGTCGGAGAAAATGGTTAAGCTGTATTTAACCGATACCGACAGGGCTACCGACAGGATCCCTTATTTCTTGAGCAGGACCAACTACCTCCCAACAGGTTGGGAAGGGAGATTCCACGGAGACCTATCTTAGTTAAAGGTATCTGCTGCGCGCTCTGATAACCTATGCGAGTTCTCCCACTATGAATGGGATTTCGAACAACTTGCTATCAAATCGAAGATGAGTGGAATTTGGATCATGGCTCCAGTAGACGGGTCCAAACAATTCGCCATGATCGGCTGTGATAATGACATCTGTCTTACCCTTTCCCTTAAATTTATTCACTATCCTGGGAAAGAAGTCGTCGAAAAATTCTATGGCTCTAACCTGATTTCTAAAGTTTTTTTCAGGATCTTTCGGGTCGAGATCATGTTGACCCCCCTTGAAATTATATGGGCGATGAGTGTCCATTTCCAATATAGCCATGAAGACGGAGCGGCCCTCTTCCATCATCATGATTTCTTCGACATCGGCTACGATTTCCGGTGTGGCCGAAAAATGGCCGGGTCCAAGACCGTCGACATGGACAATGAAACCGTCACGGATGAATTTTTTGAGGTACCGCATCGAGTTAAAGTGCTTGAAATGACGCCTGAACCCGCCGGACAAGTTCGAATCCAGCTGTAATAATGCTGGATTGCTGGAGAGCCAAGCTGTCGCCCAGCCCAACTCAGTAAAGGATTTAGGCGCCCACTCATACCTTTGCTTAGATCCACGGCGAAAGAGGTCTAGGCGACCGGAGCCTATCGGCGTTATGCCGGAGAGATATGCGATTATGGCGGGCACGGTGCAGCACGCGACGGCGTGTACTTTCTTAAGCGGCCCTACAGCTTTCATATTCCTCGCTTCCGCCGCCTGAAATGTATCGAATCGCACACTGTCTAGGCAGATGAATAAAATATTTCGCATTTTCATGCCTCAGTAAATGTATTTGTATTCATTCCTTCGCCGCTCTAGTTTTCGAAGATCAATTACGCCTTTTCCTATCAAACGATTAACAAGGTCGTGTAAGGCCGGCCAGAATTGGTACTTGTTGAGCAGCAAATCCCTCGCCTCATATAGCTCTTTTAGGTGCTCTTCCCGATAGGTACTTTCCAGAATCTTCATCACCTTCTCGGGGGCGTTTTCCTCGGTTATGTCTATCTCCACGAAGGAGCCTTCGGGATAGTAATTCCCTATGTTTGTCATGCCCCAATAAATGGGTATGCAGCCCCCCAGTATCGCGTCATTAAATTTTTCGGACATATAGTTGGGCTCACGGATATTCTCGAAGGCGAAAGTATATTCGTATGGTTCAAGCGCGTCTCGACTGCATTCCACGGGACCCTTATAGGAATCAATCGAACTCAAGTCGAATTCTCCTGTGTTCCTGCCATATAGATCCAGCACGCCGGGGTATTCATATGTAAACCTCTTCATGAAATCTATTCGTTCCTTCTCTGCGGGAAGAAAATAATCTCCGGTGGTTATCCACGAGAGAAGACCTGTTTTTTTTGGAAAGGGGACGTTATAGAGGTCTGAGTAATGCTTCATTCTCTCATGAGGATTAGGAGCTCCATCTCCGCCCCAAACCTGAAGATTGATTGTGTAGGATGGCCATTGACAGTAAATTGTCTCTTCGCCGAACGTCCTCGGATCCGGTATCATGCGGCTACTTTCCCTCGTGAAATTGAGCACCGAGTGAGCAGGACAGTGCTTCATCCTACGGTGTGGGCTGGGCCCACCACCCCAGAAGACCACATATAGATCAGCGTCATCAAAATGATCGCAGAGTTCAATATTAGCCCATCTTCCGGAATCGAGGGGCGAGTGGGCTCTCAGAAAGGTATGTTCATTCTCGGTGGAAGCCCATGGGGCGATCACATAGATTTTAATGGGGTCTTCGAGGCTCATCCTATGAATCCCCTTGCCCCCTCCCATTCCCAGTTGAGGGCGACCGTCTTAGCGTCTTCTATATCTCTGCAATAAATGGCGTTATGACTTTTAGAATTATTAACGCCTACATATTCACAGGCTCCGAAGTAATCGTATAGGGCCTTCGGCGGCTGCTGATGGGGTCTCCGACTTCTCTCTCCCTCGATATGGTTGTATTCGATTATGACGAAGCGGGGCAGATAATTTTCCAATGTCAGGCCTCGGAGGACATTCAACTCGGTGCCTTCGACGTCTATTGACAGGAGTCCGAAACGCCTTGGGATCTCGTGCTCTCGAAAAATAGAATCGAGCCTCCGAGTCTGAACTCGGATGGGCTCACCAAGTTTTATCTCTGGGTACATTTTCAGCGTTTTCTTCAATTCATCTAATCGCCCTATTCTCGAGGCCCCTCCGGGGATGGTACCGTAAAATTCCATTGAATGCCCATCCTTATCCCAAGCCGCCATATTCAGGCACTGACTGTTAGGCCTGTTTTCTACGCAAATAGGAAAATAGTGGGGATGAGGCTCAATACAGAGCCCTCTCCAACCCATCAACTCGAAAAAATACGTGTTGCTATCCTTTAAGCCATCATAGGCTCCCACGTCCACGAAAAATGAGGGAGCCTCATTAGATAGCACCGAGGCCAGGGCCCTATCTTCTCCTCGTTCACTATGAAATTTAGAGCCTCGCGAGGTGGTCATGAGCGAATCATCTATCTGAGGAGAATCCATCAGCATGCATCACCTCCCCTATCCATTCGTAAGTGCGCCGAAGACCTTCCTCTAGGCTTGTCTTTGGCTCCCAACCAATTACGCTCTTGACCAGCGTAAGATCGGCATTTCGACCCCTAACCCCCTGCCAACGACTCATATCATGATACAGGTCACAGTTCTTATCGGCGATTTTCAGTATGAGACGGGCAAGATCGTCTATCGAGATTAGGCGATCCGTACCGATATTAACGGGTTTATTGTACCCGCTGAGCACAAGCTGATAGAATGCCTCACAACAGTCATCTATATAGAGGAAGCTTCGCGTCTGTTTCCCGTCTCCCCAGATCTCGATTTTATCTCCGTCATGGGCCTCCGCTACTTTTCGGCAGAGCGCGGCTGGCACCTTCTCTCTTCCGCCCTTATAGGTGCCATAGGGCCCCATTACGTTGTGGAAACGTGCGATTCTAACGGGGAGACCATAGTCCTTCTCATAGTTTTCGCACGCTATTTCAGTTATGAGCTTCTCCCACCCGTATACCGAGTCGGGCCAAGCCGGATATACCTCGCTTTCCTTTAGGGGCGTCACGTCCGGCATAGTCTGAAGTTCTCTGTTATAGACGCATGCGGAACTGCTGAAAAAAAATCTTTCAACTTCTTCGAAGCGGGCGGCTTCCAGCATATTAAGATTAATCATGAGATTATCATAAAGGACCGGGGAATGGACCTCCATAATATATCCTATGCCCCCCATGTTGGCGGCCAGATGGAACACATAATCTATATCTTTAACCATGGAGACCGCGTTTTCAGCCACTCTCAAATCCAGCTGATAAAACTCATCTTCGAACGTCTTCAAATAACAATCAGACTTGGGTTTCACGTCGACTCCGCGCACCCAATACCCTCGGTTCTTAAGGAAGTTCACCATATGACTGCCGATAAATCCTGATGACCCCGTCACAAGGCATCTTTTTCTAGACAGAGTTTCTCCAGGTTTGCCCTCGGTCATTTATCCTCGATAAAACGGGTCCGGGCTCCCGAACTCTCCTTTTAAGGTTTACGTCCGTTTGGTTCGCATCTGCGAACCGCTAACCTGTTTTTTTTGCGCTGGCTTCGATCCCTTTACTTCTCATGTTTTCATTTACATTACCATTTCTAGGTCATCTAACCAGGGATCAAATTGCTTGAGCATTGCCTCAGGCAAATAATCTTTTCCATGCCTAGCGAGTTCACCATAAATTGTTTGAAGACTGTCCATAACGCTGCCCCCATTAAGCTCCATTCGCCTCAAGTCCTCGCAGAATCTGGGCGTATGCTTCATCCCAAAGATCTCAGATTCGAGGTTCCCGAGGAGGTTCTGCCTATTTCTTTCCTGCCATACGAAAGGAGGCCCGTAATGGACGTGAAAACCTTCCTCATGCATAACTCTCTGCGTCAGGTAGGAGGCCCAGATGTCATCGTATCGGCCGACTTCAAGCATCATCATCAGAGGTGCAAACTGCCTCACAAATGCCGTATTCTGCGAATCAAAGGGGGAGAAAACACCCTCTTCTACCACGATCCCCTCATGGAGGATCTGAGAGATCTGATGGACCATTGGCTGATTTATTATCCGGTCCATCGCATCGACATCCGGATCTCCAAACCACAGCCCCGCTGCTACCCCGATCTTCTTGTCCACTACGGGAGTAAACTGTACTTCGCGTTCCACCTGTCGATGCTCGAGGGGGAAGCCTCTATGGTAGATCTTGGGGCTGAAATAGTCCCCGACATTAAACCAGCCTTTATAGGTTGAGGCCATCAATCCGTCAAAACCTTGAGAGAGCAGAACGTCAAAATCCTGAAAATAGGAAGGGGATAGGGGGATGTTGTCATCGTCCAGCGTGACGATCGGATCCGCCCCATATCTCAAGGCTTCCAGAAGGGCAATATTACGTCGTCTGATCGTATTCCACCCGATGATCTCAGAGGATTTATACCCAAGGTTCTTCTGGTCTTCAACATCGTAATAATAGACGTTGCCGAGGTTCTGAGCCAATTGTTTCAGCTTTTCATGTGGAGATTTCCTGTCCCCCGTAATGAAGAAGGGAATATCCGGATTCATCGTTCTATAAAGTTTGAGTACCTCAGCGGTGTGTATCGTCGTTGTTATCAGCGCTATTCCTGTCAATTCGACCATCCACGTAACGGACAACCAATTCGTCGTCGCGGCTATTATAGTCTTTGCGTGAAGTCAACTCTAGCGTGACTTCTGCGCACATGAACGTGCAAACTCAACGAGCTGGCTGTTCGCTCTCAGGTCTTCTCCGTGAATTCGTTGAGGACGTCGCAAACGTACCTCACCTGCTCTAAAGACAATTCTGGATAGTTGGGAGGGCATATGTGGTGCTTACAATAATAATCGGCCACAGGGAAATCCAGACCCGTGAATCTGCTCCTATAAATCGGTTGCGAGTGTATGGGATTATAATAAACCTCTCCCGTCATATCAATTCCTTGCTGTTTGGAATATCTTTTAAGCTCGATCACATCGCCCGTGAACTGGATGATCTGCTTATAATAAGATGCATGGCCATAATGTTCCGCCGGGGTGTACGCGGGATTCCCCCTCAGACGTTTAATGTATTCCTCGGACAGCGTCCTTCTTTTCCTGATCCGCCTTTCGACGCGCTTCAACTCAAGAAGCCCGAGGCCTGCTTGAAACTCCGTCATCTTGTAATTGCCCCCGATGATCGTGTGTATCTGTGGATCTTCAGGCGGAGCCCCATAACTACGGATTTGTTTTATCCTACCATCAAGCTTCTCGTTGTCGGTAACAATCATACCACCTTCAGCCGTGGTCATGGCTTTAGTTGACATGAAACTAAAAGTACCGACTTCACCGAACGAGCCTGCCTTAAACTTATACTCAGCACAGTGAGCTTGCGACGCATCTTCGATTAGTGGCACTTCATATTCACGGCAGATGCGGATGATCTCATCAACATTTTTCGAAATCTGACCCCCGATATGGACCAGGATGACCGCCCCGACATCTGACTGATCAAGAGCCTCCTCAAGTCTCCTTGGATCAAGGCTGAATGTCTCATTCTCAATATCAACGGGGTGGATCGCGGCTCCTATGTTCTCGACCGTTAGGGCAGTCGAAATGAAGGTGTTCGTGGGTATGATTATGGTCTTATCTTCCAGCTCTAAAGCCCTCAAAGCAACCTCGAGGGCACCTGTACCATTCGTGACAGCCGTGGCATATTCCGATCCCGTTATCTTTGCGAAGCCCTTCTCAAACTCCGTCACATAGTGTCCGTTACTAATGGGCCTGGGTGCAGTAAGGATGTCTTCACAGATAGCCTTGAATTCCTCAATCTGATCTTCGTCGAATTTAAGGTCGAACTTCCTGATCCTCATTTTTTCAACCTTCTCTCATCATAGACCGCATCTATGCCTTCTATATCCTTCTTATAGACAGCAGGGGTTCCGGCGACCATCGTCCAAGGGGCAACATCCTCTTTAACGAAGGCTCCGCCCGCGACTAAGGCGCCCTCACCTATTACAATTCGGGTATCTGTATTTGCACCGATCCCAACGAATGCAAGCCTCTTTACGACGGAATAACCTCCAATTGAGGCGCCGGGCGCTATCTGCACATAGTCTTCAATAATATTGTCCTGCCCCAATTGCACTCCACCATTGAGGATCACGCCGTTTCCAACCGTGCAGCCGTTCCGAACATAGGCAAAGACAACGATTAAGTTACCCCATCCTATCTCTGCGGTCGGGGAAACGAAGGCTAGAGGGTGAATGGCGTTGATCGGATGCTTCCCCGTCAGCTCTAGAAGATCCTCGACGATCTCCTTCCTGATCTTGTTGTTGCCTGTGGCCACGAAATAATTGGTGTTCGGGTCCTTCAGCAAAGCGAGATTTTCCTCCTCCTGATAGTCTCCCAATACGGGTGCCATGAGCCGTTCTTCTTGCATCTCCTTCGGAACGAAATTATTCATGAAGCCGATTATTGGGATCCTCTGAAGCTGATATATCTCTTGGGCTATCTGCGAACCCGCGGCTCCCCCGATAATTATAACGCCCATATCATCAACCCATCTGAATGACCGCCTTGATCACCTGATCCTGATAATCGGCGGCGGTCTCGAAGGCTTCTTGTATCTTCTCCAGTGAAAACATATGTGTTACCATCCCCTTAAAGGACACCTTATCGGAAAGGAAGAGTTCGAGGGCCAAGCTGAGCGCCCTATTGGCGCGTCTGCAATTATAGACATTGAGCTCTTTTATCCTACTAATGTGAGGATTATATCTAACAAAATCGGTTTCGGGCACACCCACGAGTACAACCGTTCCACCTTTATCTGCTCCCCTGAAACAGAGGTCGATCGTCTCCTGGGCGCCCGCGGCATCAAAGGCGATATCGACCGTCGGAGGAGCCTCCCTATCTATCGGATCTGCACCAAAGCGCCCTGCAAATGAAGCCCGATAATCCAATTTATCATAGACGTAGCTCTTCCCACATCCCATTGCCTTACAAACTTGGAGAATTAGTAACCCGATCGGCCCAACCCCGTAGATGGCCACGCTGTCGCCCAGTTGAAGCCGGCTCCTCCTTACAGCGTGAATAGCCACGCTTAACGGCTCGATCATTACGGCATCTGCCAGGCTCATGGATTCGGGTATTCTAAATGCTTGCTTCTCATCTACAACCATCCATTCACTGAAAGCACCCTCCACATTAGAGCCAATAAATCTGGGGCTCTGACATAGATTCTGCATTCCACTTTCGCAGTACTTGCAATTCCCGCAGGATAGACCTGGCTCGATTGCTAGATTGTCTCCGGTCTTGAGATCTTCACTGAGGCTCTCTATGACGGTGCCGGAGACCTCATGTCCTATCGACATCGGAAGATCCTGCATATGGGTACCGAGGCCGCCATGGCGGAAATAGTGAAGATCGGTTCCACATATGCCCACAAATCTGGGTTGGATCAGAATTTCCCCCACATTCCTCAACTCGGGACGGGGTTCCTCGAAGAGTTCCATCTTCCCGGGGGCCACAAGCTTAGCTACCTTCATAGCGTTCAATATAATATCAATGTTCCCTCTCTTAAACTACCTATTCTTTTTTGCTCCTTCCATGCAACTTGATTGGATTGATCCCTATATCTGAGAGGTTTGCTTTATCGCGAATGTTTGAAAATTTTCGAGTCTCGTTTCGCTGTATCTGGATGCCCTCATCTTTATCCAGAGGATCGCAAGGTCCCTCGAAGGATCCCATCTCCAGCCCAATTTAAGCGGGAAGCGTATCATAACATAGTCTTCGATCCTGACTAGGCGGGAATCTTTCTTAATATCCCATGGATCGAGGGCATAAAATTTGATCCGCGTATCCCGTCGTTTATAGGCAAGAACGATGGGCTGCTCATGCGTGAGGCTTGTTTCGACCAGAAAGCGATGTGCCCTCGCGAAATCTGTTTCAGGTGATCTTCCGAATTCGCCCGTTTTCGTTATAAGTATGAAGGGCTGAAGGTGCTGTCTCATCATAATTCCATGCACCATCCTGCGGGGTCTCATCTCGCGCTCGTATTTCACGCCCCTTTGGAGTAGCTGTTTAGTCGCCAGCCCCAAGAGGTTAGACTCCTCTATTACCGTATCACACCGGCCTTCCTGAGTTCCTCGTCCAGATCATCTACTATCGCCGGATCCTCAGCGCGGAGGCAGACGATCATTTTTTCCGGGCTGCAATCGGAGCAGAGAACTTGGCTCCCGTCCTCACCCTCTTCCTCCAGCTTCATGTAGCTCTTCACGCAGCTGAGTCGTCTACGAGCTCCTACGCAGATGTTCTCGGGCAGAACAGCGAATATGTCCTCGAGCTTAGGATGGGTGATGGGTTTAACCGGTGGTTTAACCAGTGGTTTAATCTCTGATTCAACTCCAGTCCTCTCGCCTTCCTGCATCGCAGTTAGATATCCGCTGACGGTCTTGAAGGCCTCGTCTCTGGGTTTCGATAACGCATCCTCAAGCACTTTATCTAAGC
>Ga0180007_10007647_pt1 | contig 10163 bp, 11 predicted proteins | sample MM_PC_MetaG_FD_121122 | JGI IMG/M metagenome (GOLD analysis project Ga0180007, IMG submission 121122) | Groundwater microbial communities from the Aspo Hard Rock Laboratory (HRL) deep subsurface site, Sweden - MM_PC_MetaG | ecosystem: Environmental > Aquatic > Deep subsurface > Groundwater...
CCTTTAACTGCTGTTGCAAGTTGGTTGTGATGATAAGCATCGCAACGATGAAACCTAGACACCTTGTTATTTCCGGACTCTACAATTATTTCATCAGCCATAAAAACATTAAATGACTGTTTAACCAAAATCCTATCCAAGCCTAGACCTTGCCCGCCAATATCAGTTCCTGTCAAACCTGGCCAGGACGTATGCCCCTGTTTCAATGCCTCTAGAATATTTTTAATGCCTGCACCATTATCCCAAACAACAAACTCAAACACCCTAGTAGCAACACCCCGTTTAACCGCTTGATAACGACAAGCCGTAATCAAGGCATCCCCACCATAAGCAACAGCATTTTTGATTACGTCAAAGACCTGACTTCTATTGGAATCTGAAAGCCCCAAATCTTTTAGTTTTTCAGCCCAACCACCTTTTTCATAGACTGATTGGGCAAAACTTTTTTCACTACTTGGTTTACTGAATACTTCAAACAAGAGATAAGCCTTTTTTTCTCTAACGACAAACATTCTTGAGCGGCACATAGCTGCAAAAGCAAGCTCTAAAGTCCTGCCTAATTTGGACCTCATTATTGCGTCATTTGCACATACATTTTTTATTCCCATCTCACAACTATTATCTTCTTTTATTACTGAAAATTTCAGGGTTTATGCTATAATTCTGGCAATGGAAAACAGCGAATTCGCCAATATCTTTTGGGACATGGCAGAATTCCTTGAGCTCAAGGAAGATAACCCCTTTAAGGTCCGCGCTTACCGCAAAGCCGCGCAAAACATCGAAGCCTTGTCAAAAAGTGTGGAAGAAATTTATGCCAAAGGCGGGCTAAAAGCTCTCTTAGCAGTGCCAGGTATTGGCCAGCACATTGCTGAAAAGATTGAAGAGCAAATAAAAACAGGAAAAGTCAAAGCCCATGACCAATTAGCCAAACAATTCCCCAGGGGATTTCTTGATCTAGCCAATATTCCAGGTATGGGACCGAAAACTGCCCTCTTGCTCTTTAAAAAATTCAAAATCGACACACCTAAAAAACTGGAAAAAGCTGCCAAAGCGGGAAAACTGAGGAATATTCCAGGCATGGGCGCGAAAAAAGAAGAAAATATCCTGCGCGGAATTAACCTTAAAAAACAAAGTCACGGCAGGTTTTTACTTGATGACGCTACTGCCCACGCTGAATTAATTGTTGAAGAATTAAAAAAGTTAAAAGAAGTTAAAAAAATCCTGCCCTGCGGCAGTTTAAGGCGCGGCCAGGAAACCATCGGCGACATTGATATCTTAGTGACTTCAGCAAAACCAAAACCTATCATGGATGCTTTTGTAAAACTAGCGGCTGTTAAAAACATCCTGGCCCATGGCGAAACAAAGTCTTCCGTTATTTTAAAAAACGGCATGCAGGCTGATTTAAGGGTTGTGCCCGAAAAATCATTTGGCTCCGCTGCCCACTATTTTACCGGTTCAAAAGCCCACAACATCCATATACGCCAGCTGGCCCAGAAAAAAGGCTGGAAGGTTTCTGAGTACGGCATTTTCAAGGGCAATAAACAGATTGGCGGCAGGACCGAAGAAGAGATGTTTACTAAATTTGGTTTTCAGTTTATCCCGCCAGAACTTCGTGAAATGCGCGGCGAATTTGAAGCGGCTAAAAACAAGAAAATCCCCAAATTAGTTGAGCTCAAAGATATCAAAGGCGACCTGCACATGCACACCAAGGCAACCGACGGGTCAAACTCCATTGAAGAAATGGCCAGGGCTGCCAAAGCCCTTGGTTATGAATATATTGCAATTACTGAACACACCCAATCAACCAGAGTGGCCGGCGGACTTGATGAAAAAGAAATGCTGGCTCATGTTAAGAAGATCCGCGAAGCAAACAAGAAAGTTAAAGGCATAGAAATACTGGCTGGCGCGGAAGTTGACATCCTGCCTGACGGCAGGCTTGATTATTCGGACGAAGCACTGGACCAATTAGACATTGTTCTGACAGCCATTCACTCCCGCTTTAAAATGCCCAAAGAGGAAATGACTGAGCGCATTGTTTCAGCAATGGAGAATAAATACGCTAATATTTTTGTCCACCCCACCGGCAGGTTAATTAATGAGCGCGAGCCTTATGAAATTGACATGGAAAAGGTCCTGCAGGCCGCCAAAAAGAATAACGTGGCTGTTGAAATCAATGCCCACCCAAGAAGATTGGACTTAACTGACATTTACTGCATGCGCGCTAAGGAACTGGGCGTTAAATTGCTTATCTCTACTGACGCGCATTCAACAGACCAGCTGGAACTGATGAAATACGGGGTCATCACCGCCCGCCGCGGCTGGCTGGAAAAGAAAAATATCCTGAACACTTATCCGCTTGCTAAATTAAAAAAAATGTTATACGCTAGCAAATAATGGCTGTACAAATTTTTACAGACGGCGCTGCCAGAGGCAATCCAGGACCAGCTGGTATTGGGGTTGTTATCCGCAATGACGCAGAAATTCTGCTTGAGGTGGCTGATTTTATCGGCAAAGCCACTAACAACATTGCTGAATATATGGCATTTATCCGGGGATTGGAAGAAGCCATTGACATGGGCGAAAAAGATATTGAAGTCTTTTCTGATTCAGAACTCCTGGTCAAACAAATAACTGGTGAATATAAAGTTAAAAATGATGGTCTAATCCCTCTCTTCCATCATGCTCAATCACTCTTAAGAAAATTTAACCACCGGAAAGTCTATCATACAGCCAGGGAAGAAAATAAACTGGCTGACAAACTGGCCAACAAAGGCATTGACGACCAGTCCACCAAAGGTTTCCCCTTATTTTCCCGATAAAAATTGAAATTAAGCTCCAAAACTTGCTATAATTAATGTGGGTAGGCCAGACGATCGTGCTTCGAGTAATCGAGGTGAGGAAAGTCCGGACTCCGCAGAGCAGCGTGGTTGCTAACGGCAACTGAGGGAAACCTTAAGGAAAGTGGCACAGAAATTATACGGCCGAACTCGAGCCTAAAGCTTGGGTGGCAAAGGTGAAACTGGGAGGTAAGAGCTCCCACACGACAGCTAGGAGACTAGCGGTGCGCCAAACCCCACGCGGAGCAAGACCAAATAGGGAGATGGGTTGCTCGCCCGTTTGGATCCCGAGTAGGTCGCATTGAGGTAGATAGCAATATCTATCCCAGATAGATGGTCGTTTTATACAGAATCCGGCTTATCGGCCTGCCCTTTTTCATCCGGTTTTTTAGCCTTGTCTTCTTTTAAAATAACTAAAACAGAAGTTTTTTCTTTGCTAACATCAAGAATGCCGCCAGCATGCTTATAATGATGACAAGTCTGATCTTCTTCCTTATGCATTCTTATTTCTCCAGGGCCAAGCACAGTCACTATGGGCGCATGGCCGGGCAAAACAGTAAGTTCACCATCAATCGCTTTTACCGTGACCGACTCGGCCTTGCCCCAATAAATAGTCTTGTCAGGCGACAATATTTCAAGCATCATGGTCGACATCAGTTCTATCCGCCTTTTTTTACTTTAGCAATAACATCATCAATCGTGCCTGTCATGTAAAACGCCTGCTCCGGCAGTTTATCATGTTTGCCTTCCAGTATTTCTTTAAATCCCCTGATCGTATCTTCCAGCTTAACAAATTTGCCTTCCAGACCGGTAAAATCCTGGGCCACAAAAAACGGCTGTGACAGGAAACGTTCGATCTTTCTGGCCCGATCAACAATAAGCCTGTCTTCCTCCGGCAGTTCTGAAGTGCCAAGAATAGCAATAATATCGCTTAATTCCTTATAGCGCTGCAAAATTTTCTGCACGTCCCTGGCTACCTGATAATGCTCATCACCAACAACATGCGGTTCAAGGATCTTTGAGCTGGAAGCCAGCGGATCAACAGCCGGGTAAATGCCTTTTTCCACAATTGCTCTTGATAAAACAGTACTGGCGTCAAGATGGGCAAAAGTCACAGCCGAAGCAGGATCAGTTATATCGTCAGCCGGCACATAGACCGCCTGAATCGAGGTAATTGAGCCTTTTTTAGTCGAAACAATCCTTTCCTGAAAACGCCCCATTTCCGCCTGCAGGGTCGGCTGATAACCAACAGCCGAAGGCATGCGGCCCAACAAAGTTGAGACCTCGGCCCCGGCCTGGACAAAACGAAAAATATTATCAATAAAGAAAAGAACATTCTGCCCTTGCGTATCCCGGAAATATTCAGCGTGCGTTAGGCCTGTCAAAGCTGCCACCAGCCTGGCCCCAGGCAGTTCTGACATCTGGCCAAAGACCAGAACAGACTTATCAATAACTCCGGAGCTTTTCATCTCCAGCCATAGATCATTGCCTTCCCGGGTCCTTTCCCCAACCCCGGAAAAAACCGAGATGCCGCCGTGCTGTTTAGCCATATTATGGATCAGTTCCATAATAATGACTGTTTTGCCCACGCCCGCCCCGCCAAACAAGCCGACCTTACCGCCCTTAAGGTATGGGGCAAGCAGGTCAATAACCTTAATGCCTGTAATAAAAATTTCTGGTCTGGAAACTATATCTTCAAAAGGCGGAGGATCTCTTCTGATAACCAGGGTATCAAACTGCTTTAAATCTGGTCCCCCGTCTATGACTTTTCCCATAACATCAAACATTCTGCCTAAAGCCTGTTTGCCTACTGGAATACTGATCGGCCGGCCCAGATCAATGACATCCGCGCCGCGCCTTAAACCGTCAGTCGGCTCCAGCGCCACTGCCCTGACAACATTACCAACCAGCTGCATGGCTGATTCCGCGATGATGCGCTTATCCCCATGAATAATCTCCAGCTGGGTCCTGATGCGCGGAATATGCTGGGGCGGGAACTGCACATCAATAATCGGCCCAACAACCTGCTCTACCCGGCCAATATTTATTGCCATCTAATCTGCTCCTTCATTAAGTATCTCAAAAGAACTCAAAATCTCCGAGAGTTCTACGGTGATCATTGATTGCCTGGCCTTATTATATTTAATCCGCAGTTCTTTAATAAGTTCTTTGGAGTTTTCTGTCGCGTTCCTCATGGTCATCAAACGGGCCCCTACCTCGCCCAACCGGGTCTGCAAAAAAGCGTCATAAAAAAGAACTTTAATATAATTAAGGACCACATATTGCCTGACAGCTGACAGCGATGGTTCCACAATAAGCATTTGATCTTCTGTGCCTGCCTCCGGCCGGTCAAAAGGCAAAAGAGAAACCAGGCTTGGCGACTGAAAAAGCATTGTTTTAAATTCATTATATAATAAATAAACCTGGTTGACCCGGCCCTGAAAATAGGCGCGATAAGCTTCAAGCGCCATCCCGCTAATTTGCCCAAAATCAATCACCTTGTTAACCGGGTTTATCGGACGCAGATTAGGCAGATCAAATTCAGCCGCAATACTTTGTCCCCTGCGTCCCAAAACAGCCAGATCAACATCAAAGCCAGCCGCCTGCTGAGTCTTGGCTACTTCAGCCGCCCTAGCCACCAGCTTCTCATTAAACGAGCCGCAAAAGCCCCTGTCTGAACCAAAGACGTAAATTAAATTCTTTGGCTCTATCCTGCCGCTGCGCCGCTTCAGCCTGATGTTCAAACGCCTGGCCATCCGGTCGTAATGTTTCTTATAATGCTGGGCAGCTTTTTGCCTGGATTGAACCTGCTTTAGCTGAGTAACAGCAATGATCTGCATGGCCTCTGTCATTTGATGGATTTTGCCGATAGTGCCTAATTTTTCCTTTAATCTGATCAGCTCAGACATGTTTAAATTTTTCCTTAAAAGCCAAAAACACTTTGCCTAATTTCTTTTCCCAGGCCTCATCAAAATCCTCTTTCTTTTCCAGTTCAACTAATAAATCCAGGTTTTCAACTTTGAGATAGGAAATAAAACTCTGCTCAAACTGGTTGATTTTTTTTGGCTCCAGAGAATCCAGGTAGCCCTTAACAGCCAGATACAAGACAACCACCTGCTCGCTAACCGGCATTGGCGCAAAATTTATCTGTTTAAAAACCTCGGTTAAAATATGGCCTCTCTTCAGCTGGACCTGGGTTACCTTGTCCAATTCGGTAGCAAAAAGAGCAAAAGATTGTTTTTCACGGAACTGAGCCATATCCATCCTTAGATTAGAGGCCAGTCTGCGCATTGCTTTGATCTGGGCTTTACCTCCGACACGGGAAACCGACGTGCCAACGTTAACAGCAGGCCGCATGCCGGCGTTAAACAAAGCAGTATCCAAAAATATCTGGCCGTCAGTTATGGATATCAGATTAGTTGGGATATAAGCGGAAATATCGCCCATCTGGGTCTCAATTATAGGTAAGGCCGTCATCGACCCGCCGCCCTTTTGCTGGCTCAAACGAGCAGCCCGCTCCAGCAGGCGCGAATGCAGATAAAAAACATCTCCAGGATACGCCTCGCGTCCTGGCGGCCGCCTGAGCAGCAAAGAAAGCATGCGGTAGGAAGCCGCGTGTTTTGTCATATCGTCATAAACAATTAACACATCCCTGCCGGAATACATGAACTCCTCAGCCATGGAGCAGCCGGCAAAGGGCGCCAGATATTGCAGAGACGCGGGATCTGACGCCGGCGCGTCAACCACAATAGTATAATCAAGCGCGCCTGTGTCTGCTAATTTTTTTACCAGAGAGACAATGCTGGAAGATTTTTGGCCGACAGCCACGTAGATGCAAACCACGTTCTTGCCCTTTTGGTTAATAATCGTGTCAATAGCAATGGCTGACTTGCCTGAGGAGCGGTCGCCAATGAGAAGTTCACGCTGTCCCCTGCCTATCGGGATCAAGGCATCAACCAGCTTATATCCCGTTTGCAGCGGCTTATCAACCGGCGAGCGGTCAATTACCGAGGGCGCGGGATATTCCAGCGGCCGATACTTGTCCGCTGCTATCTTGCCTTTGCCGTCCAAAGGCTGGCCTAAAGCATTAATGACCCGGCCGAGCAAGTTATTGCCAACAGGCACAGACATGATATGGCCGGTACACAGGGCAGAGTCGCCTTCGCGAACAGAGGTGTGCGACCCCAGGATAATACAAACAACTTCTTCAACCTCAAGGTTAAAAACCAGGCCAAAAGTGCCGGAAGAGAACTTGATCATTTCCCCGGCCATGGCATGGGGCAAGCCGGTCACATGGGCAATGCCGTCGCCTGATTCCGTCACCACGCCAACTTCTTCCGCCTTGATATTAACCTTGAGCTTGCTGATGTCCCGTTTTATTTCAGCTAATATTTCTTCAACATTTATAAATTCAACCATAAAAGTTTCCTTGTCTTATTTCAGGATTGCCGACCTGATATCATCCAGTTTGTGCTTCAAGCTTACGTCCCAAACCTCGCCGTTGATCAAATGAACAGCCAGCCCGCCTAAAATTGTCCCGTCTATTTCATAACGCAATTTTACCTGGCTCTTTGTCAGCTTTTGCATAACCTGCTGCAGTTTATGCGCCAGTTCCCTGGGTATTTTATAAACGCTCCTGACCCGGCCAAACAAAATACCTTTTTCCTTGGCCAGGCGCTTGGTAAAATCCAAAGAAAGCTCTTCAATCATTTCCTCGCGGCCGTGATCGATCAGCATGTGAACGATCAATACAAAATTATCACTGATCCCTTCGGGTAAAAGCTTGGCCAAGCATTTTTTCTTGTAAGCCTGGGTAATCCTGGGATCTTCGAGAAACAGTTTAAAATCATAATGCTCATTGAGCAGGCGGCTAAAGCTGTAAAGCTCATCCTCCAGCTTTACTTCGACTTCGCTGCTCTGCGCTTCGCGGTAGAGCTGCTCGTAATTTAGCGAAAATTTACCCTTTAACATTTTTTTCTAATTCTTCAATCGACGTTTTAACCAGCCGCAACTGATCGCTGCGGTCAAGGGTCTTGCCGATCAAGCGCTTGTTAACATCAACAATAATTTCAGCGATCTCCTCTTTTAACGAAACAACCGCCTTATTCCTAAAGGCATCAATATCACTTTTTGTGCTTTCAATAATGGTCTGCGCTTCCTTTTGGGCAATTTTCAAAGTGTCATCGCGCAAGACTTGCGATTTGCGCCTGGCCTCGTCAAACATCAAAGCAGTCTTTTTTTCCGCTTCAGCCAGCTGGCCCTGATAGCGCCTGAGCAGGTCCTCGGCTTCGTGTTTAGCCTGTTCGGCCTGCGCCAGTCCGCCTTCGATGGCTTTTTTGCGCTGGTCTAATAGCTTATACAGCGGCGGAAAAACAAGCTTATAAAGCAGGAATAATAAAATCAAAAAGGATATAATTGTCCAAAATATTAAGCCTGTATCAAGCTCAAACATAAATAATCTCCTCTTATTTAGCGATCAGCATAAAAGAAACCAGCAAAGCGTACAAAGCAATTGATTCAACAAAAGCAATCGCAATAATCATCGTCACCCTGATATTCTGCGCTGCTTCCGGCTGACGCGCCATGCCCTCAACTGATTTTGAGCCAATAATCCCTATGCCTAAGCCCGCGCCAAGCCCCGCTAAACCAATTGCCAATCCCGCGGCTAAATGTGCCAACATGAGTAACCCTCCTTTTTTATATTATTCTTCTTCCGCAATAGCCAAACCTATATAAAGAGCCGCCAGATAAGCAAACACATAGGCCTGGATCAATGCCACAAAAACTTCAAACAAACCAATAATCACCCTGGCTGCCAGGGGAAAGCCCGTTACCCAAACATTTTTAAACACAAAAATAAAAGACAAGAGTGTAAAAGCAACCAAATGGCCGGCTGACATATTAGCAAAAAGACGGATCGCCAGGGAAAACGGCCGCGCCAAATGGCCCAATATTTCGACAATCAGCATAAGCGGCATAATGTAGATTGGCACGTCCTTGGGCAGCAAAGAAGCCAGGTAGCGCAGCAGGCCATAGTCCCTGATGCCGGCAAAATTATAAACAAGAAAAACCATGACAGCCAGGGTAACCGTGATATTAATATTAGCCGTGATGGGATAAACAGCAGGCACCATGCCAAGTAAGTTGCAGATTAAAATAAAACAAAATAACGCGAAAATAAAAGGCTGCCAACGCCGGCTCTCTTTGCCAAACAATTCATTGGTCTGGGAATCAATAAATTCATAAATAAATTCCACTATGTTCTGGAGCAAACCCGGGACAATGCGCGGTTTGCGCGTGGCCAGAAAAGCCAGCAGGAACACAAGTGCGGCGGCTGACCAGACAACCAGCACAGCTGAAGTTATTGAAATATCAAAACCCAGCAATGAAAGGTTTAACCAAACATGCAGGCCCTCAGCTCCAGAACCCATAAGAAAATATCATCTCTTTTCTTTTTGGCTCGACAAACCAATATATTTTCGGGCAACATTCCAAAAACCAGCTGCTGCCCCAAGGAACAAACCAATAATCAGCACTATGGGAAAAGAACCCAAACGCCGGTCAATATAGTATCCCAGCAAAGCGCCAATAATAGTCGGCAAAACAAGTTCAAAACTTAAAGACAATGAGTCCCCAATATCTTTGCTCCAGCCGCGCATGTTTTTATTCTACGCTTCTAAAATGTTTTTAGCAAGGCTGACCGATCAACCATGCCATCCCATACCAGCGGCCTATTCAAGCTTCTTTCTAAACCTAATTATACTTAAACTTAATATTACCGCGCCAAAAAGGGCCAGCGGCCAAACGTCCGGCCAGAGATATTTCATGCCAATGCCTTTAAGGAATATCCCCCTGACAATGCTTAAAAAGTAGCGCACCGGGATAAGGTAGGTAAGCGCCTGAATAGCCTTGGGCATGTTAGCGATGGGAAAAATAAAACCAGACAGTATCATGGAAGGAATTATTACAAACAAGGCGGACATCATGGCCTGGCGCTGGTTATGGGAAATAGTTGAAATAAAAACACCCAGGCCTAATCCAGTCGTCAAAAAGATCGCCCCTAAAATGAAAAGCAGGGCCACGCTGCCGTGCATCGGCACTTTAAACCAGAGGGTGGCGACCAGAAATACCAGCGTTATATCCAAAAAAGCGATAATCGTAAACGGAAGCAGCTTGCCCAAGATCAACTCATGGGCTTTGAGCGGTGTAACAATCAACTGCTCCATAGTGCCGCGCTCTTTTTCTTTGACAATAGAAAAAGCGGTCAGCAGCATGCTGATAATGGTCAGGATCAGGGCAAAAATAGCCGGCACCATAAAATTGACG
>Ga0180007_10007649_pt1 | contig 10160 bp, 12 predicted proteins | sample MM_PC_MetaG_FD_121122 | JGI IMG/M metagenome (GOLD analysis project Ga0180007, IMG submission 121122) | Groundwater microbial communities from the Aspo Hard Rock Laboratory (HRL) deep subsurface site, Sweden - MM_PC_MetaG | ecosystem: Environmental > Aquatic > Deep subsurface > Groundwater...
CAACCTTCAGCATCAAAAATACCTGCTATACAAGATAAAATAATATTTGAATCCGAATTTAAAATTTCTCTTGGAATTATTACATCTCTTGTTTTTCTTCCTGCTTCTATTTCAAATCTTTTAGTTATCATATTGAAAATATCTATAGAATAAAAATTAACCCTTAATGCATTTGTTTTTGATTCTTCTTTTATTTTGGGAGGAAACCCAAAAAGTTCAATAGCCCTTGGAGCAATAATCTCTTCATAATATTCTTTCTCCTTAAGCTTATTTCCAGTAAATTGAGTTAAATAATATCTTCCATATTTATTTGTAAACCCATCTCCAATTAATAAACCTATAAAATGAGATAACTCTTTATTTAAAGGAAGATTTATATCAAATCTAGGTGTTCTTTCCTTCCTCGTTTTTATCGCTTTTTCCCTTCCCTTATCAAAAATGTGTTTATGGTTTGAATAAGTAATCTTCCCACCTTTTACAAAACCCCAATTAGAATCATAATAAGAAATATTTTTCATAAAATAATCAATAACTTCTTTATCAAACTTAGATATCATCCGATTAAATAAAAATTCTGGAAGAGTTAAATTCCCACTTTTATACTTATCAAAAGTCTGCCTTAGGATATTAAAATTAAAATAAAGCTCTTTCCAACTATTAAAACCATTTGCTTCTAGAACTCTTTTAAAAAATAAAATTCTTATTTTGTCTAAATTAAAATGTATTCTTTTTTCCATTAATAATACAATAATCCAAAATATTTAAATGTTTAGTCATTTAAGCTGTAGAGGCATAAAAAATAAGAATAAAAAGCTTTAAAAACAAAGTTAATCTAAAATTTATATCAAGCCTCCATAACTCAGTTGGTAGAGTATTGGTTTTGTAAACCAAAAGTCGTCGGTTCGACTCCGGCTGGGGGCTTTTAGTAACTTTTATTAATACATAACAATTATTTAAATAATGAAAGAAAGGTTAAAAAAATATAATAAATATATTAATCTGTTTAGTTCTAGGCATTACAATAATTTTGAGTTATCAAACATTATTAAGTATATTTAATCCCTTATTCTCAACTAGAGGATATTCTGATATACTCTCATATTTTTATATATTAATCTTGGATATTCTTTTTATAGTTCTAATATTTTTAATATTAAGATTTATGGTTTTTAAAAGAAGTAAAATGTTATCACTAATAATTCATTTAACTGGAATTATTGCCTTATTAGGATACTATTACATTGAGATGATTTATCTTAACTCTAGTTTATTAGGGCCTATCTTATTTAACACATTGTATAATATTACGGTTTTGATTATAATTATCGTTATCTGGTTAGCATTATATTTTTATTTTTCAAAACAAATAAAAACTAAGAAAAATCTTAATATTTAAAAATTTATATTCTACTCTTCTCCACTATCTTTATCAAACTTACTAACACATTCAGAAATACATTTCTTATCTCTTGAACAATCATCTAAACAACTTAATAATAAATTTACATTTCTCGATAAATCTTTGAAGTAAGGGTATTGTGATGCTAATTCAATCTGAGTTTTAGTATATTTATCATTTAATTCTTTTCCAAAAGTAACTTCTTCTCTTCCTGCTTCATCTTTACAATCATTAAAACAAGTTTCATCAATCTCTCTTGTTGTGTAAACATCACACTTATTAAGACAAGAAAAATAATTACCTAACCATACATTAATAAAAAGTTTATAATTATCAATAAAATTTTCTGCCTTAAAAACATTTCCAAGAGGATCTTCAGCTAAATCATCTACAAAATTACTATTATTTTCATTATCATTTCCAATAGAAATATTATCAACAACATTTCCAGTTACTGAATCATCTAGAACAGTTGAATTGTTGTACAAAAAAAAGATTACAACTATTGCTATAACTAACAAAATCAATAAAACAAAATTTATAGCTCTTTTTCCCATATTTAAATTCTTTTCCCATTACCGGGAATTTGAGTGCCCTAAAAATTCCTTTGGAATTTTGGGGCACCAAAAACCATAGGTTTTTTAGTGCTTGAAAATTTTTAATTTTCAATGTATTAAATTCACTCTTTTAATGTTTATAAGTTTTTACTTCCTCAATCTTCCTCAACACTTTCTGCTTTCTTATCAATAACCAAAATATTAGCTACTTCTTCAGAAATATTTGCAATATCTCCTTTTTTAAAAGGACCTAGTTTGTTTCCTTCTAAATCTAAAAATTCTTCAGTATCCTCAATAAAAACAATCATCTTATTCTGACTCTTTTCTCCTTGTTCAGTCCCTTTCAACATCTCACTGACTTGTTTATCTCCTTTTTCTAAAGATTTCATAATACCATCAAAACATTCTTTTTCAATTGCCAGCATATTTTCAAAATCTCTCTTACTAATCCCTGTTTCAGCTGCAACAAAAGCTAATTCTAAAATCTTTTTCTTCCGCCTCAAAATAAGTTCTTTAAAAATAGCAATCGAGTTTTCAAACTGCTTTTTTGTTTTTAAGATAGTATCTGAAAAATCATCATTTTTCCTATTTGCAATTTCCTTTTTATCCTTAAGATAAGCAGCAACTTCCTTAATAAAATTCTTAGGAATAGGTTGCAACTGCTCACTATAACGCTCTTTTCTTAATGCATCATATAATTCATTGTATGTTATCATTTTTGGTTAAGGTTTTTTAAAAGCTCATCCTTATTTTTGGTTAAGGTTTTTTAAAAGCTTATTATCATTTTTAGTTCTAATTCAGAAAAATAAAATTCTATTTATAATCTTTGTTGTAGTAGAATTAAGTCTAACTAAACCTTTACCTTAAAAGTATAAACCGTTTCATAACCATTATACAAACTACACATTTCATTAATAGACAACTTTTCAAAATATTTTCTAAAAGGCCTCATAGAGTTATTATGAGCAGATATAGCTACATTGACTTTCTTAAATTTCATAATTTTTAGTAAATCCTTAATAAAACTTAAAACTCTTTTTTCAACATCTTTAAAACTCTCTCCTCCAGGAGGCCTGGTATTATATCCTCTATGCCATTTATCATAGGTTTCAGGACCTTTTTTCTCAACAACTGACAAATGGGTTTTTCCTTGCAGCTCTCCATAACATCTCTCAATAATCCTATCATCTGTAAGAATATCTTTACATTCTGGATGATATTTAAGAACTTCTTTCAAAGTTTGCTTACTTCTAATAAGAGAACTCTGAAAAGCTAAACCTATTTTCTTATTTTTTAATCTTAATGCAACTATCTTTGCATCCCTAACTCCTTTTCTAGCAAGACCTACATTTCTCCAACCTGAAAAAACACCATTAAGATTATCCTTAGTAACCCCATGTCTAAATAAATAAACCTCTCTTTCCATAATATTAACTAGAAAACCTAATTTATAAAGTTATTTTATATCAAAAACCCTATAAACCCTTTCTTCCTAACAAATTTAAGATGTTTGGAAAACTAAAAGGCAAGCTTAAAGATTGGTTTAAATCTTCAAAAGAAAAAATAGAAGAAGAAGCTGAAGTAGTTACAACTAAAGAAGTTAAGGAGAAAAAACCTTTAACTGAAAAAGAAAAAGAAAAAATAGGTAAAAAAGCAGATAAACTAATTAAAAAGTCTCACCAAGAACCTCCTCTTTCTGTTCCTACAAAATACAGTGAATTTAGAAAAAAATCAGAACCCGATTTAGAAGAAGTAAAAGAAGAAGCAGAAAAAATTAAAAAAGAAGTAGAAGAAGCTGTAAAAAAACAAAAAGAAAAAAAAGAAATTAAAGAATTTGAAAAAGAGTTAGAAAAAGCTGATAAACTAATTGAAGAAGCAAAAAAACAAGATATTCCTGGACCTCCTTTAGAATTTAATGTAGGAACTGAAAAATACCAACCAGATTTAGAAAAAATAAGAAAAGAGGCAAACTTAAGAGAAGAAACAAAATCAGAAGAACCAGTTGAAGAAAAAAAATCATTTTTCTCTAAAATTAAATCAGGTTTATCTTATAAAATAACAGAACAAGAATTTAATGAAATATTTGATAGTTTAGAAATGCTTTTACTTGAAAACAATGTTGCTCTTGAAGCTGTTGAAGACATTAAAAAAAATTTATCTGAAAGATTAATAGGAAAAGAAATTAAAAAACAAAATCTTGAACAAGAAATAAAAACAGAACTTAAAAATTCTTTAAATGAAATTTTAATTGAACCAGATAATCCTCTTGAAGCTATTAAATTAAAACAGGAAAAACCTTTTGTTATTTTATTTTTTGGAATCAATGGAACAGGAAAAACAACTAGTATTGCTAAAGTAACTTATTATCTAAAATCAGCAGGATTTTCAGTTGCTTTAGCAGCAGGAGATACATTTCGTGCAGCTTCAATAGAACAAATATCTGAGCATGCTGATAAACTAAAAGTTCCTTTAATAAAACAAGATTATGGAACAGATCCTGCAGCAGTAGGATTTGATGCAATAAAATATGCACAAAAACATAAAATTGATGTTGTCTTAATTGACACAGCAGGAAGAATGCATACAAAAACAAATTTAATAGAAGAAATAAAAAAAATTGAACGTGTAACAAAACCTGACTTAAAATTCTTTGTTGCAGAATCAATTGCAGGCAATGATGCAATAGAACAAGCAAAAACTTTTAATGAAGCTATTGAAATTGATGGAACAATTTTAACTAAAGCAGATATTGATGAAAAAGGTGGAACAATTATTTCAGTTTCTCATGCAACAAACAAACCTATTTTTTTCTTAGGAACAGGTCAAAATTATGAAGATTTAGAACTTTTTAATAAACAAAAATTTATAGAAAATCTAGGATTATGAATTATTTTTTAAATAAAATTAACTAAGAGAACAGCAAATAGCATATGCTTCAGAAACAGTATCCTCATTATCACAAGCCCAACCTATTGGAATATTACCTGTAGTTGCATGAGTTAACGGAACTCCTGAACTTTGCATAAGGCCAAATAGCTATTGTTCCCATAGGAGGTGTTGTATCATCATCAGAACATCCTCCTGCAACTGCTAATTCTCCAGCATTACATTCAGCATAAACCGTATAACTACCTCCAGAACCAGTATTAGTAGTACTTGCAACAACTCTACAACTTAAAACACTACTTCCTCCATTATCAGTTCCACAACCCCATACTCCTGATAAATATTTTAATACCTGGCCTTCAGAACAACTAGGCATTTGAACTTCATCTAAACTATGTCCCATTTTTGTAGGATCACCAGAACCATCAGTTGTAAAAGCAATAACAAATCCATTTATTACAATAATAACTAATATAAGAACTAACAAATAATACACTTTATTTTCAATTTTGATGTTTAAGTTCACCATTTTTTATTAATTATAAATATGGATTTTAACTTAAATACTTTTCTAATTCTTTTTTTTATGTATAAAAAACAGACAAACCAAAAAAATAATATTTAATACTAAAAGACTCAGTATTGCCCAATGAAAAATAATCATCAAAGCATATAATGAAACAATAATAACAAATCCAGACAAGATTATTGCACTAATTTTTCCCCATTTTTTTAATTTCCAAAGCCCAATTCCAACTATTAAATACAAAACTCCAATAAAAATACCTCTTATAGCTGATGCAGACATTGCTGAACTAGACATATTAATATTTTTACTTAAAATAAACATAATAATACTCCAAACAAAGAAAAAAACAGCTACTATAAGATATAGTATAGAAACAAGTTTAATAGATTTTACCATAATTATACTAAAAAAGTTAGGTTTAAATACCTTATTTTTTATTATGTTCCTTAATATAGAAACCTTTTAAAAGGTAAAACTATATGATAGTTTAAGAAAAATGAAATATTATGATAAAATAAAGGAAAAAACTCAAAGAGTCATTGTAAAAAAGATTCTTTATGGACTAGGAGACGCTTCAAAAGAAAACCTAGTAAGATTAGCAACTTTAATTGAAAAATTAATAAAAGATAGAAACAAAAAATCAGTTGCAGATTATAAAGATGAACGTGGAGATAATATTGTTTCAGTTGTAAAAAAAATGATTAAAGAAGATAGACCTTCTATAGGATTAATAAGAAGAATTCTAAAAGACATACATCCAAACTGTAGAGAAAAATTTGTAGAGAATTTCATTATTAACAGATGGCTTATCTATAAAAAGAGAAAAGAAGAATTTCATAAAAAAGAAGGTGTTTGGCCTCCAATGTCAGTATTAATAAGCCCTACTATGAGATGTAATTTAAAATGTGAAGGTTGTTATGCAGGAAACTACTCTAAAGATGATGATTTAGGCTTTGAACTTTTCGACAGGATTGTTACTGAAGCTGAAGAAATGGGAATTAGTTTATTTACAATTCTTGGAGGAGAACCTTTTGTTATAAAAGATGACTTATTTAAAATTGCAAAAAAACATAGCACATCTTATTTTCAGGCATTTACTAACGGAACATTGATTGATAAAGAAGTTATAGAAAAATTAAAAGAAGCAGGAAACATTCTTATGAATATGAGTGTTGAAGGTTTTGAAAAAGAAACAGATGAAAGAAGAGGAAAAGGAACATTTAAAACAATGATGAAAGCAATGGATTTATTAAAAGAAAATAAAATCCCTTTTGGATTTTCAACAACTGTTACTAGTAAAAATGCAGAACTTATCTGTTCTGACAAATTTATTGATTTTATGATTAAAAAAGGAGCTTATCTTGGATGGTTTTTCCTATACATGCCTATTGGATCAGAACCAAATCTAGATTTAATGCCGACTCCTGAACAAAGAATATTATTAAAAAATACTTGGGAAAGAATGAGAAAGGAAAAATCTATTTTTCTTGTTGATTTTTGGAATGACGCACCTTATGTTGGAGGATGTATTGCTGGAAGAGAATACATTCATATAACTTCAAAAGGAGATGTTGAGCCTTGTATATTTTCTCATTTTGCTGTAGATAATATAAAAAATAAATCTCTAAAAGAAGCTTTTACAAGTGATTTTTTTAAAGGACTAAGAGAAAGAGAACCTCATAGTGAAAATCTTTACATGCCTTGTATGTGGATAGATACTCCAGAAGCAGGAAGAGAAATATGGGAAAAGTTTGGTTGTTATCCTACACATGAAGGAGCAGATACAATAGTTAAAGATCCAAAAATAATTAAAGGATTAAATAAATATTCCAAGAGAGTCAAAGAACTTTTTGATCCTGAATGGGAAAAAAGAAAAGCAGAAACAAAAAATTGTTAATTTTTCCTAAACAACTTTCAAAACATTTAGAGAATTATTTATATTAATAATATTCATGGTATCAATAATAATTAAATTTAAAAAAAGAATTCTGTTTAATTTAAAATGAAAATAGCTTTTGTAGATGTAAAACCTAAACTTGCTGGGTGGAGTTTTGGATGGTTAAAAAGACTATCTTTAATTGGCCAGCTTTATTTAGGAACAATTTTAAGAGAAAGAGGACATAAAGTAGATATATTAAAAGAAAGTTTAATAGAGATTAAACTTTCTGATTTTGAAGACTATGATTTTATATGTTTCTCAGCAATGAGTTCTCAAGTTCCACGAGTTAAAAAATGGACAAATTTGATTAAAACATATTATCCTGATAAAAAAATAATCCTGGGAGGAATTCATGCTACATTCAGACCTCAGGATTTTCCAGAAGCAGACCACATAGTTTTAGGAGAAGGTGAAAGTGTTATTGCTGATTTAATAGAAGGTAAAATAAAAAAAAGGATTATCAAAAGTTCTCCTATAGAAAATCTTAATACTCTACCTTTTCCTGACTATTCTTTATTTAAGGGTGTAAAAAATATAAAAATTTATCCTGCATCAAGTTCAAGAGGATGTCCTTTTCATTGTAATTTTTGTTCAGTCACAGAAATGTTTGGAAAAAAATATAGATTTAGAGAAGTAGATAATGTAATTAAAGAACTAGAATTAATGAAAAAACCTAAAAGAGTAATATTTTATGATGATAATTTTTGTTCAAATAAACAAAGAACAAAAGATCTTTTAAAAAAAATGATTGATAAGGGATTAACCCCTAGCTGGTGGGGAGAAGCAAGATTAGACATTGCAAAAGATGAAAAATTACTTAAATTAATATCTGAATCAAATAATCTTGAAATGGCAATTGGATTTGAATCTACTAACCCAAAAGTTCTTGAACATTTTAATAAAGGCCAAAAATATGAAGACATAATTTATTGTATTAAAAAAATGAAGGATTTTGGAATTAAAATAAAAGGATTTTTTATAGGAGGGTCAGACTATGATCAAAAAGGAGTTTTTACAGAAATAGAAAAATTCATAGATAAATATGAACTTGATACTGCAACTCTTGCATGTTTAACTCCTTACCCCGGATCAAGTATGTTTAAGGAATTTGAGAAAGATAAAAGAATTTTTGTAAAAGATTGGGGGATTTTTGATGCCCAACATGTTGTTTTTAAACCTAAAAATATGACTGCATATGAACTTCAATTAGATCAAGTTGAAAATTTAAAAAAATATTATAAAAAAAGGTTTTGGAGTAATGTTCAGTTCGCCTTAAACGATCCTTTTGGTATATATAATAATTATAAAGAATTTAAAAAGTGGCATAAACAAACTGATGATTATCTTGACTTCTTAAAAAAACTAGAAGCTAAATAAGCCTTACTATAATCACAACAATAATACTTTTAAATTAACCTCTCTAACCCTAAATATGGCAATTAAACTTCAACTACTAAAAAATGCTTTAGATAGTTCTAAAAATTACCTACAAAAAAAACCAGTAGTAATGAGTTTTGAAGTAACAAATAAGTGTAATCTTAAATGTGAAATGTGTTATTGGTGGAAACATAGAATTGAAAAAGAGCTTTCTGTTGATGAGATAGTAAATTTATTTAAAATCTTAAGAAAAAAATATAAAATATTCCACTGTACATATGGCGGAGGAGAACCTACTTTAAGACCTGATGTTTTAACTAAATGTACAAAGATAATGCCTGAAAATTGGATTATTACTAATGGAACTATAGATATGCCCAAGTTAAACAATAAATCCACTATAGGAGTATCAATAGATGGAACTGAAAAAATTCATAATAAAGTAAGAGGAAAAAACATTTATAACCAGATTAAAGAAAGATATAAAGATTATACAAAATACCCTGTTTATACTGCTACAACTCTTGTACAATCTAATAAAAATGAAATTGAAGAAATAGTAAAAGAGTGGAGTAAAACTTCTATTAAAGGGATGTTTTTTGATTTTGCAACTCCCTTCAAAAACTCAAATAATGAATTTTTTATTTCATTAAATGAAAGAGATAAAATAATAGATAGGATAATTAAGTTAAAAAAAGAATATGGAAACTTCATAACCTTTCCTGAAAAAGGATATAATTATTTGAGAAAAGAATTTATAACAAAAAGATCAAAGGATTGTATCTTAAAATGGTTTGCACTTTGTCTTGATTCTCAAGGAAAAAGAAAAATGCCTTGTGGATTAGGTAAAGATATTATTTGTAATAAGTGCGGTTGCATTACAGCTGCATTTGTACAATATTATTTTAAACCAAGAATAGAATCACCACTTATAATATCAAACTTAATTCATAAAAGTTTATCTAATAAAAATTAAATCTTTCAACAACTTAAGAACCTTGATGTGTTCTAATTTTATCTCCCATATTCTCCTATACCTAAACCCTCACACCCTTTATAAATAGCTCTACCAAAAGCTCCAGTGCAACCTCCAATTGCAGCACCAATTAAAAGTACTTCTGGTGTGAAAAGCTCGGGTCTTTCATAAACATTAGCCCATAAATCTAAAAATGCTGTTGTACAAGTTCCTGCTCCTACAACTGCTCCTGCTAAACCCATCATACTTACTTCTTTAAAATATTTTTCCTTTAATTCTTCTTCCATTCTATTCTCTGCCTCCATCATAAACATCACAAAGCTTACCAACAGCTTCAGGACCTTGATATGTTCTAACCCTATTTGGACGCTCAACCATATCTCTATAATCTACAGAATTTTTTGCAATAGCAATCAAGGATGTTAATGTCCCTCCTAAAGCTCCTGTAGCCATTAAATGACAAAAAGGATTTTTTAAAATACCTGTAGCCTCTTCTA
>Ga0180007_10007650_pt1 | contig 10158 bp, 23 predicted proteins | sample MM_PC_MetaG_FD_121122 | JGI IMG/M metagenome (GOLD analysis project Ga0180007, IMG submission 121122) | Groundwater microbial communities from the Aspo Hard Rock Laboratory (HRL) deep subsurface site, Sweden - MM_PC_MetaG | ecosystem: Environmental > Aquatic > Deep subsurface > Groundwater...
AATTTGATCCATGGATACAGATATCATATTGTCACCCCCCTTCCAGTTCGTCAAGGATAGCTAATAAAATAAAGCAGATTATAAAAAACATCCCGATTGACATAATATCTCCTTAAAGTGGACTGATGGCTACTCCGTTACAATAATCGCAATCGTGGTTTTTACCGTCAGGCGGCACCAAATATAATGGCCACTCTTGGGGATCTCCTTGGTGGTAAATGGCCAAACCCATGTAAGCCGCAATTATGGAGGCTGCCTGAATGAGGTTATTTCTCCGCTTTTCTTGCCGAGAGCTTAAACCATAATTGCACCCAGCTTCATCCAGTTTGTGAAGTTTCTTGGCAATAACCCTTAAGTCATCATACATTACTAACAATCTTTTAATCTCGTTCATGTCCATGTTTCTTACCTCCCCTTAAATGATTTGATATCCTGGGTTTAATCTGCTTACCTCCGCGCAAACCGTTTCCCGAGCTGTCCCAGCCAAATAGGCGGTAGGGATTAGGTTGGTGCCCATAAGCCCAATGATCTCATCTTTCTCTGGACCCTCAAACTCGGCCATCCATTGATTGTCCTTAATCCATAATCTAATAATCTTCATCTTCTTTCTCCTTTCTCTTTTTTTGATTTTACCCTTTATCCTGCAAATCCTATGCCAACAAAAATCCTTAATAATTTCATGGGATAAACGAAGACAAAACCACCACGTTTTTACTTTTTTGCATAGGTTTTGTTTGGGTTTTATATTTAATGGCTTGATATTATTAATATTTGGAGGAGTGACAAATTTTGCCGGAAAATGCCGCAAATTGTTAGCATTTCTCGGGCTCAGGTCTGATCATCATTACCCCAAAATCTGATTTAAACATTTCCTTGCCGAGTTCTTCAACGCATCTGTCAAATGTGTTGAGGCCCTGCTCACATGAAAGACAGCGCATAATCTTTTCAATACCATCAATTCGGGTACCCACAAACCATTCCTGTAGAATTTCGTTAGTTACAAGCACTACAAGATTTTCACGTTCAACAAAAGACATTACGGTCGTAAACATAATATATTCCCGTTCTGCGAAGTGGGGCGTGCCACAAACGCCCCTTATTGACTATCTGATCTTCACCAAGACGATTGTAAAGAGAGGGTGGGCTTTGGTTCCGCCTACGGCAGGAATGATCGAGCCGGCGGCAGCAACGCCACCCTGTCCAGCATAAGCCCCGAGGCCCGAAAGGGAGCCGCCCGTGGTCCATGTTTTCTGACCGTCTGCCATAATAACCTGAATTCTAAGATTATAACTTAGTGGCTGTTCGGCCTTCTTCATGGCTAAAATAGTTTTGTAAAGCTTTTTAAACGGAACATTCGCCGTAATATCCACCACTTCCTTGACTTCATCGGTATTGGTGAGCAACGCAATCCCGAATTTGGGTAGCTGAACGCCAACATCTTTGATGGTTCCAGGAACAAAATTCAATTCGGGTGAGATCGTGGAAGGCATATTCGGGTATGCTCGGTCTGGTTTCTCGAGGGTAATGGTCTGGCTTGGGGAGATATTCTGGGAATTATTTACATCCTGACTCTGTCCCTGAAGTTGACCTTGCTTCTGGCCCTGCATTTGCCCTTGGGCCTGCCCCTGACGATTGGAATTCATGTTGACATTCCGATTGTCATTCTGGTTGGCGTTTAGGTTGGTATTTAGGTTGGTGTTTAGGTTGGTGTTTCGGTTGGTGTTTCTGTTCTCATTGTCCACCGTGGCATTGCCACCCTGACCGCCCTCGTTTGTGATATTGGTGGTTCCACCTATATGAACACTATCTGCCCATACTGGTGCTGCCATTAACAATACTGCAAAAATCAATCCTAATACTTTTTTCATAGAACCTCCTTTTATGGGTGTGGTTTTATCTCGAGACCTGTGGCCGGTCGTGGGATCTAATGTTCCTCGGCAAGACCCGAGATGTGAGCAAATCGCTCATATATTCGTTCGATCATTCTGTGGGCTGGTGTACAGCTCTTGCAAATCCTACCACTGCGATTGAAACACTCGCCTAGGGTGATAACCAGTGTTTTTCCGCAAAATTCGCATGTAGTTTTATGTTTTATTTGTATATCTTGGTCGATTTTAAATCCATTGATGTTCTTTCCTGCGGGTATCATGGTTCCTCCTATTCAAACGCCAGGCCCAACTGTTTTGCTCGTTTTTGTTCTTGCGCAAACCAATTTGACAAAAAACCTATTTGCCAATGATTCTCGTCTATAATATGCAGTTCGCTAAAGCTATACAAACCAAAAGAAATGATGGTGATCTTGGGGGGTTCTATATTTTTAAGATACCAGGCAAGCGGATAGATCTGACCGGGGGCATTCCCGGTTTCCCATACCCACCATTGACCACTTTCGTTTTGATATATCGCCGCAAAATGATTTGGATCATTATCTTTCCCCACCAAGAGAAGAATACCAAGTTTTTCGAGTGGTTGCCCCGCAAATCTCATAAAATCCAAAAAATAAAACGTGAAATCTTCACAATCACCAGTTTTAAGCGCCATAGTTTCTGCTAAATATTGAAGGTGTTCTACGGTATCTTCTTTATATTTAAGTTCAGCTACCAAGCTTTGCGCTGTCCGTATTCTTTCTACGACAGAAAGACCAAGAAGGTTGGGGTTTGGAATTTCAGCATTGACAGCCCTTACAATTCTTACTAGATGCGTTAGCCCATTTTCCTTGGTGGGATCAATCTTGGTTTCGGTCAGTCCCGGGGCCGACCAGAACAATACGGCCAAAACCAAACTTATTATTACTATCTTTTTCATGTTTATTTCTCCTGATTTCAAGGTTTTTCATATGAATTTGGAAACATTCAAAACAGAAACCATGGGTTTCGTCATCTTGTGCAAATGGTTCCTTGATATCGAAAAGAATTTTACACTCACAACATACGCACCTCATTTTTAATTACTTCCTGACCCCTTTACCTGCAAACTTTGGGCCAAAATGTAAGTTGGCAAATTCATTACATTGTTCATTTGTGAACAAGAGTATTTTTGACCTTTTTGCATATGCTTTTTTCTAACCATTTGAAATGATTATGACAATTTTTTGCCCACAAAAGGCCTAAAATTGTTAGTATTGGCTTTCGTCGCCAGGTTCTTTGGTCGCCTCGGTATCTGATTTACTTTGCCGTCTATGGGCAATATAGAGAAAATAATCTGGATGCTTATCCTCGGCCTTAAATTTGTTTGGCATCACGAGAAGGTTGATGCCACCGAGGGCCCCCGATAGAAATGTCTGCCCATCTTTGGTTTTCCGCTTAAACAAACCGCAAACCCTGAAAAATGCACCTTTCTTGGATTCGGTCATGAGTTATACCTCCAGGTACCCCTGTAAAGCATCAGGATGCCGTCTGTTGAGACCTGAGCCTTTCGGGTATACGCTTAGCTGCCCGGGCTTCCACTCACATTTAAAGCCATCCTGGTCGCTTTTGAGGGCAAAACAGTTTATTCGCTTACACCGGGCCTCAACGGCAACCCTAAAATAATGACTGGTTCTGAGGCAGATTAGATATTGCATGATTGTTTCGGGAAGGGATTTCCATTATTTCCCATTGATGGCATTTTGTTAATACCAACAATCATCGGCCTCCAATCATCCACTATTTGGGCGGCCATGGCCAGCATTCCCTTGCAAAGCGCTTTGTTCGCTAGTGGACCCGAGGCCCGAGCATTACCATCTTTGTAGAGAATTATTTCCAGTTTTGCCATAATCTGTTCATCTTTCTTTTCTTCCGCCACCATTTTGTCTTCATTCATTTTCGTTTTCCTCCTTTTCGACTAAATATCCATTGATTCTAATAAGTTTAACCACCCTTTCTAATACACCGGTTCTACGGTGAAATTCGATTCTCACCCTTGCTTGGGTGTCCCCATCTTCCGGGGTTCTCCTAATCATAAGCACGCAGTCGCTTTCCTGGGAAATAAACGAAGAATCCCTGATTGATTCATAACTTAGATTCGGGTCATTTCCTTTTGTGGTATGGCAAAGCAAGAAAATTACGAATCCTCGGTCTACCGCTAAGGTCTTAAGTTGTCTGATTATTTGCCCGATCTCGATAGATGGATTCCGTAATCGTGCCAAATCAATAAGATAATGTAGATGATCAACGAAAATAATCCTTGTGTGATAATGGTCAAACCCCGCAATTGCGCGGTCTTTAAACCATTCCAGGGCGTGGGGTTTAAGCTTTCTCGGTATGTAAATAAGGGGAAGTTCCCTAAATTGATTAAGGAATTGCCTTGCCGGAACCTCAAAGGAAAACCATAACGGGGTATACTGTTGTTTACAGAAGGCTACCGTAAGGGATTGGGCGAGTAAGGTTTTTCCGTTCTTGGTGGGCCCTGAAATCACAATCAGTTCTCCATCCCTAAAACCATCGACATGTTTGTCGAGCGTCGGTATATTGCTTTTTACGTTGATGACAGATTCGGGCTTTTCACTAAGCTCAATAGTGAGTTCTTGCGCTGAAATAATCCGGTCTTCACGTTGTTCTTCTGGTATCGGCTGTTCTGGTAGAAATTTCATTCATTTCCTCTTGAATCGCCCTTTGTTCGTAAAAGATTATCTCTCGACAACCTTCAGCGATCTGCCAATTATCTTGATACTTCTCTCTGATTCGGTTAAGGGTTCCAATGGTATTCTGAGACTGCCGAATATATTCTTTGCATTCTTCGATAAGCCCGAGATTCCATAGCTTCAAAATTTCCGTAAAATCTTCTACCATGGATCTTTTTTAACCTTTAGTGGTTTTGGTATTTTATTTAACCAGTTCACAATAAATCTTCTAGTTTTTTGTCTCTCGGGGTTGGCTAAAAACCACGCATCCATCTTTACAAGTTCGGCATCTATGTCAATCCAGGTAAACATGGTTTTTAAGGATGAAAGAAATTCTTCATCACCGGTACGTTTCTTTTGTATATACTTAATACTTTCTTTTGTATGTGTCTTTTTTGACACTAGCTTTTGGGCGATTATGGTCTTTTTTGACACTAGTGTCTTTTTTGACACTGGTAACCATGTATCAAAATCCTTATTAAATTGATAGGTTGTAACCCCAGTGTCTTTTTTGACAACAACCAGTGTCTTTTTTGACACCAGCCTTGAAAGGGCTCGGCAAACATTACGCCTAGAAATACCTGTCATTTTTGAAAATTGGGAAAGAGAAATGGAATCTTCTTTTTTATGCCAGCCATATGTTTTTCTAAACACAACCCAAAGGCATTGCATTTCTTCCCCGGATATTCTGATTTTAGCTAGGGCCTCTACAATTTCGTTGGCAAGATCAATGTGGCCATCCTCAACCTGTGGATTTGCCATCAGGCAATATCTCCATCACTTGTTTATATCCCAGACCAGATTTCCAAGCATCTCTTTGGAAAATTTCTAACCTTTTCCTTTGCCACCGTGGATCTTGTAATTTTTTAGTGTAATCCATCTACCCCATCTCCATTTCAAGGTTACCTGCTCGCTTTCGTAGTTTATTTAAAACTTTTTCCTCGATTTGCCTAACTCTTTCCCGACTTATTCCAAGAATTTGACCAACCTCATCGAGGGTGAGGGGATGATTTACCATAAACATGCAGCCATTAATGGAAGAACAATCCGCTTTTCTCATATTCTTTTGGCGACGAACGGAAATGGCGCGATAAACGTGATGGGGACATTCAGTTTTGATGCAGCTGGTATCGTCAACCACATTTTCAAGAAGACGAAAGCATCCGCTGGCCTTGGCCACATTATATCGATGTCGGAATTCTTCCTGCCTGGAAGGATAACCAACAACCCTAAAAACTGCATGATCGACCCCGTGAATACCCATTAAAGTGTTTCCGTAAATTCAGGATATGTAATATGTGGCGATTGATATCGAGCCAAATATTTTCTAAGATCATCTACTGTAAATTTGTTCAGTCCCCATCGACTATGATATCGGGGATGATCTTGCCTTGGTATTGCAATTAAATTGGTTAAACGATCATCAATCAAATTTCCATTAATGTGGTGCACTACGTCACCAGGTAGAAAACCGAATGCTTGTTTCCAGCAAACATGGGAAAGTTCTCTCCATTTGTTTGGTATTGCAATTTTTATAAAATTTCTCATTTTTCCATTCTTATCTTTACGTTGTCGAATGGTTCCAACTGGCAGCGGGGGGGATGTGATATGACCTTTTTTAAATTCTGTAGCAGGTGATAAACGAAGGCCCCCAAGTCCCCGATTCCACGGTTTGTGGCGTTTTTTAAAAGATGTTCGATTTCGACCGCTTCCTTTTGCGAATTTATTTCCAATAAGATAAGAATTATCTCGACTCATTTTTTTATTGATGGAATTCTTTGTGGCACTACATCCTTGCGTAATTGTTCATTTCTTTCTTCAAGTTGCTGGATGCGATGGTAAGCTATTTGGCTGTATTTCCAATCATGAAAGCACTGACCGGCAACAAAACCGATGAATAGACCGAGGAAGAGAGCAGCAAGAAAACCCCTACACCAATCGGTGCCTTCAGATTTCATTTTGGATACTCCCTTATCATCAAGTCTTTTGGAATTGGTTGTTTATTTGACATCTGCTTAAAAAAGAAAGGCACGCCCGCCGCTCGAGATTGATTTTTTAAGGATCTTGCCCAACCAGGATTCATCGGCCCTGCTTTTGGTCCGGTCTCACCGCCACAAATGACCCAATCAAGCCCTGGAATCCATGTGTAATTACATCGACACGATTCAGAGCCATGAGGACATAATCCGAGCGAAGGTTCTGCTTTACCTAATAGAAAATGCCCCAAATCGATTTTTTCCAACATCGGCTCCACGCTTACAAATCTTTTCGCCGCCGGAATCTGCAAAAGAATCGGTATCCGTTCATCGGCGGTTCGCTGGTTTTCGACAGACACACCGAACATAAGATCACTATTATCTGATAAGTTTTTTATCCATCCACCTATTTTTATGGCTTCTTCGGGTCTTTTGGTAAGAATTAAATATTTGTGCCAATACCCTGAAACCATAGATTTGAAAATTTTCTCAATGCAAGTAGCCTTTACTTGTTCATGGAATAGATCTCCCATTGAACAAATAAATATTCTGCAAGGCTTTTTCCAGCGGGGGGGCTCATCTAGTCGATCGGGGTGGAAAGTCACCCTAAACGGGTCATCTTTCGGATACCCATATCTCCCCTTGAGCCGGTTGGCCATGCGTCGGGCATAACAATTCGCACACCCTTCCGAAACCGGAGAGCAGCCAGTAATTGGATTCCAAACCTTATCGGCCCATTCAATTTTGGTGGTTCCGCTCATGGGACCCCCACGGGAATTTCTGCCTCAAAAGAGGGCGATATAGAAAAAAGACGCCAATAAACTTTATTGCCAGATTTGCATCGACACCAAACATAACCAATTAGACCGGCCGCCCGTATAGCTTTGATCTTAAGTGCCTTCTTATCGATAACCGAAACTTGATGTAAAACATATTGAGAAGTATTCGGATCGTAAGATATAAAATCGAAAACGCCAAAGAGGTCTGTGTGAACAGCGTTGCTTTTACCAGAAAACCAGCGGCTTTTATAAAACGGACCGTCGGTGATGTGCCCCCAACCTTCACAAATCTTCCTGGCTTCCCTGACATTGGAAATTCCTTTCGCTCTGTTTTGCATGACGACCTCGTTTAACCTGAATGTAAATTGCCTGTTTTCTGAACATACCCTTATCTTGAATTTCGATCTTGACTGGTATGCCTTGTCTATCGAAGTGGATCCGCCACCGTTCAACCTCTTGTGGGCCAACCTCGATATCGGCTATCACAATGCTCTCTGACAGTGGAAGCCATTTGGTAAAGCGTAACCATTTATCGTGACGAGAAGTCTTCTCCTGACTCATGCTGGCGCTCCGTGGGCGGCACATTGGAATCAATTAGAGCTCCCTTTGCGGTTTCGGCTAATAGTCTGTTGGAATAGATTTTAAAATTTCATCAAAGGGAGAATCTATCGTGTATTCTTCTCCGTTCGTCATCTCAATCCAGGTCTTATTAGTATCGTATTGACTTATTCCCACGGCAACAACCTGATCGAGATTAATTAATAACGCTCTTCCTTGATAAATTAGCTGAATATTTTTCATTTTTCCTCCATTGTCATGATGCATCCTGGCGCCCCATAGGGGACATGTTGAAATTAATTACAGTTTACCCCCCCCCGTCCCAGAATTAATCAATTTCCCATTCGATGGTGGACTTAACGGGTTTCGGATCCACGCTATCACCCCTGATAATAAAAAGGCCAAAAACATATGCCAACCCTTTTTTTAAATCAGTTTCTTTAAGTATTTTGATATTTTCACCCCAGTGTCCTTGGTTCAACTTAATGGTAAGTTCTTGTTTCTCAAAAACACCCAGATTAATTTCCCCGTCGTTATCCATAGACAATACATAATATTTTGTCATAGGTCACCCCCCGGTTTCGGGTTTGTTTCGGCTTTCATTTCGGGTTTTTCTGGATCTGCTTCCGGGGGTGCTTTTTCGCTTTCCGTAAGCCATTTCTTAAATACTTTCATGAAGTAAGTAGGATCCTTGAGGGCTTCGGTTTTGATGCGATCTCCCCCAACGTGATTTGCATCAGCCGAAACCTTTACGAATAAATCAATTTTTTCCGCAAGTTCAGGGGTAAGGCCAACCTTAAACTTGGCGTCGAAATCTGAAATGTCAGGCGTTTTATGTTCGTAAACCAATGAACCGCTGGCTTCCGATTCTATCATCTCCTCGCTTTCAAGAAGAATGCCATCCTGAGTTTCACCGATTTCGGCCCTTTCATCTAGCGTTGAAAGTCGAGTAATTTCTGAACTGATCGGAGCAATTTTGAGGTGGCGTCGAATTACGGTTTTTTTTGCCATCTCTTCCCAATCTGTTACCCACGGACCATCATTGGGCGTCTTGGAGCGCTTCCGGATTTTCTCGATTTGCTCGGTAGACATAAAATCAAAGGATTCTGAGCCATCCTTATATTTTAGAAAAACATAGGCTCCCATCGGCGGACCCGGATCTGCATCTCGAGATGGTCTATGAACGAGTTTGGCATTAACCCCGAACTCATACTCGAAATGATCTTTGGCGTGAACCACCTGAGATGCAATAGATGAAATTGCCCCACTTCTTCTTGCCAAGCTAATGTAACCGCGATATCCGGGAATAAGTTGCGCCTCAAGATATCCGCTCTTATTTCTGAACGGCACAAGATATGCCTGACCGAGGAACGGTTCTGGTTCCAGGCCAAGCGCAGCACAGGTCATGGCGCAAGCCGCTATTGATTGCTTAGTACACTGAAGTAATTGGCCATTGCGTCTTACGGCTGTCATAATGATTCGGATAAGCCTATCCGTTGACAGATGCTTCGGTAGAGCCATCGTCATTTGCTGCTTCATTCTTGGAGACTGAAGCATATCCATTAGGGTTTCTGTTCGCTCCTGAATCGGATTCTTTTTCTCTTCTTTTACTTTTGGCATGATTCCTCCCTTTGGTTGCGGGCGGGAAACCGTTCACGGTCTATACTAGCCCTTGTGCTTAAATCCCGTCTCTGGTCAGCTTTCGCCACCGCAACCATTATTTTTTCCTCATTTCTTTTAAAATACCCCCTCCAATCTCGCGCCGAAACATGGCTCGGATGAGATAATCCTTGCTTCCTATGAGACCTTGATCGCTTGGAGGCCTGGGAACTCATTTGCCATCCTCGATTAGTGCACCCAAAAGCGCAAGATAATTTCTTGCATCCATGATTCTGCCACGGATTGGCTCGATGCCGGTATATTCCCCCCGAATGTAAGATGTGATCGAATCCAAATGCTTTTTGAGATAAATCCAGAGAATCACTTCGGGTCTGAGCTTTAGTTCTACCCCAAGTCTTTTAAAATTTGAATGGCGATCCTCGGGGCCACTGTATTCCTGACCTTTGCGACGAAGAAGATCGGCTTCTTCCACACATAAATCTGCAAAATATTGATCAAATTCTTTAAGCGTCATATCTCACCGTTTTCCTTTCTTTTTTGATCCTCGTATTCGGCATGGTCTACACGATAAGTCTCAAGTATAGCACAAATCAAACAGCCAATACCTAAAGCACGCATCCAATAT
>Ga0180007_10007651_pt1 | contig 10158 bp, 10 predicted proteins | sample MM_PC_MetaG_FD_121122 | JGI IMG/M metagenome (GOLD analysis project Ga0180007, IMG submission 121122) | Groundwater microbial communities from the Aspo Hard Rock Laboratory (HRL) deep subsurface site, Sweden - MM_PC_MetaG | ecosystem: Environmental > Aquatic > Deep subsurface > Groundwater...
AAGGTTTCACTAGTTCTGTGGAAAGCTCAATGAGTGATATGTTTTATGATATGATGATGGGGACTACAGATTTTAAGGATGCTTGGCAAGCCTTCTGTGATAGTATCAAACAGGCATTTGTCAAGGCAGTTGCCGATATGATAGTTGAGAAACTTGGACTTGATCAACTCTTTAGTGGTAACATTCTCGAATGGGGTAATCTTTTCACGGGTTTGGGTAATGTAATTACGAGTGTTTTCAAGGGAGTAGGAACTGCCGTTTGGGGCGTGCTAACCGGCATAGGCGATGCTGTGTGGGCAGCAGGTTCAGCAATTTCAGGTGCTTTTGGTGCAGCAGGGACTTCCGTTGCTGCATTCGCGGGTGAACTTGCCATTATGTGGGGTGTCTGGGAGCTGGGTACCGCCATTATAGATGAAGTCAATAAAGAGTGGATAGAATTTTACGGAACTGTGGAAGATGCAAAAATAGTCTTAGAACATCTTGGTGAGCTTACTGGAGACATTGCTGTCGAGGCGAAAGAGTTCTTGGAAGATATCATTTATTATGGTGAATTGTACGGAGAGACGATGGAGGGGGCAGCCCACATGATGTGGGACAGATGGGGCGAGGCTCTTGAGTGGATATTCGGATCAGCCGAAGAATTCTATACAACGATGCAACAAGTTGCTGAAGATGCAGGCATTGCTTGGGGGGAGGCTACTGAAGAAATGGCTAGTGACTATCAAGAACTTTATAATGAAGCCGGAAGACTTGCAACAGAAGGCACTGAGCAACAGAAAGAGGCTTTTGCCCAGCAAGTAGCGGCACATAATGAACTGACTGAAATAGAAAAAGCAAATATATATGAGGTCTTAGGAATAACTCAAGAGGCGGCGAATCAGATGAGTGCCTCAATGAGAACTGCTGCAGATGAAATGGTAGGTTCGAGTGCAGATGCTTCCAATCAAGTTAGTAGCAATATGTCTCTCATGGCAAGTAATACAATACAGAGTATCAACATGATTCCGAAAGATGTGTTAATTGATATTCATGCCGAGCTAACTGGTCTGGGAAGGGTGCAGGGTGCATTGGGGAGCATCCCCCGAGACATCACAACGTATGTGCGCACTGTATATGAGGGAGGCGGGGGTGGCAGAAGCTTCCAGCATGGTGGGACGCTCGAGGAAGGCGAGCTAGTTCTGAGCAGGCCAATTACAAACTGGATTAAAAGTGCCCTTTCGAAATCAGGGCCGATGGGATCCACCCCATCAGTTCGTGGCGGGGCTTCAAATCAAGGTGGGGGCGTAGTGGTCAATATCCCCCGGGGAGCCTTCATTGTCTACGGCGATATCAGGACAAAGGAAGATGTTGAAGAATTAACTACAAATACCGTGCAAAGAATTGGTGATGAGATTGCCCGGCGGGTGGTGGAGCGATGAGCATAATCTTGAATAAAGGCCTTTCTACAGAATATACATTTCCAAGAAATTTTTCCATGGATCCACCTCCTTGGGCAAAGCGCTTGGATGAACTAGAGCGCGCCTATAAACATGGCAGTGTGATTACTGGTGATGAAATGGTCAAGGCACGATCGCTCAGAGTTTGGGGAACGCTCTTTAAGTCGACAAGGCAAGCCTTCCGGGATGAACTAGATTTAATGCAGCAAACCAGCTATCTGAAAGGTCTCACACTTCATGCGGATGAGTGGTGGCCGAATAGATTCCTGTATGTTGACTGCTCGGACTTTGCCAGGGAGGATTATCCAACATTACGATCGGGACCTGTTGATATTCTTTTCAGGATAACCGACCCATTCTGGTACTCGACCACACAAAACGAGGACTCCCAAAATGGATTGGGGCCGGGTAATTTAACGGCAATAGTTAATGGTGGGCAAATTGAAGTATCACCTACAATACACGTTCGGGTCGCCACCGGAACAGTTACGATAGTTCGGCTACAAAACATTTCCGATGGTGGCCGATACTTTACTTATACTCGGACTATGAGTCCGCCACGGGGCTTTCGCATTCGATGTGCCTCAGGGGAAATTCATCGCTGGTCGGGGGCAGCATATTTCGAGGACCCAGCCGGTTTTGAGGGTACGTTCTATCGGCTTCAGCCTGGATCTAATCAAATTGTGATTTCTGTCGTTGGCGGGGGAACGGTGAATGTCATGCACATTTGGAGGGATAAATGGCTAGGTTGAGGAATATAAAGTGGCGATAGAAAATTGGATCGCAGTTTCAAAAACATCTATTCCACAATGCTCAATTGTTAAATGGGATGGAGCTAATTTAACTCAAGAGGATAATCTTGCCATTAGCCAGTTCGCCTATAGTTGTGCTTGGCACCCAGATGGGGAGCTTATCGCCTATGCGAGAAATGCTGTCCCGAGTCTTTACCTGTTGAACTGGGATGGTGTAAATCTAACTCAAGTCGATACGCTTGATATAGCTGGGGGTATGTCCAAGGCGGTTGCTTGGAGTCCCAACGGTCAATACATTGCAGTTGCTCATAACCAAAGCCCCTATTTCTCAGTAGTCAGGTGGAATGGCACTAACCTATCACTTGTCGCCACCTACACCCTTGAGAGTTTTGGTCAGGATTGTTGGTGGTCTCCTGATGGGCAATTTATTGTCGTGGCCAGTGTAGGTGGAAACCTCAGGGTTTTGCGTTTTGACGGATCTAATCTTTCCCTGCAAGATTCTATAAATTTGGCGGTCGCTGGTTGCAATAGCTGTCATTGGTCCTCAGATGGAAAATATATTGTAGCTGCTTCTCGAAGTGGAACTTATGACATTTTCGTATTAAGATGGAATGGCTCCGCCATGAGCATTGTAGATCAATATGCATCTCCCGCCGGTTGGCGAACAAATTGCCGATGGAATATCGACCACACCCTGATCGGCGCCTGTGCAAATAGCTCACCGATGGTGACCCTACTTAAATTCGATGGCACTAATCTCACTTTAGGGGATACTTATGATACACCAGGTCAGGCGCAGCAATGTAGTTTTAATCCTACCGGCACTTTGCTTTTTGTTGCTCATACTACCATACCTTATCTTAGCTTGCTCGAATGGGATGGTACTTCCTTATCCCTAATAGATACTTGCAATGTTGGCTCGAATGCCACTTGTTGCGATTATTACAAGAGTTGGGTTCCTCAGCCTCCGCTTGAACCAGTAACCAAGGGAACCTATCGATTAAAGGTCGGCAAATATATGCTTACCTGCGATGCTAGTAAACAGAATGTGATTGATGCCCATTTTACCCTCAGACAGAATGGAGGATGTGCTGAGTTTAATTTCCAACTTGGTCGACCTGATTTTAACATTGGCTTGGGGGACGAGGTCCTTATATATCTATATGGGCAAGTTGCTCCTTGGTATCGAGGGCGGATAATGGAACGCACCCGGGATGGAGCATCCTCCCGCATTCGCAACTATTCGGGCTATGGGCATTTCGAGTTCCTAAATGGGGGAGACCTTGTTGATGCAAGATATGGAGCTGGTGAAGCAATCGATGACCTGCGAGATGCCGTGATTGACGTTTTAGATACCTGTGTCAGACCCTATGGAACGCTCATCACCGCCAACAATGCCAAAATAGAAGACCCAAGCTATACAATTATCGAACTCGAGTTTGACAAAGTAAAGCCAATTGACGCGCTCACCGATTTGTGCGAGCTGGCAGAGGGTTGGGAATTTGGTATTGATGAAGATGGTGATTTCTATTTCAGGCAGGAATTAGCTTCAACCCTTGAAAATAAATGGGTTGGTAAGCATGTTGCTACTTTTATACCGTCGGAAAATATGAGAAATTTAATCAATAGATGGTATCTTGAGGGCGGTGCATTGGCTGCTGGCACTAATTATGATTCGCTGGTCGAGGATGTAATTTCACAAGGATTATATGGATTGCGATCAGATAAAGCTGCTATGCCCTCAGGTATGAATACGGCTGAGATTGGCAAGTGGGGTGATGATCTATTGGCTAAATCAAAAGACCCGATAATGAAAGCTGTCGTTTCAGGCATCGATATTGAGCGAACACAAACTCGGATCTGGCCTCGAGGCAGAATGAGATTGACCAGTGAGGATGGAAATCATAGCTATAGATTCCCCATCCGTGCCCTGACATATCATATTACTCCAGCAGGGGTAACTGCAGATGTTGAATTAGGGCCAAAAGCTACACATATACGAGATTATCTTGCAGATCTTGATAAAAAAATCAAGAAGGAAAGAGAGCAATTAGCTATAGATGTCTATCAGCTTGCAATGGGAACAGGACTTGTTGACGACTGTATTAAAGATAATCACATCGATTGGGGCACTGGAGCAAACCAAGTCAGTGCAGAGGATATGCCAATTGCTGATGTTGGGGGATTCTTTCCAATAGATAATGTCGAGGCAGCCTTGCAGCAATTAGGCGGGGCTGGTGATGCTCTTTTAATATCTTGGATAGGATTGTGACATTCCCGCAACTAAAATCGGAGATTCTCAGCCGAAGCTGAAGGCCCTGCCCGGGCCTAGTAATTTTTTCTCTCTTGGGCGGCAAAAGTTTTACCCGGTAGCCTATCTACCAGAACTCCTTACTTTTGGTTTCAAAGAGCCGGTCCCGGAGAACGCTGATGGCGCTTTCAGCCTCTCAGCTTTGTTATCCGGCATATTGTTTTAAGTATGGCAAAAATCAACAAAAAGTCAAGAAGCAATTTATCCACGGGGATAAATTTAGGAATCTTCTTGTCTAGGAATTTATAAAATGGCTCTTACAATCCAAGCTCTGGCGGACGGACAACTGCCCGCAGCGGCAGCCGCTCTTTATACGGTTCCCGGCGCCACGCAAGCGGTAATTAAAACAATAACCTTGGTCAATACTGATACAGTGGTCCGGGCAGTCAATCTTTATATCAACGCAACTGGAGTCAATCGTCGCATCATTCCTGAGGACATGGATTTAGGACCGGGCAATGCCTTTGTTTTCGATGATGAATTGATGTTGGAGGCTGCCGATATGATTCAGGGGGATGCAGATGCCGCTAACGTGATTGACTATACCATTAACGGAATCGAGAACGCTTGATGAAACTCATTGATCAAGATGGAAGAAAATTTGGTCCTGACAATATCCCTGAAACTTATCTTGATAAATTTCATGTCACTCGATGTATTCAAGTTTATGATGGCTATCTTTTACGCATAGTTCTTCCACCTGGAGAAGAACTTTATGGCAATGTTGACATCGAGGGCGATGGGGACTTTTTAGGATTCAGCATGTAGGAGGTGATAAATGACCTGGCATTTACATAATGAGGAGGCACATCTTTCAGGGGCGAGTCCCGGTGTACGTCTCGAGGGCACGGAAGGCAGTGCCAAGGATCTCAAAATCCGAGAAAATGCCGGACATATTGAAATATATGACTTAGACATACCAGGAGTTGTTGTTGTTGTAAGTGAGGTGATCAGAAAAGGGACTATAGTTGTTCGGATCGCCGATATTAGTGCTGTGGAGAGTCTGTATATAATGATGCCGAAATGCACTGTCACCAATATCTGGTCAGTTCTTTCAGGGGCAATCGCTCTTGGGGCTAGTCCCACTCATATCACTGCCGACCGAAATGGAGTTGCCCTCACCAATGGTCAAATTAGTATTGCTGTTCCCGGAGCTGCCGGAGACATAGATACTTGCGCTCCAACTGCCAACAATACTTTCGACGGTGCCACGCAATACCTGAAATTGGTCACCGATGGCCTATCGGTCAATGTCATCCCAGTTTTGGTGACGGTTGAATTTACCTATACCGATTAGTAATAATGGAGGCTTAGAATGAAAAAGAAGAAGTGGATCGCCCCCAAAAGAAATTACCAGAATATTCAATTTGGCAAGCTAAGAAAAAAGGTTGATCCTGCATTCGACAAAGCCCATGATGTTTTGTCAAAGGCATTTTATGAGCAGACCGAATTCATCTGGAAAGGCAAGAACTGGGGCGTCTTACCGAAGGAGTTATTTGACAAACTGCATGGATTGATATTCCATTTGCGAACTTTAGAGTTTCATAAGAGGAATCTATTACAGCCAAGGAAAGACCAGATCCCAGAAAAGGAATATAATTTTGATTTTGACGGACATGGCAGGGTCATTGGCAAGAGGACTGACGACGCGATGGCAAAGATTGCAAAGTTAAGGAGTCAAGATATAGAGTTGGAGGTCTAATTGATTCCCGTAGCACGAGTCGAGATAAACCCAGGAGCTAGTGGTGCTTGGACAGATATAGATGTAACTGCGCATCTAGGTGGCGATGCTGGTAATGTCGCTGGAGTCGTTTTGGAGGTGGTTTCCACCGCCCTCAGAGACTGCATGATTAGGAAAAATGGGTCTGGCGATACCTATGTAAGTAATCATTGCTTCGCAGGTCATTATTGGTGTGCTGTAGGCATAGACGGAAGTGATATTTTTGAGGCATATCTCCAAGATCATACTGCAACAACAATTTATCTAGTTGCCTACATTCTCAACATCGAGGGAGGATTTCTGCTGAACCATGTTGACAAATCCCCCGCAGCAGCAGCATGGAATGATGTCGATATTTCCGGAGATACGGGAGCCGATACAGCAGTTTGCGCCTTCTTTTTCATTGAGAGTGCCGCCACAGAAGCATTTGGCATCCGGAACAATGGATCGGGGGATGCCCGGAATCAATCCTTTGATGCCCCAGTAGTCCAGGGGGCATTTATGTCGGTAGATGGCGCTGAAAAATGCGAGGTCTGGCGGCAAACTGTTAATACTAAAGTTTGGTTGATGGGCTGGCTAACATCTTCATATACCAGTTGGGTAAATGCAAAAGACTATGCGACTGCTGTAGAGGATGCTTGGGTCGAGGTCGATTTCAGCGGCGATATACCAGCAGGTAATAGCGGTGCATGCTGTGATATGCATAGCACAAGTGCCTTTGCCTATCCTTGGGGATTACGGAAAAATGGAGCAGGTTATGATAATTATCTAAATTTTCGCTATCATCAGTATGGCTGGGTTGAGATTGATGCAAATAGGAAAGCCGAGCAGAAAATCGATAGAGCCGATAGACAAGACCTGTATCTATTTGGTTATACTAAAGTGCTTGGTCTTCCACCAAGCGCTCCCTCTGCTCCCTGGTGTGAATCTAATCCTGCACCTGCCTATGATGTCTGCCTAAATGAGTCGACACCCGAATTCTCAGCCATCTTCGAGGACCCCAATCCTGGAGACACGGCTACTGATGTACAGATTTGCGTTGCCACCACTGAGGCCTTGCTTAATGCTGATACTCCCGATATGTGGAATTCTGGCTGGATCGACATAACTGGCGAGGGCTTAGTGGAAGGCAATAGATGTGCCGATCAGAGTTATGGAGGTCTTCCCCTCAGCCCATACACAGTTTACTGGTGGAAGATAAGATTCAAGGATGCTGATGGAAATACGGGGGCTTGGTCAGCTAATACCTCATTCAGAACGGCGAGTCCTGAGATGGTTGATTTCAGAAGTCTAATTTAATGGAGGAGGAAATGTTTAGAAAGATTTTAGTTGTTCTTGTGGTCGGGCTACTTTTGACCGGGTGCATAGGACCTGACAAAAATAGGGCTCCTACTGTGGCCCAAGTGAGCTGTCCCGAGACAGCCAAAGTGGGAGAGAAAGTTAACATATCTGTCGTGGCTACTGACCGTGATCGGGATAGGATTGCATACAAGCTTGCATTTGGAGACAGTACGCAGTCTGAATGGTCTGAGCTTCTTGAGAGTGGAGTGACAAAGACATTTCTCTACACTTATAGTGAGCCAGGAATCTATGGAATTTATGGAATAGCTTCAGATGAACACCACAAGAATTCAGGCTGGTCGGAAAAAACTTATATAGAAGTAGTGAAGGAAACGCAGATTGGCCCTGAGCGGGTGATGTTCTGCGTGGGGCCGAATGATGATTTTGTAGGGATAGCTGCTCTCGGCATTACTATTATTCAATCCTATGAGCTTCCCTATTTGGGCTTATGTAAATTTGACACGATTCCAAAATCAAGATTCAAGCTGTCTTCTTCAATACGAAGTGGAATTAGTTTCTTAGATAGAGCCAGAAATGCGAATCTTAAAGTCTATTATTCAATTGCCAGCATGGTTCATAATCAGCTACTGGCAACCGGTTCTTGGAATAAAAATGATGTAGCAGAGATTATCGAAAAGTGCAAAGACCATCCTGCGCTGTATTGTTGGCAGCCGATTGAGGAAGCTAATCTGCCCGGTAGGGATATAAGCTTTGATCATCAAAAAGATATATATAATTTCTTCAAAGAACGAGACCCGTACCATCCAGTAACCCAAACGCTGGCTGGGGGAACTAGCAATTGGCATAAGATTAATTTCGAGGCAATGGATTTCCTCACACCGGACAGCTACGTCTATAACGGAACAGGGGAAATGTGGGGATTAGAGCCCCTGGCATATCTCGCAGAAGTCGGCAGGCAAGAAAGAACATACCTAGACAATAAGGGCATCACTAAGCCGGTAATTTTTATTATGCAGTGTTGTGACGAGCCGGCAGCCCACCACGACCCGCCTGTAGAGAACAGCGAAGTCCCATTGGGCTGCATTGAGAGCCAATTTGATACGCTAAAGCCTTATGACGTATTTACGGGAGGTTTTGGGTATTGGGCCTGGGATGGGGGCTTCTTTGGGCCAGAGACAAGTAGCGAAATGTATGACGAAATAAAACAATTTTTAGGAAAGGTGAAGTAAGATGGAATATAAATTAGGTTATCGACCTGAGCCGCCGGATAAAAGAGACCTTATGGTTCCTTTACCACAATATGATTTGCCTAAAGAAGTTGATCTGACGAGCCAACAAACAGAGGTGAGAGATCAGGGCAATGAGGGGACTTGTGTAGGCTTTGATGTCACGGCCCTCAAGGAATTTCAAGAGTGGCGAGAGTATGGCAAAAAGTATGACTTTTCTGAACGTTGGATTTATGAATTCGCTAAAGTAGAGGATGAATTTCCTGGGGTAGATTATGAAGGGACTACTATTAGAGGAGCTATGAAAGCACTGCAAAAGCACGGGATTTGTCCAGAGGAGCTTTGGCCGTATGTGCCTGGGGTGAAGGGGGAGCCCGATGAACAAGCTGCCAACAGAGCTTCCATTTACAAAATTAAAAACTATCGGAGCTTAACTATTCCTGAGAAAGATTTTGTCTTAGTCAAGCGTGGTATTCACGAGACTGGCCCAGTTGCACTTGGCGTGGCTGTCCATTCGACCTGGTTTGACGTGAAAGAGGAAGGAATTATTAGACCTCGGTTCACGGAGGATATTTTAGGCTATCACGCTATTTTGGCTGTGGCCTATGATGAGAAGTTCCTGAAGTTTAAAAATAGCTGGGGAACTGGCTGGGGCGCTCAGGGCTATGGGTATTTGGAATGGGAGTTTGCGATGTTCATTCTCCATTCTGCCTGGGCTGCATATGACCTATAAAATGGATTTATATGAACACGAAAAGTCTGTCTGATATCCGTCGCTGTATATCAAGTTATTTAAAAATAAATGGTATCAGCAAACGAGGGGTAAATAAATGACTTCTTTAGGACATCCTTATGATGAGTTGCCACAATATAGATGTGAAAAACTTAGAGAGGTTGGGGAACAAAAAACTAAGAAAAAAGTTGTAAAAGCGAAGAGGAAAAGCTGTATTATTCTTTACGTTATTTTCTTTGCTGAGTGATAAATGAAGTTAGATATAATTTGACAATTTGAGGCTGTGGCGTTCTGACGCCTGGGAGAGTTACTAAGTTCAGGAAAGTTCAGATAAAACTACCTGGAGGCAGTAACGATAAGGAATAGGGAAGCAGGGTGGGGAATCCTGCCAGCCCCATTAAAAAGAACAAGGAGGAGTAAAATGTTTAAAAAAATGGTAATGGTGCTAGTGCTTCTAGCATTGGCACTGGGGTTGTCTGGTTTTGCGCTCGCCGAAGAGCAGACGGAATTCAAGGAATTGGCCTATGTACCGGAACAACGGGTGAATCTTTTAGGCTACACTGCTTCTGGGATTGACCTCGCTTCTGATTTTGTCACTGGATTGATTGAGCGCCTGTTTAAGACCGGAAAGCCCGGAGTTGTATTTGCCGAGGAGACCAAGGCCACTCTCGAGGCAAG
>Ga0180007_10007652_pt1 | contig 10158 bp, 2 predicted proteins | sample MM_PC_MetaG_FD_121122 | JGI IMG/M metagenome (GOLD analysis project Ga0180007, IMG submission 121122) | Groundwater microbial communities from the Aspo Hard Rock Laboratory (HRL) deep subsurface site, Sweden - MM_PC_MetaG | ecosystem: Environmental > Aquatic > Deep subsurface > Groundwater...
CTATATTGCCGGTGCCATGGCCAATGGCATCAGCTCAGCTGCCATGGTCAAAACCATGGCCCAGAATGGGATGATGGGCTTTTTTGGTGCCGGCGGCCTTTCCCTGGAAAAAATTGAACAAAATATTATCGACCTGAAATCCTCCCTTACGGATAAACCCTTCGGGTTTAACCTGATTCACTCGCTGGGGGACCCGGAACATGAAATGGCAACAGTGAATCTTTATCTGAAACACAAAATCCACAGGATAAGTGCCGCCGCCTTCATGCGCATGACCCCGGCCCTGGTATATTATCGCATTAAAGGGATGTACCAGGACAGCCAGGGACGGATTGTCACACCCAATCACATCCTGGCAAAGGTATCCCGAATTGAAATTGCCCGGCAGTTTTTTGCACCTCCCCCGGAAAAACTGGTGGCCCTCCTTCTGGAAAACGGATTGATAACCCAAGAAGAGGCCGACCTTTCCGCCTATATTCCCATGGCCTTCGACCTCACAGCAGAAGCAGACTCAGGGGGACATACGGACAACCGGCCGGCACTGACCCTGCTGCCCACCATGCTGTCACTCAAAAATGAAATCATGGAAACCTGCCATTACCAAGAACCGCTTTGTGTCGGGCTTGCCGGGGGCATTGCCACTCCGGAATCCGCTGCAGCCGCCTTTGGAATGGGCGCCGCCTATATCCTCACAGGTTCCATCAATCAATCCTGCATTGAGGCAGACATCTGTGATGATGTTAAAAAAATGCTGTGCCAGGCCGAGCAGGCAGATGTTGCCATGGCCCCTGCTGCAGACATGTTTGAAATCGGTGCCAGGGTCCAGGTATTAAAACGCGGAACCCTTTTTCCCGTAAGAGCGGATAAATTATATACCCTGTACCGGTCCCACAACAATTTTGATGATATTGATGAAAAATCAAAACAGGAAATCCAGGATAAGATTCTACAGGCCCGGTTTGAAGACGTATGGACATCCACAATGGATTTTTTCCGGCGAACCGGAAACATCAAAGAAATAGAAAGGGCTCAAACTGATCCAAAACATAAAATGGCCCTTGTTTTCAGATCCTATCTGGGGCTTTCGTCCAAATGGGCCATCCAGGGCGATTTGAAACGAAAAATGGATTACCAGATCTGGTGCGGCCCTGCCATTGGTGCCTTTAACCAATGGGCAAAAGGCAGCTTTCTTGAAACCCATGAAAACCGGAAAACAGCGGAAATCGCTTTAAATCTCATGTTCGGCGCCTGCGTCTGCATGCGGGCTTCTATTTTACAGCTCCAGGGTATTCAATTGCCCATTGGGGCCGGCGTGTTTAAACCCATGGAACAAAAGAAAATATCAGCTTTTCTCTAAGATTGTTTTAGGTTTTAGGTTAAAGCTTAAATCCTAAAACTTAAAACCATGTCTGAACGCGGTTTTCGTTCAGGCATTGTGTAAAACTTTTGTCAAATCCATATCCACTGAGGGATTTACACAATTCAAAAGCATATACTCGCGGTTATGAAAGCAATGGATAAATCCCTTAAAAAACCCTGTATTGCCATCATCGGAATGGGATGTATATTCCCGAAATCAAGCAATCTCAAAGAATATTGGCATCTTCTGTCCAACGGGATTGATGCCATTGTGGATATTCCCGAAGACACCCACTGGAAGTTAACCGACTATTTTGACCAGGACCCTTCCAAAGCAGATCATACCTATTGCAAAAGGGGCGGGTTTTTGCCGTCCGTCTCATTTGACCCTTCTTTTTACGGCATTCCACCCAATAATATTGAGGCCACGGACACTTCCCAGCTGTTAGGTCTTGAAGTTGCCCGGATGGCCCTGGAAGATGCCGGATATCCCTTGAATCATCCGGATCTTGAACACAAAAAGGTCAATATCATTTTAGGGGTTACAGGAACCCAGGAACTGGTTATCCCGCTGGGGGCAAGGCTTGGGCACCCGATCTGGAAAAAAGCCCTGGAAGACTCCGGCATCAGCAATGAAAAAAAAGAGGAGATTATTCAAAGGATACAAGGCGATTATGTCCAGTGGCAGGAGAACTCATTTCCCGGCCTTCTCGGTAATGTTGTTGCCGGCAGAATTGCCAACCGCCTTAACCTTTGCGGCACAAACACGGTAACGGATGCTGCCTGTGCAAGCTCCCTTGCCGCCATTCATACTGCCGTGATGGAACTTGCCTCAGGCAAATGCGACATGTCCATTACAGGTGGGGTAGACTGCCTGAATGATATTTTCATGCACATGTGTTTTTCAAAAACAGGGGTTCTGTCACACACCAGTGATGCAAGACCTTTTTCAAAAGATGCTGACGGGACCGTTCTGGGCGAAGGCATCGGCATGCTGGTATTAAAACGTCTTGAGGACGCCCAAAAAGATAATGACCGGATTTACGCCCTTATTAAAGGCATTGGCACTTCAAGCGACGGCAAAACCTCTGCCATTTATGCGCCAGAGTCAAAAGGACAGCTCAAGGCTTTAAGGGAAGCGTACAGGGAAGCTGATATTGCACCTTCCACGGTTGGACTTATTGAAGCCCATGGCACGGGAACACGGGTGGGTGATCGGGTGGAATTTTCAGCCCTGAAAAAATGCTTTGATCCTGATTCACAAAAAAACCGGATTGCCATTGGGTCGGTCAAATCAATGATCGGACATACCAAGGCTGCAGCAGGTGCCGCCGGGATGATAAAATCTGTTCTGTCCCTGTACAACAAGGTGTTGCCCCCGACTTTAAAAGCCCGGGAACCTGATCCTGAACTGGATATCAACAATTCCGCCTTTTATTTAAATTCACACTCCAAGCCATGGGTGTCCAGCCCGGTCAGCCCCCCCAGACGATCAGGCGTCAGCGCATTTGGTTTTGGCGGCAGTAATTTCCATGTGGTAATGGAAGAATACACCCCTCTTAAAACACATGTTTCCTGGGATGGTGCCATACAGATATTTGGATTTTCAGCAGACAGCAAAAACAAGCTTTCACACAAGATCACTGCCGTTAAAAAAAGTTTAAATGAGGCAAAGGATGCCCAGGAACGATATCAGTATGTGGCCTGGCAGGCTCATGAATCACGGCAACACTTTTCAGCGGATCATGATTTCAGGTTACTCATGGTTCACAAAAAAACAGATGACATCCAGAAAAATCTCGACTGCGCCCTTGCGTGCTGTGATGACGAGAAAATGCTGCCCCACATCTATTTTTCCCGGGGTCCTAAAAAAGGAACCCTCGGATTCCTTTTCCCCGGCCAGGGAAGCCAGTACACGGGAATGGGAAAAGATCTTGTTTCAATCTTTCCCGAAGCATTGGACGTATTGGAACAATCAGCTGATATTTTTTCAAGGGAAACCACATCATCTGCCGGCAAACCCCTGCAGGATTATATATTCCCTTTACCCCGGCATTTGCAGACAATGGAAGATGCACAAGCCCATCTTCGGAGCACGGACATTGCACAGCCTGCCATCGGGGCTGTATCCCTTGCCATGATCAAGGTGCTCGAACGATTTGGCATCACACCGGATACAACCTGCGGCCACAGTTTTGGAGAATTATCAGCCCTTTGTTCAGCCGGATGGATAGATGAGGTATCGTTTCTCACGCTTTCAACAGCCCGGGGACGATATATGGCACAGGCAGGATCAAAGGATGGCGACCCAGGCTCCATGCTTGCGGTTCAAGCACCTCTTGAAGATATTGAACGGCTGATTGAACAGGAAAACCTGGATCTTGTCCTTGCCAATAAAAACAGCCATAATCAGGGGGTGTTGTCCGGCGCTACCAAAGAGATCCTCAGGGCAAAGCAGATCTGCAGACAACACAAATTAAGGGCGGTTACGCTTCCCGTTGCCGCAGCATTTCACAGCACCCTTGTAAATGCCGCAGCAGAACCGTTTAGAAAACAGGTGGCAGCAACCAGCATCTTCCCCACATCCATTGATGTCCTTTCCAATACCACGGGTAAACTCTATGGGAAAAAAGATGCAGATATCAAACAGCTGCTTGGCTTTCAACTGGCAAACCCCGTCGATTTTGTCGGTAATATCCAGACCATGTTTGAAAATAATGTCTCCTGTTTTATCGAGGTCGGTCCAAAAGCGGTTTTAACCGGTCTTGTTAAAACCATTTTAAAGGGCGCGCCCGTTACATCCATCAGCCTTGACCCGTCTGCAGGGAAACGATCAGGGATTGAAGACCTTGCCCATGCCCTGTGTATGATCGCCTCAAAGGGATTTAACGTTGATCTTACAAAATGGGAGGATGCCACTAAAAAACCAGCACCCAAGAAAATGAGGGTGCGGCTTTCAGGTGCCAACCCAAAACCCGGAAACAGGTGCAGCATTGAAAAATCAACTGCCGCACCATCACCCCAAAAACGCCTTGATACAAACAGGTCAGCATTAAAAGGATCTGATATGCATTTTCAACCGACAAAAAAGCCAGACGTGGCAGACACAATCCCCGGCAATCTGAGTTCGCCGGCATGGCAGGCCATGCAGATGGTCCAAAAGGGACTTGAAGCCATGCAGCAGATTCAGACACAGACAGCCCATGCCCATGAAAAATTTCTTGAAACCCAGGCCCAGGCCGGCAAAACCCTGTCAGCCATGATGGAGCAGACCCGCAATCTTGCTTTTAATCTATCTGTCGCACCACCCTCGGTTTCTGCCCCGGCACCCATTGCACGGGCAGCAGTGGAAGACACACAAAACACCCTGCAGAACACTGTTCATCCTGAAAACCATGAAACCCGGGTATTTCAACCGATACCAGGCACGGACAGTGCTCTGGCAGTTGATTCAAAACCCCTGAAAAAGACTATAAAAGAGGTTAATGCACCGATCATTTCCAAGCCGGAAAATACATCTGCTGATCAAGACATTGAAATCATTTTGTTTGAAATCATAAGCCGGTTGACAGGCTTTCCCGTTGAAATGCTGGAATCAGATATGGACATTGAGTCTGACCTTGGTATTGATTCCATCAAACGGGTTGAAATTATTTCAGAACTTGAAAAAAGATTTCCTTCCTGTAAGGGATTGACCAGTGAACACATGGGCTCTCTTAGAAAACTCAAAGACATCAGCCGTTCCATTGATATCCCAAAATCCCCCTTTGCAGAATCGCCCGTTCTTCAAACCGGTTTGATTGAACATATGATCGAAAAAAAGGAGTCAGACACGCCTGCAGGTGACCCGGAACAGGATCTTGAAAAAATGCACCGCCATGTTTCCCACGTTCTTATCCAGACCATCAGTGAATTAACCGGTTTTCCCGTTGAAATGCTGGAGCCTTCCATGAATCTGGAATCAGACCTGGGAATTGATTCCATCAAGCGGGTGGAAATATTTTCAAAATTAGAACAGGAACTGGATCATGTTGAGACCATTTCCTCGGATGATATGGGGACCTTGAAAACCATTGAAGCGATCATTGCGTATCTGACAAAAAAAGAACCACTGCCAGACCTTGAGCCTGAAAAAAAAAAATCTATTGTCAAAATCAACCCTGAAAAAAAAAACACGACTGCCCGGCCAGATACTCAACTGACCCGCAAGGTTGTCGTTATAAAGGAGTATCCCACCAATCAGATCCGGTTCTATAATGGATCAAAAATAGAATTGCCAGCTCAAAAAAAAGTCTATATTACAAAGGATCACTCACGAATAGCCGCCCGGTTTAAAGCAGAATTTGAAAAAGCAGGGTTACGGGCCCAACTCATTGATATCAGTCAGGGAGAAATCCCCCAGTTGCCGGATGCAGCAGGAATCGTTATTTTACCTGATGCGTTCAGTAAAAACAGCCCGGATACAGCCTTAAATTTTTTAAAATCCGCTTTTTTGCTGGCAAAGCAGAATATGCCCTACCTGATTGAGTCGGCTGCAGAAAAAGGTGCTTTTTTATCAACGGTCTCCTTTTCAGGCGGCCGGTTTGGATTCACGGGAAGCACAAAAAATTTTGATCCGATTTACAGTGGACTTGCCGGCCTTGCAAAGACAGCACATCTTGAATGGAAAAATATTTTATGCCGGGCTTTGGACATGCCGGATTCCCTGGAAAAATGTCTGAAAAATGCTGAAGCCGCGGTCTCTTTAATGATGACCCATGGTGCTGTTGAAATGGGTCTGGATGGAGACAGCTGTAATATTCCAACCCTTGTGGACCAGGCACTACACCATACACAGATCAATCTTAATACAAATGACGTCATTGTCATCACTGGTGGTGCCAAAGGTGTAACTGCAGCCTGTGCCATTGAGATTGCCGCAAGATATTCACCTGTGATCATTTTGATCGGAAGATCACCATCGCCTTCTGCAGACCCGGACTGGGCAGACGGCATTGATGATCCAGGCCTGCTCAAAAAGACCATATTAACCCATGCATTTGAAGGCAAATCACCAAAACCCGCTGATATACAGAAAATATACCAGCAAATTATATCCAACCGGGAAATCAAAAAAAATATTCAGTTGATGAAAGACCATGGTTCAAAGGTGGTCTATTTTTCAGCAGATATCAAAAATTTTGAAGCAACAGCTGATGTCTTTAACACGGTACGAAAAGAGTTCAACCATATAACAGCCGTCATCCATGGCGCCGGTGTCCTTGAAGACAAGCTGATCATTGACAAACAAATCAGCCAGTTCTGCCATGTGATGGACACAAAAGTCAAAGGGCTTGAAGCCCTGCTTCTTGCATCAAAGCAAGATACGCTTAAATATTTTGTCGTATTTTCATCCATTGCCGCCCGCCTGGGAAACCCGGGCCAGTGTGACTATTCAATGGCAAATGAAATCTTGAATAAAAGTGCACAACGACTTGCCCTGGAAAACCCGGGCTGTAAATTTGTATCCATCAACTGGGGACCCTGGCAAGGCGGGATGGTGGATGATTCTTTAAAACAAGCATTCTTAAAAAAAGGCATTGACCTTATTCCCCTGGCAGAAGGTGCAGCACAATTGCTCAGAGAAATGGGAAACACGCAAGGGAATGACCCTGAAGTCATTATTGGGGCACAGGTCCCCAAAAAAGAAAACCTAAAGGAACCCTGCCTTTCAAAGACAATGACCACATCTTTTGGTCTTTTATCAACCCCGATTCTGAATGACCACAAGATAGGGGGCGAGCCTGTGGTTCCGTTTGCCCTGTTAATGGAATGCCATGCCCATGCAGCCGAGAAAAACAATCCCGGCCTTGTGTTTGCCGGGATAGATGATTGCCGACTTTTAAAGGGCGTAAAACCCGGCAAAAACGAACTTGCCATCCATGTTAATCTGGGAAAATGCAAACCCGGCAAAAACGATTTTAAAACCCAGAGCACCATCACATCAGGCACCCTTCCCGACCCCTGTTTTATCCATTCAAATTGTACCCTCATACTCAAAGATTGCCTGCCAAAACCACCAGTGCTCTCTTCTGCCGCTTTCATGGCGTTAAACCCATTTCCCTTTACCATAAAACAGGCCTATGACCGGATTCTTTTCCACGGCAAGGCACTGCAGGGGATAAAATCCATTAATGGATATTCAGAAAACGGCATTGAGGTGACAACAAGCCTTGCCCCTGCTCCTGCACAATGGTTTAAAAACCCCTTTCATTCAAAATGGACCATTGAACCCATGATGCTGGATGCAGCATTCCAGGCAGCCATACTCTGGTCCCATGAAAGAACGGGACAGGTCTGTTTGCCAAGCTTTATTGCCAGTTTAAGGCTGTATTCATCCTTTAAAGCCATAAACGGAAACATTCGGATCCTGTTTACCGTGAACGAGGAAACCAAGAGCAAGATCAAAGGGTATTTTACCTTTTTAAATGAAGAGAACCGCGTTGTTGCCAGTATCACGGGATTTGAAGCCATTATGGATCCATCCTTAAAAGACAAATTCAAAGGCAAACCGCTTTTTTCAAAAGAATCCATTCTTGCGTTTGCCCAGGGAAAACCCTCTGAAGCATTTGGAAAAAAATATTCCATTTTTGATACGGAACGCCAGATCGCCCGGCTTCCAAGGCCACCCTATTTTTTCATGGACCAGGTACTTAAAGCAGATCACCCGCAATGGGAGATGAAGCCTTCCGGATGGATTGAAACACAATACACGGTTCTGGAAAATGCCTGGTATTTCAAAGCCAACAGGACATCAAGCATGCCTTTCTGCATCCTGCTGGAAATAGCGCTTCAACCCTGCGGCTGGCTGGCAGCCTATGCCGGTTCTGCCCTTGAAAGCCCGGACAGACTGTATTTCAGAAACCTGGGGGGCAAGGCACAACTCATTGAAGACCTGTCGTGCGACTGCGGTACCCTCACCATCAAAAGCCGGATGACCGATGTATCCAAAGCCGGGAACATGATCATCCAGAACTTTGATATACACGTATTAAAGAACGGAAAAAGCGTTTATAAAGGCACCACCCATTTTGGTTTTTTCACAGGCCGATCCCTTTCAAATCAGATCGGCATCAGGGACAGCCGGTTTGATACCTATGAGCTGCCCCAGAAACATCTGGAAAACTCAAAAAAAGTTCTTTTTAAAGATGATGCACCCCTGACACCGGACGATACGAATCAAGATAAACACACGGGCATGCCGTCAAAAGCCTTGCGCATGATTGATCGCATTGACATGTTCAGCCTTGCCGGCGGGATATATGGGAAAGGATATGTAAAGGCTGTCAAAAAAATTGACCCGGCAGAATGGTTTTTCAAGGCCCATTTCTATCAGGACCCCGTATGCCCTGGATCTCTTGGAATAGAATCCTTTATCCAGATGATCCGGTTCTTTCTGATTGAAAAATTTGATATCCCCATGGACGGGTATGCGCCCAGAATGTCACCCGGGCAAAACCATGAATGGATTTACAGGGGGCAGATCATCCCCTCGAACAAAAAAATAGAACTCCATGCCCACATAAAAGAGGTCTTCTGTGAAAATGATAACTATTCGATTCTTGCCGACGGTGCTTTAACTGTTGACGGCATCTGCATTTATGAAATGATCGATTTTGGCCTTGAAATCAATAAAGTACACCGGGCAAACTTATCTTTAGGGCAAAAACAAATTTCTGAAAAAAAATAAAGTCGCCTCAAGTATAGATTGGATATCTTATCTTGAAGCTGGCTTCCCGCTTAGATGCGTTCAGACGTCAAACCGCCCCGTCGATGTGAACTCTTGGGGGCGATAAGCTTGATATTTTCCGCCCACTTTACAATAAACTAATTCAAATTATGTTTCCCAGGTGGCCTGATAATGAAAAAATCCGTAATACCATATAATGTGATGTGATAATAGCGTTTTATCTATCATAATAGAGGATAGTCCACAGGTTATTTTAAATCATAAATTGCCCAGCCAATAACTTGTAGGCCACCATTAATTTTTTTATATAAAAACCACTCTGGAAGAATGGCCAGGAATGATGCCTGCGGCTCATATATTTGAATGCCTGGCTACAAAAGATTATTCTTCTCGATCACAAAATATGGTGGTCGATCCTAATCCAAAAGAGAAGGATTATCATTATTATCGAGTAAAAACTATTTGGTTACGACCATTTTCTTTAGCCCGGTACAGGGCGGCATCAGCTTTCGCAATCATTGCATCTGCTGTATCATCCCCTGTACTGCTTGTAATGCCGATACTAACAGTTATACTAACCTCACCTGATCTTGTCATCATTTTATTATCGGCTATTTTTGCTCTCAAACGTTCGTATAAACCTTCTTCGGCCGACATGGTAGAATCGGGCATAACCAATAGAAACTCTTCTCCACCATATCTGCCCAAGAGGTCATAAGGCCGAAGGGTGTTCTGGATAGCTTTGATAAAACTGCATAGGACATCGTCGCCCACCTGGTGACCATACTTGTCATTCACAAGCTTGAAGTGATCAATGTCACATAACCCGATGCTTAGCTTGGTGTTTCAGTTTATCAAATATTTTGGATAACTCCTCACGATTTTTTTCCGGGACAAAAGTTGTCAAATAATCTTTTCCAACAACTTCTTCCTGTTTGTATCCAAGAGAATGAAGCATTGTTTCATTTACCATTATTGTTTTGCCTTCGGTGTTTATCGCCACAAAAAAGACAGGAGCGGCCTGAAGCAAAGTTTGGCTGAAATAAATCTCTTCAACCAATTTTTCTTCA
>Ga0180007_10007653_pt1 | contig 10158 bp, 6 predicted proteins | sample MM_PC_MetaG_FD_121122 | JGI IMG/M metagenome (GOLD analysis project Ga0180007, IMG submission 121122) | Groundwater microbial communities from the Aspo Hard Rock Laboratory (HRL) deep subsurface site, Sweden - MM_PC_MetaG | ecosystem: Environmental > Aquatic > Deep subsurface > Groundwater...
AGCCGTTGCTGCGCCATAGAGATACAGTGGATAGTCAGCCGCCGTATAGTTTGCATCAGAGTTGTATAGGGTACACCGCTTGCATACTTGTATGCTTTTGGCTCCATCTGCTTCCTTGGGTGTTATGCTCTCCATCGCTATGTATTGAGCAGGGATAGTCGCCGTCACTGAAGCACCAGGAACGGCGTATGAGTTCGCCCGTACCCAACCGCTGCTGTATCCTACGAGATCACCTTTGTGAATCTCTGTAGCAGACTTGGCAATCAGGTGAGTTATGCCCTCGCAATTCTCTAAAATAGGTTCTGCTGCCATTTCTTATAACTCCTTTCTACTATCGCTCATAGCCTTATAGCCCGTCGGTAACGCCGGTCATTACGGCACATTTGGTTGTGTTGAATAAGGCCATAGCACAGTAGAATTTAATCCTCGTTCTGCTTGCATCCTTTGTTTCCAGATCGCCCAGGTCTTTCGTGGTAATCCACCCGTTCGTTAACCCCATCAAGGCATCCGGCCCAAGAGTCAGGGCAAAGATGAGCGAGTTGTCGTAGTCGGCTGTCCTTGTCGTGGTCTGAACGTAGGCATCCATGTCGATGACACTCGAACCATCATTGTTATAGATGTTGTCCGGTATGTAGTCATCGGTCATGACTGGGATTCCACTGTACATTGCAATTTGCTCTCCCAGCGCCGAGCTTACAAACGTCATGTTTGCACCACCTGCCCTGCACAGAGAACTTAGTTTCCGCAGCATCCTCTTTGACATGAGCAAGAGAGTGGGTTTTCCACCTTTGACGTAATCAATGAGTTGGTCAAGCATTTGCAGGGTGAGAGTGGCAGATGTGGCGTGAGCTGGCATAACCTGTGTGTTGACCAGCCCGTCCAGGTCTCCCTTAGCAACAGCCTCGCACTCGGCCAGTAGCTTGACTAAGCCCTTAAAGGCATTTGGTTCAGGAGTTGAGCTGGTTTGACCAAGGATCAACTGCTTCATGAACTGTTGCTGAATTGCCTTGGCCTTGAGTGCCAGAACCTCGGCCTTGAGGTCGTTGACATTGCTTCGAGTCTGCGCTGCGAAGTTGTCAACATCTGCATCCCCACCGAGAATGGTGAGGGTAGCGGAGCGTTGCGCCCATACTGGACTGGACTCAACCCATGTATCCCCAGTCTGATAGAACTGGGCACCAGCAGCTACGCTTTCGAGGTTGTAGAGAAGGGAGTTGCCACTGATCTCCATGTACGGCAAGCGTTCCATGAAGGGACAGTCTTTTACTATGGTAAGTGCGATACCCTTCTTCATCATATCCGTAGAAAGGTATCCGTATTCAGTTAGTGTATTCACTTTATGGCCTCCTGTCTATTTACTAGGCAGAAGGCTCACTCAGAATTATTAACTCTCTTTTTGCTGTATCGCAAGCTTCAATATTTCGTTCGGGTTAAGAGTATTTACATCTGCACCGATACCAGCAGGCTGCGGAGTAGCTGTGTTTAATAGTCCAGACTCTTTTGCCCACTCCAATTTCAAATCTTCCAGTGTCTTGCCACCTATCTTTTCTGCTTGAGGTGGAGTGTCACCAGGATTATTAACAGGCGGTATCTCTGCTGCCGGTACTATTGGTTGTCTTAGACCTAAAGCTGGCTGAACAGAGATGAAGTGCGTGTATGCTTTAGCCGCACTGGTTTCCTTGATAGGTCTTACGTTTACCAAGGCAGGGTCATCCCAGGTTAAGCCCATAGAGGCTAACCGCCTGTTCATTTCCCTTTCCGCTAGTTCATCAGCGGCTTGAGTATTACCCTCTTCGGTATATCTTACAATTGTTGCGGCAGTTTGTTCAGCTTGCTGCATTTCCAGTCCTCTACTCAAGATGGAGAAACCATCCTCCAGCTTTTGTAACCTTCCCCCGTCGCCTTCGAGAGCCTTAATCCTATCCAATGCTTTATTGTGAGCCTCCTGAAGATTTGTATGTTGGCTCTTAGGAACTGTAGGCTCTTCCGGTTTGGGGGGTACTGGAGCTTCGGGGGAAACCACTGCTGGCTCTTTCCCTATTCCAAGTACCGGTTCCGTTACGGCGGTTACCTCATCCTTCTTCACCATGTTGTCACCTATCCTTTCTTATTTACCACATCAAGTAAAATTTGTCAAGTCTTAAAGCAATTCCTCTTCTTTAAGTGGCAGGTTATCGTAAAATAACTGGAGGTAAGCATCCCCCTTTGGATTCCTTCTACGCCATGCTAGCCTCTCTGTACCAACAGCACTGGTTACAGTAGGAGTCGTCACCGTCGCAGCGAACTGATATACTGCCTTTATATATGGGAGGTTACGCACTTCATCGTATTTCGCTCTGTCCGTAACCATGATCCCTACCATCCAGTCATAGTATGTTGCTGCCTTCTCCCCGTTCGGTCCCTCTGCTACCATGGCATTAAGAATCCACTGGTGTTGCTCTTCAGTATCTCGTGGGTACTTACCACTGGCTAGTAATTCATCCTCGATTTCCCAGTATGGACGCAGTACATCTTTGGCCTTGCGTAGTTCTCTAAGAATCTGAGGCTCGTCCCTGGAATCTGCCAACCTGGCTTGAACATACTCATAGTTTACTGGTCCCCACGTTTGTACGAACTCATCTTCCCTGCGCCTTATCTCTGTCCATAGAGGATTGCCAAACTCATCCTCTAGACCAGCCGTGTCATAGATCAAATTAACATACGCATCATAAGCAGCATCCTGAAGAGGTTGGTTATCCTTCGGCTCCAGCTTCCACTCGTCCAACATCTCGTAGACTGTCTCAAACCGAGGAGTCTTTTCCAGTGCTTTTCTCTGTTCCCATGCTACCGCAGAGATGGTCTTTAACCTATCTCTAAAGTTCAATCCAGCCCTTTGCGCTTTCTTAATATCCTCTTCGGACATGGTGATAACGCCCTCGTCCTTCTGCTGCTGTAACTTCTTCTTGAGGATCATATTAGTCTCATACTCTAATATTGAATTTTCCCACTCGGACTTTCGCCACTCGTCAATCCTGTTACCATTAGCTTCCCATTCAGCAAAGAGCTTCATATCTGCATCTCCACGCTTTGTCCTCTGTGCCTCATATTCCTTTATGAGTGCGTCGAGGTCAGGGTTATCATTCACAAGCTGGCTCTTCTGTAACTCATTGAGATCATCCCATGCTAGAGCCCGCTTGTTAGCAATCAGTCTTTGAGCATCCGTGATATCAGTGACAAACGGGGCCAGATCATCCTTCATAGCCATCACCTGCTCTGACAGCATTAGTGGTCGAGTACGCAATCCCCAAACTTCAGCAAAGAACGCTGCACCAAGATCAGGCTGCGCCCCCATCTCAGCATAACTTTGTATCATACCCTGCAAGGCGAATGGTGTTACCTGCTCGGCCAGGAAACGGGCATAATCACCAACCCCTTCTATTGGTTCTCCCAAGAAATCCTTTTGAGTTATCATGTCTATGGTAAGGCTGGTTACTGGTGATGTCTTTCCGTAGAGGAATGTTAGAAAAGGATTGTCCCTGCGACTCTTGCTGAAGAGTTCGCCGGGCGACTCAGCAGCAGTATAAGTTAGATTAGCAGCAAATCTTACAAAGCTGGTCATAAACCCACCGATACCAACCCGGTGATCGCCTATCTGAATAGACATGAATGTGCTGTATCGAGGATCGAGGGATGGCTTCTGTCCCAGTGCGTAACAGATACCAGTGTACATCGCCAACCCACCTGTCATCAGCCGAGTGAGGGATGTCCTAGCTACCTTGCCAGTAATGCCACCCTTGAAGAAATCACCTATCAGGGCAAACCCAGCCCTGGTGTATCGTGGTGCAAAGAATACAAAAGCCGACTCAAGCGCTCGCTGAGTTGCACTAAGACCCAATCCTCTGGAGGATGAAACGCCTGTCATCTTGTTAATCATCTGAGCGATGTTGTAGGCATCCTGTGGGTTACGAGCCAAGGGCTTCAGTGCTCCCCATAGTTCGAGTCTGGAGACATCACCGAATGCTCCCCAAGCTGCCTCTGCTCTGCCGTAGGTCTGTCTCAGTACCCATGTTGGTGCGTTGCCTTCCCATCCGAACAGACCACTACCTTTTCTTATAAGCCCCTGCATCTGCTGCATAGACTCGAACCACTCAGACCCACCCATGAACCCGCCATGCTTGAGTGAGAAGTCTGCTATCTCAGCCTCATGCTTCAGGAGATATCTGGTATGAACCTTGGGATCGACAAAGGTTCGCAAATGTCTCCAAGTTGCCCTACCCCACAGAGCAGGGTCATACCCTAGAACTGGAAGCCCTTGTATAAATGGAGCACTCACATCCAGAGCTGCGGTCATCATCCTCAGAGCACCACTGATATTTGATACCTGCCTAAGCCATTCACTTGTCTGAGGCTTCATAGCAGCCTGTAAACTGGTAACGATATCTTCCGGGAACAGGCGACCGGCAAATGCAGGATGATCTAGCCAAGCTACATCGGGAGTGCGCTTTACTGCTTCTTTGGCTGCTTTGTATTGCAACCCTGCTGCCCTGCGCTGTATATCAATTCTGGCAATCTCTGTGTTCACATCCTTGGTAATCTTTTTGAGTAGAGACTCCCTCTCTTTACCAGACAATTCAATGACTTTTCTAAAATTTGCTCCTATCTCTGGGAATCTAGTTTCAATAGCAGTTAATGTCTGTTCAGGAGGCTTCTCCCCCCTTCGTATCCTTGCCACCAGTGCCTTTGCTCCGGGAACTGTGCGAATCACCTTCAACCCCTCTTGTGTGAACTCAACCCTGCCACCACCAAGGAAGCGTTGCAGGTTATTTACCTCCACCATCGCCTCTTTCAGACCAGGGAACCTGGCATCGACCAACTCGCTTATTGTCTTCCCCATCGGTCTCACCACATTGGCAAGCCTCTGGTCTGCCACTATTCTGCCCACGCAGTCAATAAAAGATGACACATATTCTTCAGCATTAAGCCCGTACTGCACACCGCTATTAGACCCTTCGAGCATGGTCTCGTAGTAACGGCTCTGCTGGATTGATTGCTTGCTCCCTATCTTCCTGCCACCAACCCACACAAGACTATTTCCTTTGCCTGCCTTATGTGTAGTCCTGTGAACATAATGCAAGCCCTCGCTCATCTTGAGTTCCTTGACCCACGGCTCACCACCACCAAGTTTTATCTGCTCTCTCTTGGCAAAAGCGAGGGTTTGATCTTCAATCCAATGCACACTTCTGATGAAGGCTGACTGCTGCTCGGTGAAGATATAAGGGGAGCCCGGAGCATCCGGTAATGCCTCAAGTACATCACCAAGAGACGTACTGGCGTCACCCTTCACACCTACCTTTGTGACATATGGTTCCTTAATGGTTATCATCTCCCCGTTGTGCTCTACTTTGATGTTCCTCTGCTTGATACCAAATAACTTCCTGCTATCCCCATAAATGTGGAGATGTTGCATCAGATAGTTCTTGTAGGCAGCAACTCGCTCTAAGTCATCTACATAGGATATCGCCGCCTGCTTCGCCAAATCACCCTCAAGGGCGCTGGTATTGATCTTCTTCATGATAGTCTTCGCCCCCGGAGTCTTGGAAATGAATTGCCCCAGATTACGCCATCTGTCCTGCTGGAATCTCTGACCGATAATCTCCGCAGTAGATGGTAACTCGAAGTTACTCCATGCTGTACGGAGAGCAGCCTGTTCCTGATAGACCATCTCAAAACCTTTGGATGCAGACTGCGCCAGTTCCTTTGTCAACCACTGAGGTTTAACCCCTCGCAAGGCTGATTCAGAAACAACTGTCAACTCAGGGAATCCCTCCAGAGAATACACAGCCTTCCCAGCAACCTCTTCTATCTTGCCACCAAGGAGAGTAACAAACTCACCCTTATTGCCTGTCCATCCAAGTCCTGCCAGTTCTGGCTTGCCTGGAATTTCACCCAACTTTATCTCTGGAATGTGTATTTTCTCTGACCACGCCTCGATTGTTCTGGGAAGCATCGTGCCGCTATCCATGAAACTAGCCACTTCCATTGGGTCACGGGCTAATATATTCACACCCTTGCCAGTGATACGGAACCCCTGTGCCTCTGGAGTAATCCGTAGACCCCTGGTTGTAGCCACTTTATTTAACTGAGCGAGGTTAAGTCGCTTCGCAAATGTAGCCGCTGCATACCCGGCAGGCTTAACAAGAGGGAAGACACCGGCACGAACTCCTGCGGCTGCCACCTTCTGGATAACACCGCCACCAAACAATGTGGCCCTTGCCGCCATAGCTGCTGGTGTCATGGCACGAGCTGCTATCTCTGTAAGAGGAATGGCAAGTCTACCTATATTGGCGACTCTTGGAGCTAGCGCAGGATACTTGGCTGCCATAGCGGTATATCGGAATAATTGTGTTGCTTCCGGTAACGCTCTGAGCGCTGCCGGGGTTACGGCGGCTGCACGTACTCCCCCAATAACTATACCCGGACCTAGCCAGTATAGCGGGTTAAGAATTTGTGTTGCGGTTTGGTAGAACCAACTCGTTTGCTCCTTCATAACCTGCTTGCCTTCAGCAGTCCAGAAAGGATGTTCTATGGCTTCCCCTTCAGCCTTACTCGGAGAAACTCCAGGAATAATAGCCTTTGCCCCCACAGTTACCGCTTGACCTGCTTGCCAAAGTAGGCTCGAATAGGTCACGTCAACGGTCTCATGCCACCATTCAAGTTTCTCCTGATGTGGGGCAGCCAGAGTAACCAGCGCTAATGGACTCCACTTAACATACCCGGGCGACACATTGAACATCGCCTTGACCTTATCCCAATAGGACATCTGGTTGTAGATGCGCTGTTGCTCTTCCGGTGTCCTGTACTTCTCCGGCTCTGCCTCCATCGCTGCTAGTTCAGTCAGGACTTCACCTATCTCTACTTCAGCTTCGGATGGTTCAGTCTCTTCCTCACCCCTGCGTTCCTGAAGCAATGCCCTGTAACTCTCCAGTGCTGTTCTATATTCTGGTATGATACCAAGTGCTACATCAACCCCTTCCTTTGAAAAGGTCTCACTGAACTCCGTCTGTGTCCTTAACAATTCCTTCTGTGCTGTAAACGCAGTCATGACTTGAGCAGTAGCTTCAGCTTTTATCTTCTCAATTCTAGCCAACTCTTCCTTCAGTATTGTTTCGTTGGCTCTCAACTGTGTGATTTCCCTTCTTCCCAGCCACTCTTCGCCAGCAAACTCATCAGTGATTGTCTTGAGTTTAGCACTGATTTCAGTCAGGTATTCATCGTAAGTAATTTCTCCACCAGTCGCTTCATCCTTAAAGATAATTCCCTTGCCTAGTTCCTCCAACTGGGTCTCTTGCTGCTTCTCCAATTCCTCGATAGTGGTGGTTGCTGCCCTTTCCTCTTTGGGCTTTTTCGGAGGTATAAACCACCACTGCCTTGCAACCTCAAGATCAGGTCTATCTTCTTTTGGTACAGTGGTTGCTGCCCTTTCCTCTCTGGGCTTTTTCAGAGGTAGAAGACCAGACCTCTGCCTTGTAACCTCAGGGTCAGGTCTATCTTCTTTTGGTACAGTGGTTGCTGCTACCTCATCCTCAAGTTCAGGCTTAGGTTTTTTCAAAGGTAGAAGACCAGACATACGCCTTATAAGTTCAGGGTCGAATCCGGTTCCGTACTTCGGTGTAGTCATCTTTTACTCCCTCGGTAACTCTCTCCCGAATATCTGCCTCTCCAGTGTTCGCTGTATTAGTTCTCTGCTGTCCTTGCCCTTGCCGAACATCTCTTCGGTCTCATTCATAACCTGCTTGACATCAGGTGTGACCTCTGTGATTATCTGGTCGATCATGTTTTTCTTTGCCATCATCTATCTCCTTGAAAATCATCTCTTTGACCATAGGAAATACCGAATAGATACGTTTCCCAACCTCCTTCTCTGCCTCATAGTCTCTAACAATTCTTTTCATCCTACCCTCAATCCTTCTCCTGCGCCTACTCCCTCACTAGCTCCACCGATGCCACCACCAGCGAATCCCTCTGGCCTCACTCCCTCTTCAACACCCTTCGTCAGCATCTTGGAAAGCGCACCCTCTTCTTGAGGACTAGGTGTAAGCGAGCTTAACTGTATAGGTGCACTCTGCGTCTTCTTCATCGCCTTGTCGTATACCTGGTCCAACCCGCTCTCTTCAAGCAACTTCAGCCCGATCGCAGCGATCATATTAGGATCGCTATACATCTTGTCTTTGATAAGTCCACGCCTCACATCTGATGTATTCTCGGTTCCCATGAAGTCATGAGCCTTCTCGAAGTCAAACAACCCGGCCTGAAATAGCATCTTGGCGATCATTGTCTGAATCCTCTGTTTGGCTATGTCGTCATAGTGAAACTCGATCGTTCCCCTGTAATGACCACGAATCTTGGATGGGTCAATCTTAATGCCGGGTATCTTCTCCTTGACTATATTCTCCCATATGAATAGCATCTGAGCCAGCACCATGGAGTACGCATCTTCAAGGCTCTCGATGAATGTCTTGTATCTCTGCTCTGCCTGCTCCAGCAGTATCTCTTCAAATAAAGCGGAGGTTACTCCCGCAGGTCTCATACCTGTCAAGAGCTTTGCCCCCAGCATCATCTCCATCTGCTGAGAGATAATGTTCATAATCGAGTACAGATCAGGTGGTATCCTGATCTCAGGAAAAGGCTCGATAATGGCCTGTCCGACTTCAGTAACATCGCCAGGAGCCATGCCTATATTTAGTTTACCACGGGGAGCGTTCCGGCTAAGGAATCTTGGTTGTGCTGTTACCTGAAGAATAATTGAGATTGCGGTTAGCGCCCTCGCCTCCTCTTTGAGTAGAGACATCAACGGCCAGATCAATCCAACCGCCTCTTCCTCCGGCTTCCCTTCAGGAGACCGCTTACCCAAACCACTCCAGACGGTAGTATATGGCACGATGCCATATAAGTTGTCATCGTTTGGCCTCAGAACCGTAGTCTCATTCAGCTTTGGATCGAACCATCTGGCAAGAGCCTGAGTGGAGTTATCTGCATCTGACTTGCCATAGGTCATTACAGGTGAACCACCAAGGAAGTATTGCCACTGCTCAGGACTCCAGAAGGCAGTGAATTGTTTGGTGGCAAACGGGTTTGCATCTTGTAATAGAGGGAATTGACTCTGGAGGGCAAACGGTTCTATCTGATATGTCTCGAATAGATAGTCCGGAACTCTCTTTCCAGGCCCAGGTAATACGTTAAGCGGATCAATAGCATCAGTCTGAAACGGAAGGTCTATTGACCGCTGTGCTTCCCATAGAGCCTCGCGGTAGTCAAAATCCTCACCACTCTCACCTGGGCTCTTAACAGGATGTTTACCCCACTTCTGAGGCTGGAACAGTGTACGCATAAACGAAAGCCCGTACATTGATGTGTTCTTGGCACACTCTGTAAGAGAAGATGATGCTTTGGCGATACCATGTCTTTCCAGAAACTCATGTCCAGCGTCCTCGATACCATCGGCTTGCTCACGCCCTTTCTCTGTATTTTTTAATGGCCTGAACTTTACCGAAAACGACTTCGGCTTCACATGGGAAGTAACGCCCTCAACTACCGTCTTGGCAGTGGCAGGTGTCACCTCATGGACACGGCCAGCCTTTCGAGTCTCCTGGTTGAGAGGATGCCACTCGCCATTGACCATATCCTTGACTTTCCTGAATCTGTCATGGGCTATCTTCCATCTGTTCGCCAGAGAATACTTGAGCTTCATCATGTTCTCATTCGATAGCTTCGCCATGTTCTACCTCCAGTTGTCACCCTCTCATACTTTATTGAAATTGGAAGCCATAACCACCTGAATACCAGGAAGCCATAACCACCTGAATACCAGCTTGTTCTTTGGTATCTGTATCATACTTTTGGCACTCTTTGTCAAACTCCTGCCAACTTAATCCGCTTAATATATGCAACTGGTCTTGGCGGGGGAGCCAAGTGTGAGTTCTCTCATATCCAGTTTCATACTCATAGTCAACACAATATACACCTTCACCGTCCCAGTAAAACGAACCTTCATAGCCGTTCTCGTAATGGAGCCCGAACCCCTTATTTGAGGGGAAAGTCCCAATCAACTCCTGGCTATGCCATATAGCCTGTATCTCCTTCGCCTTCCCGCACATCCCGATATACTGTTCTCCAGTGTCC
>Ga0180007_10007654_pt1 | contig 10157 bp, 6 predicted proteins | sample MM_PC_MetaG_FD_121122 | JGI IMG/M metagenome (GOLD analysis project Ga0180007, IMG submission 121122) | Groundwater microbial communities from the Aspo Hard Rock Laboratory (HRL) deep subsurface site, Sweden - MM_PC_MetaG | ecosystem: Environmental > Aquatic > Deep subsurface > Groundwater...
CGGCGAGACGATGACGGTGATGATGGTCACCGGCAATGCGCCGGTGCTGGCTGTCAAGCTGACCTCGCTGTTCTCCCCGGTGCGCACAATGACGGCCACGATCGCGGCTGAGATGGGCGAGGTGGCTTCCGGGTCGACCCATTATCATGTCTTATTCTTTATCGGCATGGTGCTTTTCCTGATCTCGCTGATCGTCAATGTCACCGCCTCGTCGGTGGTCTTCCGCTCCAAGAAGCGTGCTGAGCGGGTGCTGTCGTAGGAAAAGGGATGCAGGTTATGAAACGTGCCCTCCTAAACCGTGACCTGATCCAACGCCTGGGCTATTCCCTGGTGACCCTGGTGGCTGTGGTCACTGTTGTGCCGATCCTGGGCGTGATCGGCTATGTCATCCTGCAGGGTTCGCCGGCCATCTCGTGGGAGTTCCTCTCGGCGATGCCGCGCGAGGGGATGCGCGCCGGGGGCATCTGGCCGGCGATCGTCGGGACGTTTTACCTTACCCTGGGCACGGCCGTCTTCTCGGTCCCGCTCGGGATCGCGGCGGCAATCTACCTCTCCGAATACGCTCCCGACAACCGCTTGACCCGCCTGATCCGCATCGCCATCATCAGCCTGGCCGGGATCCCGTCTGTTGTCTACGGCCTGTTCGGACTGGGCCTGTTCGTCCTGTTTCTCCAGTTCGGTACAAGCATCCTGGCGGCTTCTCTGACGCTCTCGATCATGACCCTGCCGGTGATCATCTCGGCTTCAGAGGAGGCCTTGCGGGCAGTGCCGCAGGCATTCCGCACGGTCAGCATCTCGCTTGGCGGGACGCGCTGGCAAACCATCCGGCGGATCGTCCTGCCGCAGGCGCTGCCCGGGATCATCACCGGGGTGATCCTGGGCCTGGAGCGCGCCGCCGGGGAGACCGCGCCGATCCTGTTTACGGGGGCGGCCTTCTTCCTGCCACGCCTGCCGGGGTCGCCGTTCGATGCCACCATGGCCCTACCCTACCATTTGTTTGTCATCTCCACCCAGGTCCCGGAGATGCCCTTCCAGATCCAGTACGGCACAGCCCTGGTGCTGATCTTCTTCGTGCTGGGCATGAACCTGGTCGCCACATTCATCCGCTCGCGGGCGAGAGCCAAACGACAATGGTAAACAAGATCGTCATCCAGAACCTCTCTCTGCAGTATGCGGACGGGACCGAGTCCCTGCGGGATATCAGCATGGACATCCCCGCCAACGCCGTAAGCGTTTTGTTCGGGCCGGCGGGCGGCGGCAAATCGTCCCTGCTGCGCTGCCTCAACCGGCTCAATGACCTGACCGAGGTGCGGACCGTTGCGGGCAGGATCCTGCTCGATGGCGAAGATGTCCTTGACCCGAAGACGGACGTGATTGCGCTGCGCCGCAGGGTCGGGATGGTGTTCGCCCGGCCAGTCGTCCTGCCCCTGAGCATCCGCGGCAACCTGACTTATGGCCTGGAACTCGCCGGTGAGAAGCGCAAGTCCAGGCTGGACGAAGCTGTCAGGCGCAGCCTGGAATTGGCCGCACTGTGGGACGAGGTCAAGGACCGGCTCGAAGACCCGGCCATCGCCCTCTCCGGCGGGCAGCAGCAGCGCCTGTGCCTGGCCCGGGTGCTCGCCAACCAGCCGGAAGTCATCCTGCTCGACGAGCCAACGTCCGGCCTCGACCCGATCTCGACCGGCAAAGTCGAAGATGCCTTGCAGGAACTGAAGAAGGAATACACCATCGTGCTGGTGCCCCATTCGGTCCAGCAGGCGGCCCGCACCGCCGATTACGCCGCCTTCTTCCTGCAGGGGGAACTGGTCGAATATGCTGCCGGCAGCGAGTTGTTCCTGCACCCGAAGGTGAAGCGCAGCGAGGATTACATCGAGGGGCGCTTCGGTTAACCGGGGGAATTCAAGCCTGCATCGTACTTTCCCGCCAGTTTACAACCCAGGCATCGGCGGTCCAGCGTGGACAGGCCTGCCTTACCAAACTGTTAATCTCCATTTCTCGCCTTTCCCGGCGTCCTATGTTATCGTTAAGCTGAATAGTAGAAAGGCGAGAGAATGGGATACGCTTTCTTTATCGTGACAACCTTAGCAACACTGGCTGTGTTTGCCATTGACATCGCCAGAAAACGGCGCGGGCACGCCGGCTGATCTTATCTCAGTGGTGCCCTTATGTGTGGTATTATCTTGCTTCAATAGAAAAGTCAATTTAACGGTATCCGGCTGTCGGGCATTATCCCATATCCACAAGGAGTCGCCATGCTCGATCCCGTCATCTTCGAAAAGTACTCGGTGGATACGCAGGCAAAAACGAACGATTGGTTCACAGAATACGGGGGAAAGGATACCCACGGTCAATTAGTGACCGTACTTGCTCTCTACCCCGCGCTTGTTCCCGTTGACGATCTGCTCCCCCGCTTGGAAGCCACCACTAAAAAGCTTGCCTCCATACCGCCAGATTTTCACCCCTCATGGCTGCAAACTGGCAGATCGGCAGGCGTGGCGGTCATCGTGTGTGCCGCAACCGACGGGGAAACACTTGCCAGCCGCATCGCGAGTTCTGGTGGATTACCGCCAGAAGATGTTATCGACCTGGCATACCGGCTCGGAAAATACCTCGAGTCACTCCACACCAACCACCTTTTGCAGGGTGTTTTCAGCCCGCAGGAGGTGGTTTTTACTGGTGATGAGGGCGCACCGGTAGTGACCAATCCCGCCCTGGCAGACTTTCTCGACTTGCCGCAACTGCTCGCATCGAGTGCGTTGCCAGAACGCCCGCACTACGCCCCAGAACTGCTTGCTGGTCAACCCGTTGACGCGCTCTCCGACATTTACTCGCTCGGCGCGCTCCTGTTCGAGGCGCTCACCGGCAAACCCGTCTCCAGGCCCGAACTTTCGCCCGGCAAAACCATGATTGTCACCTGGCTTCCCAGCCGCCTGCGGCGAGACATTCCGCCCGCACTAGATGAGTTGGTGGCAACCTGTCTGCATCCTGAACCAGGCAAGCGTTACCCCAGCCTGGGCCAGTTTATGGCGGCGGTGGAGGATCAACGTCCGAAAACCGCCCCAACCCCCTCCATGATGGGCATGGAAGATTCACTGGTCGGGCAAACGCTAGGCGCCTATCGACTCATGGAGCGGCTCGGCCAGGGTGGCATGGCGACCGTGTATAAAGCCTATGAACCGGCTTTAAACCGCTATGTGGCGATCAAGGTTTTGCCGCAATTCTTTGCCAACGATCCCAGTTTTGCCACCCGCTTCCGCCGTGAAGCGAAAGCGGTCGCCCAGCTCAACCACCCGAACATTGTTCCCATTTATAGCTATGGTGAGAGTAATGGCATCACCTATATTGCGATGCAGTACGTGGAAGGCGGTACGCTCAAGCACGAGCGCGGCGAAAAAACCGACTCCCAGTCTGCCCTGCGGCTGCTCCTGCCCATCACGCGTGCTTTGAGCTATGCTCATGAGCATGGCATCATCCACCGGGATGTCAAACCGAGCAATGTGCTGCTGGGCGACGGCGGCTGGCCTGTGCTGGCGGACTTCGGGCTTGCCAGGATGGCGGAAGGTTCCAGTGAAAAACTGACCGGAACGGGTGTTGGGATGGGCACGCCGATGTATATGTCTCCCGAGCAGGGGCAGGGCGTCAACGTCGACCACCGTTCCGACATCTACGCGCTCGGTATCATGCTGTACGAATTTGTCACGGGAGATGTGCCCTTCCGCGCTGACACGCCCATGGCAATCGTGATCAAGCACATGACGGCCCCCATGCCGATGCCGCGAACAATCGATCCGACCATCCCGGAAGTGGTTGAGAACATCATCTTGAAAGCGACTGCCAAAGACCCTAGCGATCGTTACCAGAGCGCAAAGGATATGGCAGATGCGATGGAAGCTGTTTTATTGGGGACTGCAGTTGTGTCCGGCGGGCGGAAAGATGCACCTGCCGCGCCTGTGCCAGCAGCCACCCACATTCCGGTCTCAGAAGATCGCAATCCAGCACCACCCGCAGGCGGCAAACGACCTGCACCGGCACGACCATCGGGTGGAAAAAAGCTTCTGCGCTGGTTGCTCTTCGCAATTCTCGGCATCCTGGGCTTTTGCCTGCTGGCTGTGATCCTGATGGGCATCTTCGATATCTGCCCGCCCCAGGGACCTTGGCCGCAGCCTCCGTGGTGCCCAGGCTCGCCGTTCCAGTTTTCGTTCGCCAATGCCCCGACACCTATACCCACCAGAACCAGGGGACCCGAATCGAACACCGCCACTCCCACACTCGGGCCTGCAGAGATTAATACCTTTGGAAATGTCCTCCTACAAGACGACTTTTACGGAAGCCTGATACCGGCCTGGCAATTTAACTGTTCCCCGTACTCCACTCGCTGGATCCTGGAGGAGGTTGATGGACGGACCGTCCTGCACTCGCAGCCGGCCAGCCCGCCGGGAGAGTTCAGTTGCGCTGCAATTCAAGAAACTGATTGGCGGGATTACGCCATCGAGTTCGCTTTCAAGTTTGCCCAGCCCGGCCAGTATGGACGTTATGTTGAGCTGGGCGGGCGAATCACTTATTGCCCGCCCAACATCGATTCGGTCCAGAGATATTTTATCAATATTATGGACACAGGCATTCAACTCTATAAATCCACCTGTGAGCCGGCTGTTTATTTCATTTTGACAGAGGTCTCACGTCCCATCAGCCCCGATGACTGGCATTTGACGCAATACATTTTCTTTGGAAATCGTATCCAGGTCTGGTTGGATGGCGAGCAATGGCTGGATTACACCGATGAAAGCGACCCGATCATGGAAGGCGGTGTCCTGAGGTTTACTACTTATGACTCGGCGGAAATCCTGATCGATGATCTGTTGATCTATGAAGTTGTCGCTGGGCAATAGAATCTGAGGAGTCATTATGCCTAAAATCCCCCCCCCTGCAAAACTTCGCATCCAATCCGGACCACTTGACGGACAAGAAACGGAACTGGGACAGGGCGATCTGATCATCGGGCGCACCGCCCCGGCAGACCTGGTCGTCGACTCTGCCTCAGTGTCCCGCAAGAATGCGCGAGTTTTTTATCAAGATGGTCATTATTATATTGAAGACCTGGGAAGCAGCAACGGGACACGCGTCAACGGTAACCCTTTGGACAAGCCCCAGGAGCTCAAAAATGGCGACGTCATCCTGGTAGGGTTGGATGTGCGCCTGGTCTTTGAGGCTGCATCGGAACCGGCAGCTATATCCCAGCTTCCTGAGCAATCCCAGAAATCCCAACTGCCCGACTCGATGCGCACCATGATGGTGAATGCCAAGAATCTGGCCGACCCGGCGATTCATGCCGCGCTCGAAATTGGCGAAGCCACAACCATGGATACCGACGAACACGGAGCCGCCCTTGCCGCCGCGCCAGAGACTCCCCCCGCTCTGCTCGTGACCATCTCAGGTGAGGAGCAGCGCGAATACACCCTCACTACGGCGCGTGTCACGCTCGGCCGCGACGATGATAACGAAATCGTTATCCAACTGCCAATTGTCTCGCGTCACCATCTTGTCTTCGAGAAAACAGGGGATGGCTACGAAGTGACCATGCTGCCAGATGCAACCAACAGCGTTTCCTGTCGCGGGCGCATGCTCGAAGGCCATCGCTTGCTGATGCATGGCGATGTGTTACGCCTGGCCGGCGACGTGCCAGGCATGTTGGTCACGATGACCTACCAGAACCCGGCGCAAGCCAGCGCGAAAGCCCCCTTACACATCCAGTTTGGTGAAAAAGACGTACTGACCTTCGGACGCGACCCCGCCAACGACATTTCGCTCTATATGCCGAATGTCTCGCGCTACCATGCCGAGGTCACGCGCGTCGGGCGCAGGTACTATATCACTGACCTGCGTAGTGCCAACGGGACTTTCGTCAACGACAAGCGCGTCGAGGGCAATGTCTGGCTCAACCCACAGGATGTCATCCGTATTGGTCCATACCGTTTTGTGATGGGCGAGGACGCCTTCACAGCCTACGAAGACACCGACGGCTTGCGGGTGGAAGCCTATAACCTGAACAAATGGGTGCGCAAAGACCTGAACCTGTTGCAGGACATTTCGCTCATCTTCCAGCCGCGCGAATTTATCGTCGTGGTCGGGCAGAGCGGCGGTGGAAAGTCCACGCTGGTGGATGCTATCGCCGGGTATCGCCTCTCGACGGACGGAAAAGTCTTCGTCAACAATATCGATGTCTATCAAGATTTCGACGCCATCCGCAACGAAATCGGTTTTGTGCCGCAAAAAGACATCATTCACATGGAATTGACGATCTACCAGGCGCTCGATTTCGTCGCACAACTGCGCATGCCCAAAGATACCAGCCCGCAGGAGCGCCACGAGCGCATCATGGAAGTGCTGGCGGATTTGGACCTGACGCATCGCAAGGATGTGCAGATCAGCGGTTTGAGCGGCGGGCAACAGAAGCGCGTCTCGATTGGCGTGGAATTGCTCACCCGCCCGGGCTTGTTCTTCCTCGACGAGCCGACATCCGGTCTCGATCCCGGCACGGAAACCGTTTTCATGCACCTGATGCGCCGCCTTGCCGACCAAGGGCGCACGATTATCATGGTTACACACGCCACAAAAAACGTAATGCTTGCTGATAAGGTCGTCTTTCTTGCGCGCGGCGGTTACGTGGCGTGGTTTGGACCGCCCAACGAAGCCCTGACCTATTTCGACCAGTTCCGCAGTGAGCATGACCGCCGCTCCCGCCCAATGGAATTCGACCAGATTTACGCCATCCTAGATGACCCCTCCAAGGGCAAAGGCAAGGACTGGGCGGATCGCTTCCAGGCTTATGACGCCTATCGGAAATATATCGTCCAACCGCTGGAGGAACGCAAGCGCAAAACAGAAGAACTCAAGGCGCTGCCCGCCCAAAAGCAGGCGCACAAGGGTTCACGCCTTTCGAGTTGGACGCAATTCCTGGTGCTTTCCAAACGCAACATTACCATCCTGACGCGCGACCGCTCCAGCCTGATCCTGATGCTGATGGCCGCACCCGCAGTTGCTGCACTGGATTTGATTATCGCTCCGCTGGTGGGCAAGTCACCCTTTGCCTTTAGTGGAGGCGACGCGATCAATGGCAGCGTCACGTTATTCATCCTGACGATGTACACATTACTTGTAGGGGGCATGTCGCAGATGCGCGAATTCGTGAAGGAATCCGATATTTACAAGCGCGAGCGGCTGGTCAACCTGAAAATCGTTCCCTACGTCACATCCAAAGTATGGGTGGCGCTCATGCTCGCGTTTTATCACGCGCTGGCGTACACTATTCTTCATTACATCGCCTTCGAAATGCCATCCGGCATGGATGTGTTCGTACAGGTCTATATCACCCTCACGCTTGCGACCATGACCGGCATGATGCTCGGCTTACTTGCTTCTGCCATGTCCCCCAACGCTGGCGCGGCGCCGCTGACGCTTATCCTGTTCATCATCCCGCTGATAGTCCTGAGCGGCTCGCTTGCCCCGGTGCCCCCCCAAATCAACCAGTTTGCCTCCACCCGCTGGGCTTTTCAGGGATTGATGGGCATCATGGGCGCAGGCTCCGATGTTGCCGCCGATCCCTGCTGGTTGCTCGACAATGACCTGCGCGATGCCATGACCCTCGACGATAAGAGCGCCTTGGGGTGCAAATGCATGGGTATCAACATCTTTGCCCCGAACTCGTGCAACTTCCCCGGCGTGGGAGATTTTTACACCACCGAAATTGACATGAACGCCCCCATCGAGCCAGACCCGCTCCATGCCCGTCCGCAGGAGCCGGTTTTTCCGCCTGCTCCCGAAGAGCCAGCAAACACCTATGACCAAGTCACGAATGCGCAATATCTAAACGCCCTGAGTTCTTACCAGGACAGGGTGCGCGACATCCAGGACGACTACCGTAACCAGATGTATCTCTATGAAGCCATGGTCGGCGTGTACCAGGTCGAGATGACGCAATACCAGCAAGACCTCGCATACTATAGCATCGCGCGCGTCGCTGCGGTCAAGGGCGCCGAAAGCGTCATGGACACCATCTCCAGCAAATACGGCTGGACGTGGGTCGACAAAAGCAACCCGGCGGTCTATTATCCCTGGCTGGCGCAGGTTTGGTTGGCGCAGTTGGGAATTGTCGGCGTGTATTACCTGATAATCCTCTACCTGATCAAGAAAAAGGATGTCAAATAATTATATGGATACCAAACCATTTGCCGTTCTCGCACTCGCTACCGTTTTCCTGCTTTTTGCCTGCGCCCCTGCGCCTGCCTCCTCGCCCGGCCTTTTCCAAACCCTGACTCCGTTGAGCGAAGCTGTGCGTGCCACGGCGACCGCGCGCGCCATCGAAGCCGCTAGCGGTGGCGATACTCTCGCCACCGCCGTGTTCAACGCTACCCAGCAAGCTGATGTTATTTACGCTACCCAGACCGCGCGCGCCGCCCTGTATGAGCCCGAGCGCCTCGCGACTGCATCCGCCATCGCCCCGATGGTAGCGGAATTGCCGCGCTACGGGGTCGGACCCGGTGACGGCTACGTGGCATGGCTGCACCACCCGGTCACGATTGAACTGGTCGGCTACCAGCAAACCGGTCACGCCACCGATTACCCTTTGATCACAGCCGCCGACTTCGTAGTTGCGACCGACATTACATGGAATACTGTAAGCGGCACTGCAGGCTGTGGTTTCCTTTTCCGTTCCGATGGCGACTCTGAGCAACCAACCCAATACATGATCTTGTTGGAGCGCATCGCCGGCGGGCGCATCACCTTCGGCGCAACAGTTAAGGCCGAATTATCCAACTATCACGACTTTTACCCCAAAGATAATGACCCGTCCTTCGACTGGTTCAACGACGCCACCAACCGCCTCGCGCTGGTGGTGCGCGGCAACCTGATTGATATTTACACCAACGGCACGTTCGTCGGTCAGGTGGACATTACCGCGGAGCCGCCTGTCGCTGCTGCTCCTCCACCTGAATCGCAACTCCCGCCCGGCGCAACGGAGGAGCAGCGCAGGCAACACGAAGAGCAAATTGCCCAAAACAGCCAAGCCATGCAACAAGTCTCCGTCAAGATCGCCGAAGCGCGCCAGAATTTCACGGAAAATCAGCCGTTTTTCTATGACGGCTTCATCGCCTTTCTCGCCGCCACCGACTCGGGGACAGCGACTTGCACCTTTGAAAATGCGTGGTTGTTTATTCTTGAGAAGTAGCAGTTTTATCACTTCTCCTTAAATAATCGTCATTCCGACCTTTATTATCGCTACTTATTCAACCGCCGTCAGCCCGACCAAAAGGATCGATTCTCCTGGCATACTTATTGACAGACGTTGACAATATTTTAAGATACCTTTGACTGCACTAACAGAAAAATATCGAGGATTCGGCATGAACCCTACCAAGGCTTAAGCCGATTTTCATAGGCTTTAGGACAGGGAACGCGAGCTCCCGCTCAAGCGGCTTACAAACCCTTGGTTGTGAGTTCAAGTCTCACCCTCGCCACTCAAATCCTATTCTCGTCCCACTTTTAGGTCTAAAACAAAGGATTTCTCCCACCTAAATCCCGCTCTAGAGCGGGATTTTTTACATCGAAAGCCACTGCGGCATTTTTGCGTTTATAGCCTATTGCAGGCTGCGGTTTTCAAGGCAGGCGAGAACATCGCCTACGGGGATTGCTTCGCCGGCGCGCTGCCGGGGAGACTGCTCCGATCCTGTTTACGGGGGCGGCCTTCTTACTGCCGCGCCTGCCGGGGTCGCCGTTCGATGCCGCCATGGCCCTGCCATACCACTTGTTTGTCATCTCCACCCAGGTCCCGGAGATGCCCTTCCAGATCCAGTACGGCACAGCCCTGGTGTTGGTCTTCTCCGTGCTGGGTATGAACCTGGTCGCCACGTTCATCCGCTCGCGGGCGAGAGCCAAACGACAATGGTAAACAAGATCGTCATTCAGAACCTCTCTTTTTTCAGCGGTGATAACGTTCGCTTAGGCCAGGGTGAACCTGGCTTTTTTTGTTAATCAGTCCCGGGGGCTAAATTCGGACTATTTTTGTGGTAATATTTTCGCCTATGAAGAAGTTGGCCTCCCTGATCCTGCTGCTCGTCCTGCTCGCCGCCTGCGTCCCGGCTCCCGCCGCCTCGCCGACC
>Ga0180007_10007656_pt1 | contig 10156 bp, 7 predicted proteins | sample MM_PC_MetaG_FD_121122 | JGI IMG/M metagenome (GOLD analysis project Ga0180007, IMG submission 121122) | Groundwater microbial communities from the Aspo Hard Rock Laboratory (HRL) deep subsurface site, Sweden - MM_PC_MetaG | ecosystem: Environmental > Aquatic > Deep subsurface > Groundwater...
CCATAAGATTTGTAATTTAAAAATTTCTTAAAAGAAAGTGAACATAAATTTGGAACTTAATGTTATATATTTCTATCTTTGTGTTAGATTTACATAACTTAACAGTAAAAACAATGAAAAATAGAAAAAAACGATTTATGATTACTTTTATTTCAATTATGGTAATTTCTCTGGGCTATATTTACCTTGATAAAGGAACTGAGCTTTTTAAAGGGCTAGAGTTAATTATAGTTCTTCTGATTACAATCGCAGGAATTATGGCACTTATAAGGGTAATCAAGAAAGACAAGAATCTAAATGAAGGATTGCCTGAAGATGACGAATTAAGCACAAAAATTAAATATAAGTCAGGCTATTATGCATATATGGCTACGATGTACATTTGGGTAATAATATTCATTTTAAAAGATCTATTCCCCGATAAGCAATCTATGTTAGGAGGCGGGATATTGCTTTCAGCCCTTATTTCTTTTGTAGCTAAGTATTTTGTAAAGAAAAACTTCTATGAATAATAAAATCAAAGAATTAAGAGCCAAACATAATTTAACGCAATTAGATCTGGCAAAACTCGTAGATGTGCGTAGAGAAACCATTGTTTTTCTTGAAAAAGGAAAATATAACCCTTCACTAAAATTAGCCTATGACATTTCAGTGGTTTTTAGGTTAAAAATTGAAGATGTTTTTTTCTTTGATTAAGAATAGTTATTGAAGCATGGAATACACAATATAAATTTAAATACGTTACAAATTTGACTGTTTTTAAGCGTCATTTAACTGTTTTTAACTGTCCATTAACTTAATATTAACTATTTTTATTGTAACGATTTTCTAATTTTAGAGTCTAAAATAAGTGTGAAGCAGTTTAATATTCATTTTAGCCAAAAGTTATGATATATAATCAAATTAAATTTGCCATCCGAAATATCACTAAAGATATTGGATACAGTCTGATAAATATTCTGGGATTAACCATAGGTATTAGCAGTACTCTTTTTCTGCTAATTTATGTTTTTGATGAGTTGAGTTACGATAAATACCATGAAAATCAAGCACAAATTTATCGTGTTGCTTCTCATATTACTGAATCTGATGATAATTTTACATGGGTAGTCGCACAAATTCCTTTTGCACAACAAGTAAAGCAAGATTATCCTGAAGTGGAGGATGCTATTCGTTTTCAAGGTATTGGAAAGAGCCTTTTTGAATATGGCGATAAACAATTTTATGATACTGATGTGAATTTTGCGGATTCTACCGTTTTTGAAGTGTTCACCTATCCAATGATTGAAGGAGATCCTACGACTTCCTTGGACGAGCCAAACTCAATTGTGCTAACAAAAACATTTGCTAAAAAACTTTTTGGTGATGAAGATCCCATGGGGAAAATAATCACCAATGAAAATCGCACCTTGAAAGTAACTGGAATCATTAAAGATGTACCACAGAATTCGCATTTCCGTTTTACAGCATTGATATCATGGAACACCCTTGAACAACGCAGACAAAGTTGGGGCAACTTTGGTGTACCTACCTATTTAAAATTAAAAGAGGGTACAGATGTAGAGGATTTTGACAAAAAATTAGAAGAAATGTATGATAAGTTTATGGCCCAAATCTTTAAGCAGTACAATGTTTTTATTGATTACGAGTTACAACCCATCAGCAAAATCCATCTCTATCCAATCGGAGAAGGAGAAACTGAAGCAAGTGGCGATATTCGTTTCGTGAGAATATTTTTTATAATTGCCGTATTCTTATTGCTTATTGCAGGCATTAACTATATGAATTTAACAACTGCTCGTTCCGTAAAACGATCACGCGAAGTTGGGATTCGTAAAGTAGCAGGGGCTCACCAAAGTATGTTAGTCCGACAATTCTTAACAGAGTCGGTTGTACTAACCATTTTCTCACTCATTATCAGCTTGGGCTTGTGTTATTTATTGCTACCACAATTCAATGTACTTTCTGGAAAATCCCTAGACTTCTCATTTTTCGGGAGATCAGCTTTCTTATTTTCTTTAATAAGCATAATTGTAATTCTTGGATTACTCAGCGGGATTTATCCTGCATTTTTCCTTTCCCGTTTTAAACCTATCAATGCTTTAAAAGGGAAACAATCGGGAGGAAGTGCACATGGCTTACTCAGAAAAGGATTGGTTGTTGTTCAATTTGCCATTTCCTTATTTATGATTGTTAGCACCTTAGTTGTATACGAACAACTCGATTATCTAAAAAATAAAGATATGGGCTTTGACAAAGAAAAAGTAATGAGACTCCAATTAAGTACGCTTGAAATGATAGAAAAACTTCCTGTTTTGCGGAATGAATTTCAAGCTGTTTCTGGAGTTAAAAGTATTGGAAGCACCACAACACGAATGGGAGAAGGGTCTGGGAAACTTTTATTAGATGTTGAAACCTCTGAGGGAATGCAAAGCAAAGGTGTAAATCTTGCTGGCTGCGATTATGAATTTATCCAGACACTCGGTATCGAGATGATTGAAGGTCGTAGCTTTTCCAAAGAATTTGCTACAGATACACTTGCCGTTCTGGTTAATCAAACCCTTGCGGACCGATTTGGTTGGAATGAACCTATTGGAAAAAAAGTAAAGTTTGGGGAAGATCAAGTAGCAAAGGTTATTGGTCTTATGAAAGATTATAACCAAACAGGATTGTATAATCCCGTGGAGTCTTTTTTACTTTTCTTACGAGATAATTGTCCAATCGTTTATGTAAAATTAGATAAAGGGAGTAATCAAGAAACCATTAAAAACCTTGAGGCTGCATGGATGAAAACATACCCATTAATTCCATTTGAATACAGCTTTTTGGAAGACAATTTATTTGAACAAGTTGCTCCCGATGAAAAACGCGGAGTTTTATTTACATTGTTCTCAATCATCGTCATAATTATTGCTTCACTCGGTGTATTTGGATTAGCCTCATATACCGTAGAACAACGAACCAAAGAAATCTCTATACGAAAAGTATTGGGGGCAAAAGTTCAAACGGTTATGCAATTGGTTTTTAAAGACTACTTAGTTTTGATTGGATTATCCATTTTGATTGCCTTCCCTGTGGCTTATTATTTTATGCAAAATTTCCTCGAAAACTATGAATACAGAACCGAATTAAGTGTACTTACGTTTATAGTAGCGGCCATTTTACTATTGGGGATTACACTTTTAACCGTAGCTTATCATACAATCAAAGTAGCTCGATCTAATCCGATTGATTCGCTTAGAATTGAATAGGGTATGATTTGACGATATTAGATTATAGATTTGGTGATTTGACGATTTTATTCTTCAAGTCACCATTTTTTATTTTGATTGTTTGTTTGCTTTCGCAGTTTTAACAGTTTTATGAAATATTGAGATCAGCTCATTACATTCTTCAAGTAAATCATCATAAAAATTAGATTTAACAACAATTTCAGATTGTTTTATAATTTTCAAACTAACATGTGTTTCTCGCAATTCTTTTAAAACTATACTGGTTTTATGAATAAAATCATTCTGTGATTCAGCGCCTTGAGCTTCCGCATAATTTAATGCAGAACTCGTTGAAGAACGAATAATTTGGTTAGCTAAATGCTGTGAAACATATTCATTATTTAAGTTTCTGCATAGTTTGATGATTGATACAGAAAATTTAATTAAGCGATTTTCGATTTGATATCTCATAATACAATTTTTTAATTAATACCACAAAATGAAATTTGTCCCTCCTAAATCCAAAATCTTAAATCACTAAATCTTGTATCGCCAAATCTAAAAAGCTTCCAGTGTTTCTTTCAATTTCTCTATTTTTTCTCCTTTCGGGAAGCTTTCGTATTTCAATAAAGCGTTAATCCATTCGCCATACATGGCATTGGGTAAAATGATGAATTTCTTGCCGAACTCAGCTCTAAGTGAACTAATAAGCAAATGACGATCTTCTCTGGATTTACCTTCAAAAACATCCGTAAAATCATTTAAATTATCACCCATCAACATCACTATTTCATGACTTTTTAAAACCTCCAATCGTCGAGATTCTTTACCTGATACAGATTTACGTAAAAACATATGAGCATCATCTACAAACGGAAACCCTTTTTCTGTAAGGTTTTTCATGGTTACTTCCTGAAATTCGACTTTCCGGTTAGTAATATAAAAAGTTTCTACTCCTTTTGATGCAGCATAGGTTAAAAACTCAGCTGCTCCGGGCATTGCTTTTGCAGATGCTAGATTGCACCATTCATCCCAATATTTTGGATAATCGGTATTCTCTAAAATTGATTTTGCTTCAAACGGACTATTATCCAATACCGTCTCATCCACATCTACGACGATGGCTAATGGTTTGTTATATGGATTATTCTCCAGAATCTGATTTAAACGCAACTCAGCCAAGTTAAATGCCTGATAACATAAGGCAGCAACTTCTGCTGATTTTTGTTGGTAGAGGGTTGCGTAAAGAAGGGCTTCGTTATCAACAGTAGATGTTTCACTTTCATGATGATTGCACGACATCATAATAAATGTCAGTAATAACAATGGGAAAATGCGTAATGTTTTCATAATTTTTTTTGGTTTATATTTATTTTATGAACCCCTACTTTCGCTTTGCTCAAGTTGTCCCCCTTCAAAAAGGGGAACAGTAAGGAGTACTTATTGTTTTAAATTCAGTATAATGTTAAAATTAATAAAAAAAGCCGTCCCGATGAATCAGGACGGCCATATATAAGAATAATCTTTTCAGATTTTAGTATTCTCTCTCAGCTAAACGTTTATATGAATTAAAACGCCATTTAGCATTTTCTTCCGCAATTTTATCAAGTGTTTCGGCTTGTTCTGGGAATGTTTTCATCAATGAAGTATAACGTACCTCTCCTTGTAAGAAACCTTGGAATTTACTCCAATCTGGCTCTTTTGAATCCATTACGAATGGATTTTTGCCTTCGGCTTCTAATTGAGGATTGAAACGATATAAATGCCAGTAACCAGCTTCAACAGCTAATTTTGACTCTTCCTGAGTTTTACCCATACCTGCACGTAAACCGTGGTTAATACATGGAGAATAAGCAATAATGATGGATGGTCCTGGATAAGCTTCAGCTTCTTTCAGTGCTTTGAAGAATTGAGCCTGGCTTGATCCCATTGCCACTTGTGCAACATACACATAACCATAAGTCATGGCCATTTGTCCAAGGTCTTTTTTACGGGTTCTCATACCTGAAGTAGCAAATTTAGCAACAGCTCCAACCGGAGTTGCTTTTGATGCCTGACCACCAGTATTTGAATAAACTTCCGTATCCATAACCAGGATGTTTACATCTTCGCCAGAAGCAATCACGTGATCCAATCCACCGTATCCGATGTCATAAGCCCAGCCGTCACCACCAAAAATCCATACTGATTTTTTAACCATATATTGTTTCAGAGCAAGAATCTCTTTTACAATAGGCGCCTTTTCTTTCTCTAAAAGAGGAAGAAGTTTATCCGTTGCTTCTTTTGATTTTGCACGATCGTTCACTGATTCTAACCATTCGTTCATGGCTGTTTTTGTATCCGCGGAAACTTCAGCCATTGCTTTTGTGATTTTGGCAACCAAACGCTCACGCATTTTATCGATCGCTGTTTGCATACCTAAACCGTATTCAGCATTATCTTCGAATAATGAGTTTGCCCATGCAACACCATGTCCGCTTTCTTTATGAGCGCAATAAGGAGTCGAAGGAGCAGAACCACCATAGATAGAAGAACAACCCGTTGCATTGGCAACGATCATTTGTTCGCCAAATAATTGAGTAACTGTTTTCACATATGGAGTTTCACCACAACCAGCACAAGCTCCAGAGAACTCAAACAATGGCTGAGCAAACTGAGAATTCTTCACGGATTGGAATTTATCTACGACCTGATCTTTATAAGAAACTTTAGAATCAAAATGATTCCAACGTTCAATCTCAGCTTCTTGGCTAGCCAAAGGCTTCATGATTAATGCTTTTTCTTTAGAAGGACAAACATCAGCACAATTGCTACAACCTGAACAATCCAACACAGAAACTTGCATTCTGAATTTCAATGGAGCAAATTTGCCTTTCGTTTCCTGTAAAGCAGTTCCTTCTGGAAGATTCGCTTCTTCTTCTTCATTCACTAAGAATGGACGAATTGCAGCGTGAGGACACACATAAGAACATTGGTTACACTGAATACAATTATCCGCTTGCCATTCAGGAACATTTACAGCGATACCACGCTTCTCGAAAGCCGTTGTACCTGATGGGAATGTACCATCTTCGCGACCAAGAAATGCACTTACAGGAAGATCATCACCTTTAAGACTGTTAATTGGATCTGCAACCTGAGCAATGAAATCAGGAACATTACGTTCAACCACTACATCAACGCCATCTAATTTAGCCCATGCTGCAGGAATTTCAACTTTCGTTACATCACCACCACGATCGACAGCTCTATTATTCATTTTTACAATTTCTTCGCCTTTATTACCAAAACTCTTCACAATGAATTTTTTCATTTGATCAACAGCAAGATCGTAAGGAATCACTTCAGCAATCTTGAAGAATGCAGACTGCATGATAGTATTCGTTCTGTTTCCAAGACCAATTTCTTCAGCTATTTCTGTGGCATTGATGATATAAAATTTAATCTCATTTTTAGCCAACTGTTTCTTCATTGAGTTTGGAAGATGGTTTAGAGTTTCCTCAGCATCCCAAATGGAGTTCAATAAGAAAGTACCCCCTTTTTTCAGACCTTTCAACATATCATATTTGTCGAGGTATGAAGGAACGTGACAAGCTACAAAGTTAGGAGTACCTACTAAGTAAGGAGCACGAATGGGTCTATCACCAAAACGTAAGTGAGAGGTAGTAATACCACCTGATTTTTTAGAATCGTAAGCAAAGTATGCCTGACAATATTTATCAGTACTCTCACCAATAATTTTGATTGAGTTTTTGTTTGCACCAACGGTACCATCTGCACCTAGACCATAAAACTTAGCTTCGTAAGTACTTGCGTCAGCGATACTAATTTCTGGCAATAATGGTAAAGATTTAAAAGTAACATCATCAACGATACCAACCGTAAATTGGTTTTTAGGTTCGTTCATTTTTAAGTTTTCAAAAACAGAAATCATCATTGAAGGAGTCGTGTCTTTCGAACTTAAACCATAACGACCACCAACGATCAACGGTCTGTTTTCAACTTCATAAAACATGTCACGAATATCCAAATACAATGGTTCACCATTAGCGCCTGGTTCTTTAGTTCTATCAAGAACAGAAATGCGTTTGACCGTTTTAGGCAATACGTTCATGAAATATTTTGCAGAGAATGGACGATATAAGTGTACAGATATCAAACCAACTTTTTCGCCTTTGGCATTCAAATAATCAACAACCTCTTTGATTGTTTCTGTAATTGACCCCATAGCAACGATAATGTTTTCAGCATTATCAGCACCATAATAAGTGAATGGATGATATTCACGACCAGTCATCTTAGTAATCTCTTTCATGTAGTCTTCAACTACATCTGGAATGGGATCATAAAATTTATTAGCCGCTTCGCGTGATTGGAAATAAATATCTGGGTTTTGAGCAGTACCACGAGTTACTGGATGCTCTGGATTTAATGCGTTATCACGATAGGTTTGTAAGGCCTCCCAATCCACCAAGCCTTTTAAGTCTTCATTTTTAAAATACTCCACTTTTTGAATTTCGTGAGAAGTACGGAAACCATCAAAGAAATGTAAGAAAGGAATACGCGTTTTGATAGAAGCTAAGTGAGCGATTGCAGCTAAGTCCATAACTTCTTGTACACTACCTGTAGCCATCATTGCAAATCCTGTTTGACGAGTTGACATAACATCACTATGGTCACCAAAAATAGAAAGCGCTTGAGCAGCTAGACTACGTGCACTTACGTGAAATACGCCAGGCAATAATTCACCAGCAATTTTATACATATTAGGGATCATTAACAATAAGCCCTGAGAAGCAGTAAAGGTAGAAGTCAATGCTCCTGACTGCAAACTGCCATGAACAGCACCTGCGGCACCACCTTCTGATTGCATTTCAACAACCTTCACTTGTTCTCCAAATATATTTTCGCGACCAAAAGCAGCCCACTCATCAATATATTCAGCCATCGTTGAGGAAGGTGTGATAGGATATATGGCTGCTACTTCCGAAAACATATACGCAACGTGCGCAGCAGCATAGTTACCATCACAGGTGATAAAATTTTTCTGTTTTTTCATACTAATATTTTTTATTTCATTTGTTGTAAGGAACTCGCAAGCAAAACTATTTTCAATTATACATTTTATTTGAAAAACATGCTCGTTTCATAATCTATTTATTTTAAGGTCTTTATAAAATCCTTTTGACGTTTAAAAAATCAGTGCGAAATTAAGAATTTTAAAACTTTTTTAAGTTAAAAACAGGTGAATTTCAAGCGTCAAAAGTCTATTTATAATCAATTTAGATTAAACGCTATAATGGACAATCAATCTTTTTTATACTATCTTAAACTTTTTAAAATAAATTACAATTTTTATAGATTAGTGTATTTAGGTATTGCATAACCGAAATAATATTTTATTTTTGTATTAGAACGAGCAATTACAATAAATTTCTCCATTCAGAAAATTAACTTAATTAAATTTCATAATCATGGACCTTAAAACAAAATACTTAGGAATTGAACTAAAAAACCCGATTATTGTTGGTGCAAGCAACCTAGTGTCAGATTTAGATATCCTTAAAAGACTCGAAGCCGCCGGAGCAGGCGCCATTGTATATAAATCACTTTTCGAAGAACAAATCCAACTCGAAAACTTGGAGCGTTTTCAGATAGATGAAGAATACGGTGATAGACATGCAGAAATGGCATCCTACTTACCACAGATGCAAGATGCCGGTCCAGAGGCATTTTTACATAAACTAAGAAAGGCCAAAGAAGCTGTTAGCATTCCCCTCATAGCTAGCTTAAATTGTGTTTACGAAGAAAGTTGGGTGGAATATGCCCAAAAAATTGAGCAAACCGGAGTGGATGCTTTGGAACTTAATTTTTACTCCACCCCGCACGAATTTGACATCATGGGAAAAGCCATTGTTCAGGAACAATTTGACACCCTACATAGCGTTTTGAAAACTATAAAAATACCCATTAGTATCAAACTTAGTCCTTATTACACCAATTCATTGTATGTAATTAACGAAATGGACAAATTAGGTGTAAATGGCTTTGTTTTATTCAACCGCCTTTTCCAACCTGATATCGATATCGAAAAAGAAGCTCACCACTTCCCTTACAATCTGAGTAGTGAGAATGATAACCGATTGGCCTTACGTTATGCGGGATTGCTTTACAATAATATCAAAGCAAATGTTTGTAGTGCTACTGGAATATTATCAGGTGCTGATGTTATTAAAATGATTTTAGCTGGTGCTGATGTCGTTCAAGTTGTAAGTGCTATTTACCAAAAGGGACCAAAAGCAATTACAAATATGTTAGGTGAATTAGAAGAATGGATAAATAAAAAAGGCTATCATTCATTGGACGAATTCAGAGGTAAATTATCCAAAAAGGGATTAGGAGATAAATTCACCTATAAGCGTGCACAGTACGTTGATATTTTGATGAAATCAGATAAAATTTTCGACAGATTTCCTATTGCTTAAAAGCATGAAAATAAAATATTATGACGCAATCCACTTAATAAGGGTTGCGTCATTTTTTTATTTTATCGTTATTTCATCAATAAAAATCCATGCTTTATTTCCAGCACCCACATGCCACTCAGGACAAGTTTCAATACTTTTTGCAAAAACCTTAATATATCTGGCCGTTTTATTAATTCTTGCGTTTCCAAACTCTTCAACGATGCCACCATTTTCTTTCTCATCAATAAGGTTTTCAGTGTGAGATACTTTTGAATAAGTCACCCCATCATTAGAAACAAAGAAATCTACATACAATGGCATCCAAATCCATGATTTATGTTCTTGAAGAAAACCCGCTGAAAGTGTATTGATTTTTTGCAATTCGCCTAAATCGATCACTACTTCGAAATCGACCCCATAATAGCCCTGCCAGGCTCCCGTACGGAAGTTCTCCCCACCACGAATAAAGTCTATTAA
>Ga0180007_10007657_pt1 | contig 10156 bp, 9 predicted proteins | sample MM_PC_MetaG_FD_121122 | JGI IMG/M metagenome (GOLD analysis project Ga0180007, IMG submission 121122) | Groundwater microbial communities from the Aspo Hard Rock Laboratory (HRL) deep subsurface site, Sweden - MM_PC_MetaG | ecosystem: Environmental > Aquatic > Deep subsurface > Groundwater...
CCTCAGTTGTTCATACACATGCCTTATATACTTCGTAGTCATTTCCTTGTGGGTGTCGATGGTGCTGTTCCTGTTGATCCCCCCGGAGAACCCTAAAGAGACAGTAGTGCCTCTTTGGGTAGCATTTTCTGTCTGGCTGGCATCAGTGTCTGGTGCAAAAAAAGGTTTCCCGCTACTGATTTCCTGAATAATGCTTTCTTCTTCAGTGTGGCCAAGCAATAATCGTCTCTTAACATATCCTGCAAGCTCTCTGGCATTCCCCGGCCAAGAATAATCGTTAAGTATATTCAGATTATTCTCGAAAAATTCGATGGTTTCGTAACGTCCTTTGGGGTTTTTTTTGCTCATCTTGTAGACAAAATGGGTCACCAGATTCATGATATCTTCTGTGATTTCCCTTAATTGTGGAACAACGATCACCTTTTCCGCAATTCGGAAATAAAGGTCATCTCTAAACTCCTTGTTTGCCTTTTTCTCTTGTATGAGTTCTGGTTGAGCTGCAGTGATAATGCGAAGGTTGGCGTACTGCTCATCGTCCTGAGTTCCACCAAGAGGAATATAGGATCCATCTTCCAGAAACCGCAGAAGCATTGTCTGGATACTTAATGGCATATCCGGTAATTCATCGAGAAAGATTGTTCCTCCTTCAAGACTTTTCACCATGCCCGTCTTGTCAGCAACCGCTCCAGTAAAAGACCCTTTTTTATGTCCAAACAATGTGGAATGAAGAAATTCTTCCCTTAGGATTGCACAGTTTAAAGCTCCGTATGGCTTATCCCTTCTGTCACTGAGATCATGCAGGTAAAACGCGGCAGCCTCTTTGCCTGTTCCGGTTGCCCCGAGGAGCAACACATTTATGTCGGCAGCCCGCGCAAGTCTATACACTTCCCTTTTTAAACGGATTATTGGCTTGGATTTCCCTTCAATAGCAGGATAATTTTTTATGAAATTTTTAACAGAATGGCTGTATTTTTCGGCAAATTCTTTCTCTGGGCGAGAAATATCCTCAAGTATTTCTTTCAGCTGAGAAGTATCAAAATTGCGGTCTGCTGAGCCAAGAAATGCCCTTGTAATCTTATACTGCAGTACATCTCTATAAGTTGTTCCGGCAGATTGATATTTTGGGGGCCGGCTGAGTAAGAGTTTAGCGCAGGCGTCAGTATGTATTGTTCCAGGTAAGAATTGAACATCAGGCAAGTTTTTACAGATATCTGAAATTTCTTGTGAATCTTGCAGAGAGTACCAGTAAACCTTCCCCTGTTTCTCGAGAATCTGAATAACGGCGGCTTTGATTTGGCTTGTTTCTGATGTTTTTACAAACGGCACAAAGATGTGTATTCCCTGTGCTAGCCCGCCATGTATAGCCTTCCTGGAAATATCAAGTAGGCATGCCAGAATTGTGTTTTTTCCTGAAGGGATAATTTCATACTGATCCTTACCTAACTCCAGCTGCTTCACAATCAGCGCTGCTGCCATCAGGCAATCGGGGTCTGGCCATAAAATCAAGGTTGTCTTTTTTATCCGGCGATCTTCCATGAACAGAATGTAGCATAAAATTATATAAAAAAATATGCCAAATATAACAAAGTTATACTTTTCCGTCACATGAAAATTCATCACAGTTTTGGGGAGTTGTCGCTCAATATCTTGTAATTACTTGCAATTAAAAATGATTTTGGCATCAAATCATATTTTGGCATGATCGCTGCTAAATCATTTTTCATCAATTATCTGCATACTCGACAGGACTCTTCATGAAAGAATGGATAGGCGTGGATCTGGATGGCACTTTGGCACACTATGAAGAATGGAACGAGGGTCAGCATATTGGTTGCCCAATAATGCCAATGCTTGAAAGGGTAAAAGAATGGATTGAGGACGGAGTGATTGTCAAGATATTCACAGCCCGTGCAGCAGACAATAAACAAATACCGCATATTGAAGAATGGCTGCATAAGCATGGGCTTCCCTGCCTGGCAATTACAAACGTTAAAGATAAGTATATGAAAGAACTGTGGGATGATCGATGTGTCTCGGTCGAGTCGAATACCGGGAGAATTCGCGTGCAAAAATCAAGTAATTCCAGAACGGAAATCACGCTGTGACAAAACAAAAAAACTCACCAATGCGCTAAGTCCCAGGAGTAAAGGAATGAAAAATTCGAAAAACAGCTTTGTTCATCTCCACGTCCACACTTCGAGAAGTACTTGGAGCAGCACAATATCAGTGCCTAACCTATTTGCCCGTTGCAAGGAACTTGGCATGGGCAGTGTGGCCATCACAGACCATGCAACTGTTCCGGGTATCCAATACTTTTATCCGGCCGCCCAAAAATACAACATAAAGCCTATAATAGGATGCGAGTTCAGAATTGCGCCTAAATCACGTTTTGACCGCTCGGCTAAGATCGGCAGGAGAATCGGCATCAAATCTTATTCTGCTCGCAATGAACTATGCAGGTTACGAAAATCTGACCAAACTAGATATTCTTTCCCAGACTGAAGGATATTTCTTTTGCCCGCGGATCGATATGGATCTTCTGAGCAAATTTAACGAGGGAATAATAGCTTTGACAGGATCTCTTGATGGGATAATTCCGCAACTATTAAGTGATGGTCGCTTAACAGAAGCAGAGAATGAGTCCTCAGCGCTCAAAGAGATTTTCGGAGATCGGCTATACATAGAACTGCAGAAGCATGGCTTGTCGATGGAAGAAGATGTTTGCGGGCATTTGACGCATCTTTCACGGAAATTAATGATTCCCGTGGTTGCTACTAATAATGTTCACTACCTTGCCAAATCTGATGCTGAAATTTATCAAAATTTATCAAAAATCACAAAAATCCCACCCCTGTATGAATATCCTTTTGGTGAGTTGTACTTGAAATCATCAGACGAAATGAAATCTTTGTTTGCAAACTTGCCTGAAGCTATCGAAAGAACCGTAGATATCTCAGATCGGTGTGAGGATTATTTTGCCTCTGCAATGGATCTTTACATCACCAAAGAAGAGGACGGCATCAAACAGCTAGATGACAATACTGTTATGGAATTAAATGAAATTTTCAAAAAGGAACTTGAGGATGCCTGTGAAAATTCTCATCAAAACGCGATAAACCACAGGATTGCCTTTACCCCCTGGCAGGCAATTTTTGTCAATTTCCTCAGTAAAATAGAAAATATTGTAAATGTTATATCAGAATATTATCCGTTTAAAACGAAACAGATAAGGCGGTTTTGCCCCATGTTGAATTGGCAACTTCTGAGCAGAAACGAGCGTGTTGATTGGAATATTCCATTTATCAAAGAATTTTCACCTAATTTTTTTTGGGAGGATTTAAGCAACAACAAAGCGCTGCCTTGGTCACAGTTATTTCTGGAAGAATTTGAAGATTCATTTGATTGGAGCGCTCTGAGTAGTAATGAGAAATTGCCCTGGAGCGTTAACTTACTGCAAAGATTCCAAAAGCGTTGGGACTGGGTAAAACTGAGCGGGAATGACAGCTTGCCATGGGAAGAAAACCTGCTGGACAAGTATGCAGACAGATGGCGCTGGGGGCAATTAAGCCGTTTGTCCTTCCGTTTGAGCAAATCAACTTTAAAAAAATATGCCGGAAAATGGCACTGGGAAATCCTTGTGCGGTTCAACCGCTTACTTAGCTGGGAACATTTCCTGATAACAAAAGAATACCAAGAAGTGGCCAAGTATGGCGTTTGCGAAAAAGATATCGAACCCTGGGTAGGAATTCATGACCGTTCGTTTTTAATCAGAAATCTGCCGTTCTCCTGCAGAAAAGTGCCCCACCTCCGGCAGCGGAAAATGATAGGGGAATTAGCTGTTTTCATAAGTGAAAGTGATATGGAGAAAGAGCAGGATCTGCTGGATTGGGATCTTTGCAGCGCAAATACAGGGCTGCCGTGGAGCGAATATTTAATTCGAAAATGGCAAGACAAATGGAATTGGGGGATATTAAGCAGCAATGAGGCAATCCCGTTTGATAAGGTTTTGCTGGAGGAATTTGCCACCCGGTGGGATTGGAGCATACTGAGTGGTAAGCCGGGAGTATTTGCCCACAAGAACATATTTGAAAAATTTATCGATAAATGGGACTGGGAAAGCTTGAGCTGCAACAATTCTCTGCCTTGGACGGAGGAGTTACTCGCAAGATACGCTGACAAATGGGATTGGCCTGTTTTGTCTTTTTGTATAAAAAAAATTCCTTGGACTGAACAGCTTTTGGAAACATACAGGGATCGACTTGATTGGCAGTTGTTGAGCGCTAATGAAAGCGTTCCTTTAACTGAAACAATGCTGATGAGATTTGCTGATCTTTGGTACTGGGATGGTTTAGTGAAGATGGATCATTTTCAGGAAAATATATTCTCCTGCATAACCGATGAAATGATGGAAACGATATTGGAATTGAGATCAAAGATTGCATTTTAGGGGTTACGTGATTTTGCATACCGTTCCGTAAATAAAGAAAAAATTAACACATTAATAAAAGGAACTCAATTCGTGTCGACACAGATAACCATCCATCGAGGAGCCTCCACAATTGGGGGCACCTGTATTGAAATTTCTTCTGGAAAAACCAGAATTATTCTTGATCTGGGCATGCCGCTTACGAATGAAAACGAAACAATTGACAAGCTTGAGGTTGAGCTTGATGTTGATGGTGTGTTGATCAGTCATCCCCATCAGGATCATTATGGTTTGATAGATCTTCTCCCAGATGAAGTTCCTGTTTATACGGGGCCAATTGCCGCAAAGCTGTTTCAGTCAACCCGTTTATTTCTCGGCAAGCCTCTGTACACAAACTCATTCAGGGAATTCACCCCGTGGCAAACTTTTGAGATTGGTTCTTTCAAGATAACGCCGCATCTTATGGATCATTCTGCCGTCGATGCATATGCCTTTGAAATTGAATGCGAAGGTAAACGGCTATTCTATAGCGGGGATTTTCGTGCACACGGCAGGAAATCAAAATTATTCGATAAGCTTGTTCAGCATCCTCCAAAAGAAATCGACGTTCTCTTTATGGAAGGCACTATGCTAGCCAGGGATAATAAAGAGTTCCCTGATGAGGCAGCGGTTGAGGATAAAATGGTTGAAACACTTTGCTCTGACTCAAATGCAGTGTTTCTTCTCAGTTCTTCGCAAAATATTGACCGGATTGTCAGCGCGTATCGTGCATCAAAGAGATCAGGAAGAATTTTTGTTGTCGATATTTATACAGCCTGGATTCTGGAAAAAATTGCCGAGATATCCGGGCATACCCCTAAAATAGATTGGCCAATGATCAAAGTGTTATCCAAAGGCGGGACAGCCGCTAAGCATTATCTGACAGTAAAAAATAATGCGGATTATTTTGGTCATTTTGTTAAAAAAATCTACCAGCCTGGCAACATGATCACATGTGAAGAAATCGCCAAAAATCCTGCGAAATATTTCATAAAAACATCCAGTATTCAGTATTTGAAGAAACAAATGAATCTTGGCTCGGTGCGGGCCATCTATTCAATGTGGCCGGGGTATCTGGATGAGCAACACGGTAACAGCTACAGCTATCTTCCTAAACTAAAGGAGGATCTCGATATAACTCTCGTTCACGCTCATACAAGCGGGCATGCAGAAACAGCAGATCTCATAAAGTTTGCGGAAGCTATTAACCCTGAAAAACTTATTCCAATTCATACCGAACACGGCATGAAATATGACGACATTTTCAGAAATGTCTACCATCTCGACAATGGCAAAACTCTAGTCCTCGTCTGAAAAAAAATCTGTGTGCAAACAGAAAGGAGAATAAATAATGAAAATTGCCGAAGCGTTATTATTGCGGGCAGATATACAAAAAAAGTTGGAGTCTTTTCGTGAGCGGATAACAAAGAACGTATTAATACAAGAAGGGGAACAACCATCTGAAGACCCACAGAAAATGCTTGAGGAAGTTAATTCGGTATCAGAAGATTTGAGGAGCCTTGTTTTCAAAATCAACAAGGCAAATTTAAATGGGAAAACAAAATTTGGTCGTTCTTTAACCGAAGCCATATCGGAAAGAGACATATTGACGACAAAACACTCCATTGTCAAATCTGCCGCAAATTCAGCGACCAAGCCTCCAGAAAGATATGGAGTAAAAGAAATAAGGTGGGTAAAAACAGTAAATGTCATGCAATTACAAGATGATATGGAAAAGTTGGCAAAGAAAATTAGAGAAGTAAACTCTGAGATTCAAGAAGCAAACTGGCAAATTGAAGTCGAATGATGAAATAAGAATGAGGAGTATGAGCGAGTGTACCCTGACGACTTGGGTTATTGTCGCGGCGGTGGAGCCGTGAGCAGCTCCTGGGGGGGTGCGATTCCTCCCCACCACAACTGAGCTTAGCACATTCTATACCGCAAAATGTACACTGCAAATTTCACTACCATGTACTCTGACGTACTTCCTCATTCTTCTTTTGTGAGCAACGGAACTTGCTGTTTTGTTTGACTAAACGTTGCCTTCTGATTTTGAACCATCAACCCTCTGGTGAAAAAATGAAATCCATCTCAAGATACTTCAGTGAAGACAGTTTGTCTCAGGTAAAGAAAGATTTGTTTTTTTTGTTAAAATCCACGAGGGAGAGCAACGGAGAAATTGATTTTCAAATAAGACCAGGCAACAAATTCAACCTGTACTATAAGGGAAACAGCCTGGCAGAGGTTGCTGTCAGGAAGGACAATTATCAGATAAAGATTCATCGTGAATTTCAGATGGCTGAAGCGCTTGCCAAAGACCCTAAAAAACGATTTTATCCCTCGCTCATTACAAAGCGAGGAGAGTATGATTTAATTTCAGTTGGTTCAATTTCCATACATGCGTGCCTGCAAAAAAAGGTCATTAATCACTTGGCCGTCAGAATTAAAAAGGTAAACAACGGAGAGGAGATTGCCTTTGAACAGAGTTTGATAACAGATAATTTAGATCGACCAGACTTCCTTATTATTGACAGGCAAGTTTGCGGAGGAGGCATCCCCGGAATTATTGATTTGCTTGCACTTAAGAAAAATCATGACAATCGGTGGTCTTTTGTCGTCGTTGAAGTCAAACTGGGCAACAACAAAGAACTCTCTGGGTCGGTGTATGATCAACTCGACAGATATGTTAAGGCGATCAGGGCAAATTTCCCCGCTTTCAAAGAATGTTATGAGAAAAACTATATACAGAAAAAGGAACTGCGTTTGCTCTCCCTTGAACTGCCTGACAATATAGAGATTGATAATATTGTTAATGGAATGATAGTTGTCGGCTCGTATTCGAAAATTGGAGAGAGGGCAATTAGGGAGTTATCCAAAAAACATCCGGACATGGAATATCATATTTGCCAGTTTAGTAATTTGATGGTTATTTGTTGACAGGCAAGTTGGGGGAGGCTTTGCTCTATGATTTATCCTGTTTACATGCAAACTCAGATAACGACCCTCGTAGTATTGTTCCTTCTGCTATCACCTATACTGGCCAATATCGGGAAGAATATTTTTTACCCGCGGCTATACCACTTCTCCTTGATAATGGTAACCATGGTATTGCTATTGGTCTGGTGCAAACATGCCAACCTGTTATCATGCTTTATTTAATTGATTAACGGTTTATCGAACTTAGGAGTTTTCGTACAAATTCAGCGGCCACTGGGAAATGCAATGATATGCTGCAGCGTGTGACCTAGTTGCCCCCGTCAATTTCAGAAGTAAGAGCATATTATGGCGATTCAACAGAAAAGCGGAATTCATCATTCACTTTCTCATATTGAATCGCCAAATAGTCTTTAATTTTCTCCGCAGTATCCTTTCTTGGGTTCAGAGATTTTCCCCATATGATTACGCGGGAGAAATTTAAGAAGTTACCACCTACCTGAAGGCCGGTGGCGGCTTCAAGAAATTGACGAAATTCAGATTCAACTTTCTCGAGTGTGTCTTTCGCAGCATCTAGTTGCTTCGCCACTTTTGCATTTCTTGCTTTCTTCAACTCGATTAACACAGGGTGGCATCGGCTACCTTTAACCCCAAGGAGAACAATATCAGCCCTGATATCATTTAAACTTAGCTCATCAGTTACATATAGCAGGGAATCAAATTTTTCCTTAATACCGAGAGTGGTCGGCAATTCATTAGGACATGTAATGGCTTGCCATATAATAAATGCTTGAACCTGGTGCTCAGGCTTCTGGTTTCCAGGTTTGTGATTTTTGTTAAGTTCACTACGGGCATGATTAATTGCCGTGGTAATTTTTTTTGTCCCATTTATCTTTTTCCCCTGTTGGTTGAGTAGATGGCCGCAAGGGTTTTCGCGATCAAGAGAAACAGCCCTGAATTTGGTTGAAATTCGAACATAACGCATGTGGTCATTGACCTTAAAGCAATATTCACCATTCTCTTTTCTTGTTTTTGCTAATGCTGTGATGTGAGCGAGCTTGCTTTTGAGTATTTCAATATCTTTGTTCATGTTTCATCCTCTGATTTATTGGGCATTATCTATTATACAGGGGATACAAGCCGGTTTCCCATTTATATCATTCACCCGGGATTCCATCACCTGCTCACCACAAACTGAACAAGGTAAAGATTTCATGATTCTGGCTGGTTCCGGTTCTGCAATACTGACGTGAGTAATTGAGACAATACTGTCATTTGGTGCGGCAAGTATCCATTTCGCAAAAGCTGCCCTGTCGGCCCTCAGTCCTTTCGGAATACCGTTGCCATGAAAGAGAACACGGACCCCTTTACGTGTTGACCGTGAATACAAGGTATAGACCTGTTTGCCATAGTCATGAAAAATAAGGTTCCCTTTCCCGAAGGTGCAACCGCTAACACACTGCAGGGCATCAACACCACAGGCGTCATTTTCGACAATAGCCACAACTTCCTCATCTTCTGACCGCATTGAACTGAGGGCTTCCATTCCTGCAAGAGCCATCCTGTAGCCAAAAGCAAGACCAGGACACTCATGACCATGGAACTTGATTATATCTGAATATTCCATTCAACTTTTCCCGTTTACCAGCTTCGCCAAGTACTGCCCCACCTTGAAAACCGGCAATTTCTTCGATTGAATCACAATCTTTTCACCAGTTTTCGGGTTTCTGCCGGTGTAAGAGTCGTAGTCTTTAACCGTAAAACAGCCAAACCCACGAATTTCAACCCGATCACCCTTGATAAGCGCATCGGCCATTGATTCCAGAATGGTCTCGACGGCCTGTTGAGCTTCCCTGGCAGAAATACCTGTTTTTGTGGCCACAGCCTCGATACACTCTGATTTATTCATGCAATTTCCCCGAAATTCCCTTTGAGACGAGCCAATTTCAGCTCAATCCGGCCATCTACTATATATATTAATTTACACGTTATAATGGTCATTTTCATTCAACATCCTAACCAAAGTCAAATGGAAAAAGGAGGACACCTGAACAATGTTGTTTTGACGGGAAACCTGGGAGCTGATCCTGAAGTTTTATACAGTGGCAATGGCTGAGGTTACGATAGCAGCCATGTAACATTGTTTTCAAGGGCTCTTGATGCATTCGACAGAATTTTTTATTCCACATCAAAAAATCAACATATCTCCCTACTATACACCCCCAAAATTGCAACAGAATAGCGGAGTCGGTCCGCAATCACTGCCCTGGTGCACTGCACCCCGATCTGCCCGGCGCTGTCCTCGGCGCCGGCAAATCTGATTGCAGAATTACCAGGTTCGGAGCAGCCAGGGTGATCAAAATGCAATCAAAAAAACGATTGCCGGCAACCTGGTTAGCTGGCGATTGATTGCATGAGCGTTTTTCCTTCCCATCCTCAGGATAATCTTAAGTTTGATATACGGCTGCAGATCAAAGATTTCCAAAGGTTCTCTTTGAGAGATATGCTGAATTGGGGTAATTAATTTCACCTACGCACAAAAGTCAAAGGCAGATCTTCCCCCTTGTCATGCGCAAGCTCCGGTTGATATTTTTTCTCCTGAACAATGTCACGCAGAGTTTTGCCAAAATTTATCTGCTTAAAAATAGTACCAGATGGTCTGGTAATCGCTGATCTCTTCACCGCGCACGGCCAAGCGCTCCAGGTAGTCGAGAATGGGGACGTCGGTGGCCAGGTAGGTCTGGGTGGTTTGGGTAA
>Ga0180007_10007658_pt1 | contig 10156 bp, 9 predicted proteins | sample MM_PC_MetaG_FD_121122 | JGI IMG/M metagenome (GOLD analysis project Ga0180007, IMG submission 121122) | Groundwater microbial communities from the Aspo Hard Rock Laboratory (HRL) deep subsurface site, Sweden - MM_PC_MetaG | ecosystem: Environmental > Aquatic > Deep subsurface > Groundwater...
CGTAAATATCGTATGATCTTTATTTTCTTAATTGCGTATTTACTATTTATTGATGTTGTTAATACGGTTATCAGATTGGCGACAAACATTGGTGGAGATTTAGGTATTGGATCTGCCACTATGCTTGGGGTTATCGTTATGGTGCAAGTAATTGCCTTCCCTTCTGCCATTTTATACTCTAGAATGATTAAAAAATTCGGTGGAAAAGCAATGTTATTTTATGGGATTTTCGTCTATGCAGTAGCTGTATTTATTGTGTATAAAATAACAATCGATACTACTTATTTGATGTGGGTAGTAGGAGCAATTGTTGGTACTGCTCAAGGTGGTATCCAATCTCTTAGTAGAAGCTTCTTTGCGAAAATGGTTCCTATTGAAAAATCAAATGATTTCTTTGGATTTTTCAGTGTATTTGGTCGTTTTGGTGGGATTATTTCTCCATTTATTATCGCTTCGTTCCAAGTATCGCTTGGTATTAATCAATCTGTCTTATTATTGTTGGTTCCACTTGGAATAGCAGCAATCATCTTAATATTTGTTAAAGAAGGAAGAGTTGAATTAGTTGAATAAAGAATTTATACTAGCAAGTAATTCTCCAAGAAGAAATGAATTACTTAAATTACTAGATATTAAGTTTACAGTACTAGCAAGTGATATATGTGAAGAAATCATGAACGATTTAACAAATGAAGAAGTAGTGATGGACTTGGCTTTACAAAAAGCAAAGCACATTAGTGGTCTTCATCCTAATCATTATGTACTAGGGTTTGATACTTTAGTGATATTAAATAATACTCCATTGGGAAAACCTGTGGATGATCAAGATGCCTTTCGCATGTTGAAAGCATTAAGCGGAAAGACACATACTGTGTTAACAGGGTGTGCAATTGTGAAAGGCTCTTTTGAAGAAATCTTTTATGATTCTGCAGAAGTAGAATTTGCAGAACTAACTGATGATGAAATCTATCAGTATATAGCATCTAAAGAACCATTTGATAAAGCAGGAGCCTATGGAATACAAGGAATTGGAGCGAAATTTATCAAAAAGATTAATGGTGATTATTATTCTGTCATGGGAATGCCAGTTCATAAATTGTATCATAGGTTAAAAAATCTTTAAAGGGGCATTTTTGCCCCTTTTTATTTACATACTATTAATTCTTTGCAGTTTGGTGTAAAATATTTGTATGATACCTTAGAACAGTTTATTTCTAAAAAGCGAAGTGCTATGATAATAGTAACTTCAGGAGGAGGTTATTTTATGTTTAAACTAAAAGTAGAAGAAAGTGAACATAAAATATTAAAGGAAAGGCTAGAACTAGTCGAAACACCGATTTATGATTATGTATTAACCAATAATAAAGATTTGGTTGAACAGGATAAAATTAATATCGTTTTTAATCCTGCGAATACGCTTAAAGTCTCAAAGTTGTTGGATTGGATCGTAAATGGCGAAGATTTGTATATTGTTGGCTCAAATGAGTTTGGACAAAAAAGCATTGAGTCAAGAAATTTCCATTACTTTATCGTGGAAGAAGACGATGTATACGGAGTACTTGGGAATACCAGATTACTTATCAGAATGAAACTATATGAGATTGAAGAGCTTTTAACGTCAAAGGACTTCATTAGAATTAGTAAGTTCTGTTTAGTCAGCATCGCAAAAATCGACTATATCAAACCTGCTTTAAACTCCAAATTAGATCTTCTGATGAAGAACGGTGATACCCTCGAAGTAAATCGAGGATATTACAAGGATTTCAAACAAGCTTTGAAAATATAAGGAGGTATCATGATGTTATTTTTAATTAATAATCCTGTCATTGCTTTTGCACTCCTAGTAGCTATAGGTTTTACAGTATTTATGGGGGCAAAAGTAGTTGAAGAGATTAAAATGAATCAATTATTGGCTCGTAAGCATCAACAAATGAGAGTTAAAGGAGAAAAAACGGGATTTAGATTTCGTTTAGCTGGGTTAACGAGCGCTACACTTGCACCAATTGCATTGGTTGCAATTATGGTAGTTGCTGGATTAAACCCGACAATGACTAAAAATGATGACGTAATCAAGATTCGTACTGCAAACGACATTCGTCAAATCTATTTAGATTTCTCAGAAAAATTGAATGTTAATTATTCTGGCAATATCTTAACTCCAAGAACAGCTTTGGATGGAATGGAAATGGATTTTATGACTACGACAGGAACAAATGTTCTCACGGGATCTGAAAAAGGATATACTAGTTCAGGTAGTGATGATTACTCTACAACTAATACACAAGTGATTGGTGTAGACGAAATGGATAATGTACTCACGGATGGAAAATACATTTACGCAATCAATGAAAATCAAGTTCAAATTTCAATTGCTTATACAGTAGATCAAGGTCCTTCTGTACTTAGTCTATATAAAACATTTGATTATTCATCAGAGGCTTGTAGTGGAGAACAATTCTATCCTACAGGTTTGTATGTAGATGAAGAAAGACTAATTGTGATTGGAAATCAGTATTTATATAATTGTGAGTATTATAGTACAGAACCAAGCGTTGATGGTGATGTCATGATAGACCGTTATATGCCATATTGGTATTCTCAAAGCTCACACATTAAAGTTTTAGTTTTTGATAAGGCAAGCGATTTTACATTACAAGATGAGTATCGTATGAATGGATATTTCACAGGTACACGTAAAATTGATAACGATTTATATATTGTAACAAATAACTATATCCCATTAAATGATGAAGAAGCAAACATTGATGACTATCTTTCTACATATAGTGTGAATGGCGTAGAAGTCAAGGCAAGATATGAAGATATAGTCTATATTGATGGAACGACTCCAAACTCATTTACGACTTTTTATGGTATTAATTTAGATACTACTGAAATAGATGTGGAAACAATTCTTGGTGATAGTGGGTATAACTTATATGTATCAAACGATAATATTTATTTAGTAGGAGAAGTATACTATTTCTGGCCACTAGCAAATATGATTAGAGTTGATGAACCTGTTTATGATTATAAGACTGCAATCTTGAAAATAAGTATTGATAATGGTTCCGTTGAGTTTAGTAAATTTGGAAAGATTTCTGGTCATCCTCTTGATCAATTCGCAATGGATGAATATGAAGGTAATTTAAGAATTACCACAACAACTGGTTGGTGGGGTGAATCTATCAATAACCGACTTTATGTCTTGAACAAAGACTTAGAAGTTGTATCAGTATTAGAAAATCTTGGAAAAGTTTCAGAAAGAATTCAGTCAACTCGTTTTGTTGGAGAATATGCATACTTAGTTACCTTCTTACAAACTGATCCATTCTATGTAATCAATTTGTCAGATCCTCAAAACCCATTTGTTGAAGGTGAATTAGAAATTCCTGGATTTAGTTCATATCTTCAACCGCTAAACGAAAACTTTATGCTTGGAATTGGTTTTGGAGATAGTAAGGGCGGAACACAAGGGCTAAAAATATCTGTTTATGACATTACTGATAAATCAAATCCTGTGATATTTGATGAAGTAATATTTGATTATGCATTGTTTGGTTGGGCAAGTAGTTCCGCAACATATGAACATAAAGACTTATTAGTAAGTTTGGCAAAAGGAATTATTGCACTTCCGTTCTCAGTTTATGAAGAAACAGAAGCGGGATATTCATATAATAGTGGAATACTAGTTTATAATTTCGATTTTGAGAATGGATTTAGTCTAAATGGATATGTAAAACATGCAGAAAATACACAAGACAATATTTATGTGTATAAAGCAAAATTCATTAGTGACTATTTCTATACAATATCAAATAAATATATTAAAGTCTCTACGATTGTAGATACTGAAACAATTCTGTATTCAACGAATTTAAAGGTTGAATAGGAAAGATATATCAAAAAAGCACCAAGTACAAATGTACTTGGTGCTTTTACTAGTTCTTAAAAATATCATTCCCATAAATATCATAAGCTACAAAACATGGAAAATCTTTCACAGTAAGTTTATAAATTGCTTCTGCGCCTAAGTCTTCGTACATGATTAGTTCGCTCGATAGTATCTTACTGCTTAATAGTGCACCAGCACCGCCTGTAGAAATGAGGTATACTGCATTATTCTTAATCATTTGAGTTCTAAACTCCTCAGAACGATCGCCTTTTCCTATCATTAATTTTAATCCTTTTTCCATTAATGGAACAGCAAGTTTATCCATACGATAACTAGATGTTGGTCCACTTGCACCAATTGGCATGTTTGGTCTATTTGGAGTTGGACCGACGTAGTAAATAACACTTCCATTGATATCAAAAGGAGGATTATCTTCTTTAATGAGTCTAATATGTGCTTGATCTCTTGCAGTATATATTGTTCCAGAGAGTAATACTTTTTCTCCTACTTTAAGGCTTCTAATATCACTATCAGAAATTGGCGTTGTTAACGAAATCATAATTCCACCTCAGTATGTCTTGCGGAGTGACATTGAATATTTATGGCAACGGGTAAACTTGCGATATGCATTGGGAAATAATTAATTTTAACGGCTAAACAAGTAGTTTCTCCGCCAACACCCATAGGACCAACGCCAAGTTTATTAATTTCTTCATATAGTTCATCTTCTAAATTTTTAATGGTTTCATCATGACTTGAATCGGATAAGTCACGAAACAAAGCTTCTTTTGCTAATATAGCACTCTTTTCAAAGTTGCCTCCGATGCCGATTCCAACAATAATTGGTGGACACGGTTTCCCACCAGCCGCAAATACGGTATCTAGGACAAGTTTCTTAACACCTTGAATTCCTTCAGAAGGTGTCAACATGACAACTTTGCTCATATTTTCACTGCCTCCACCTTTTGAAGCAATGCTAAGCTTGATTTTATCGCCCTGAATGAGCTTTGTATGAATAATCGCAGGAGTATTGTCTTTTGTGTTCACTCTGTTAAAAGGGTGAAATACCATTGAATTACGAAGGAATCCTTCTTTGTATCCTTGTCTAACTCCCTCGTTAATCGCTTCATAAATGTCTCCTTCAAAAGTCACTTCTGTGCCAACTTCAAGAAGAACGACAACCACACCTGTATCTTGACATAAAGGAACTTGGCCTTTTCTAGCAATTTCTTGATTCTCTAATATGTCTGATAAAATTGATATTGATAAATCTTTTATTTCACGATCTTTTGCCTTCCTAATCAGACTAACTAAAGATTGATCTAGATTGTAGTTAATATCAATCACAGATTTTTTTACAATGTTCGTCACTTCTAATAAATTAATTTTACGCATATTTTCACCTACTTTATCTCAATGTAATTATATCATAAATATTACTATATTTCATAGAACAACAATATTTTTCTTCCCACTAATTATTGTTAAAAATATCTTGATTTAAATAGTTTTGTTTGTTATAATTTAAACGCTATTAAAACTTACTATGGCGAAAGCTATGGCGGAAGGAGTAAAACAATGAAAAAAGGAATTCATCCAAATTACAAGACTGTTACAATTACATGTACTACTTGCGGAAATACTTTCGAAGGTGGAAGCGTATTAAATGAAGTACGTGTTGATACTTGTTCAAATTGCCATCCATTCTATACTGGAGAACAAAAATTTGCACAAACTGCAGGTCGTGTTGATAAATTCAATAAACGTTACGGTATGGAAAAAAAATAGTAAACAAAATAATATAGCCACTTCGGTGGCTTTTTATTTACAAAAAAAACCCCAATTTGAATTGGGGTTTTTGCATGTTAGTCTTTATAATAGTTTCTCTTTCCGTAATGAGTATGTAATAAATCGTGAGCAATGTGAGAACCTGGTTCTCCAATCCATTCACTGTATAACTTAGTGATAACTGGATTGTTATGAGATTTTCTAAGCGGTTTGTCTTTATCCATTTCATAAATAGTTTTTGTTCTTTCTTCACGAATATTGACATTATCTTGGATTTTCGCAGAGTGAATAGGTTGTCCACCACCATTGATACATCCACCAGTACAAGCCATGAATTCAACAAAATGATATTGTTTTTTTGATTTTTTCATCATTGCGAAGAATTCTTTAATACTTGAACCACCATGTACAACAGCTACATTAACATCTATTCCAGCTACATTGTAAGTAGCTTCTTTGATTCCTTCTAATCCACGAACTTCTGTAAATTCAATCGGTGTTTCTTTGCCTTCTAGAACTTCAGAAACTGTTCTTAAAGCAGCTTCCATAACTCCACCAGTTGCACCAAAGATAACTCCTGCTCCTGTGTATTTTGCTAAGTCACCATGAGGTTCAGAGTCTTCTAATTTCATGAAATCAATGCCTTTACGTTTCAACAATCTAGCGTATTCTCTAGTTGTTAATACATAATCAACATCTCTAATTCCTTCGAATTCCATTTCAGGTCTTTTTGCTTCATGTTTCTTGGCAATACATGGCATAATTGAAACGAATACTACGTCTTCTTTTTTGTATCCAAGTTTTTCGGCATAGTAATGTTTTGATACTGCTCCAGCCATTTGTTGTGGAGACTTTGCAGTAGATAAATTAGCTAAATATTGAGGTTCATATTGTTCAATATAATTAATCCATCCAGGTGAACATGATGTGAATAAAGGTAATACTCCATTATTTTTCACACGGTTGATAAATTCAGTTCCTTCTTCCAAAATTGTTAAATCAGCAGAGAAGTTTGTATCCATAATTTCATCAAAACCAGCTTTTTTGAAAGAAGTATACATTTTTCCTTCAACATTTTCACCGATTTTACTACCAAACTCTTCACCTAAAGCAACTCTAATTGAAGGAGCAGCAGAAACGATTACTTTTTTTGAAGGGTCTCTAAGTACTTCTAACACTTGATCGATTTCTGATTTTTCCTTAATTGCAGCTACTGGACAAGCTTGAATACATTTCCCACAGTAAATACATCCACTATCTTCCATGTTATGGAATAATGCAGGTCCAACATAAGTCTCATTACCACGTTCGTTAAAATCTAAGATGCTTAATCCTGATTGAATTTCACATGCAGTAACACAGCGACCACATAAAATACATTTTCCACTATCTAATACGATGGAAGGAGAAGTATCGTTAATTAGTCTTTCTTTTTTGAAGAAATTAGGATTTTCACCATAGATATTTTCAACATTATAACGTCTCATTAAATCAAGTAATTCACAATTGTGTTCTCTTTCACAAGCCCAACATTCAAAGATGTGATTACTAGCTAATAATTGTAAGTTTTGTACGACAGAATCATTGATTTCATTTGTATCTGTTTGAACTTCCATTCCTTCTTGTACTTGAAGCGTACAAGAGTTTTTAAGTCCTCTGATATTTTTAACATCAACTACACATAAACGGCAGCTTGAAGTCTCATTAATATCTTTTAAGAAACATAATCTAGGAATATTCAATCCTAATCCTTCTGCTGCTTGTAAAACTGAATAGTTTTCCGGTACAGTAGTTTCAATTCCATTAATGGTTAGTGTAATATTTTTCATGATTACCTCCTAAATACTTACTATCGCATCAACAGGGCAGATGTTTTTACAAATACCACATTTAATACATGCTGATGTATCGATAGTATGAAGTTGTTTAATTGAACCAGAAATACAGTTTACTGGACAGTTTTGAGCACATTTTGTACATCCAATGCAGTCATCAGTAACAAGTAATTTAATTAATGGTTTACAAACTCCACCTGGACATTTTTTATCAACTACATGTGCTTCAAACTCATCTCTAAAATTGTCTAACATTGATAAGATTGGATTAGGTGCTGCTTGTCCAAGTCCACATAAAGATGAACTCTTAACCATTCTAGCTAATTGTTCTAATTTATCAAGATGCTCTAAAGTTCCTTCTCCTGAAGAAATAATTTGAAGCATTTCTAACATTTTTTTGGTACCTTCTCTACAAGGAGTACATTTTCCGCAAGATTCTTCAACAGTGAACTCTAAATAGAAACGGCAAATATCAACCATACAGTTGTCTTCATCAATAACTACCATCCCACCAGAACCCATCATAGATCCTGCTGCGATTAAAGTTTCATATTCAATTGGTAAATCTAAGTTGCTTTCAGGAATAGCTCCACCTGAAGGTCCACCAGTTTGAACAGCTTTTAACATTTTATTTTTAGGAATTCCCCCACCAATTTCATAAATAACTTCGCGAAGAGTTGTTCCCATTGGAACTTCAACTAATCCAGCATTTTTAATGTTTCCACCTAAACTGAATACTTTAGTTCCTTTTGATTTTTCTGTACCAATTCGACTAAACCAATCTGCTCCTTGGAAAATTACAGCTGGAATATTAGCCAATGTTTCAACGTTGTTAATAATTGTAGGTTTTCCCCATAATCCTCTTTCAGCTGGGAATGGTGGTTTGTTTCTAGACATTCCACGTGCTCCTTCAATCGAAGCAATTAATGCAGTCTCTTCACCACACACAAATGCACCAGCACCAAGACGAATTTCAATATCAAAATTAAAACCAGTTCCAAATATGTTATTACCAAGTAAACCATATTCTTTCGCTTGTTTAATCGCTACTTTTAGTTTCTCAATGGCTGTTGGATATTCTATACGAACATAAATATAACCTTTATCCGCTCCAATAGCATATCCAGCTATCATTAGACCTTCTAAGATACTATGTGGGTCACCTTCTAAAAGTGCACGATCCATAAATGCTCCTGGGTCACCCTCATCCGCATTACAAATCACATATTTTTGATCAGATTTATTGTTGTAAGCAAATTTCCACTTTAAACCAGTAGAAAATCCACCTCCACCACGTCCACGAAGTCCTGATTTTATCATTTCTTCGATAACAGAGATTGGCGTCATATCAATCAATACTTTTCCTAGACCACGATAACCATCTCTAGCGATATATTCTTCAATATCATCGGGATTAATTAATCCGCAATTTCTCAAAGCAACACGTGTTTGCTTTGCATAAAATTTAATTTCATCAAAAGCACGTACTTCTTTCGTTTCCGTTAAAGCTTCATCAAATACCAATTTCTCTACGATACGACCTTTGTAAAGGTGTTCATCACAGATTGTTTTGATGTCTTTCATTTTTACTTGGGCGTAGAATACTCCTTCAGGATAAACGATTACAAATGGCCCTTGTTCACATAAACCAACGCATCCCGTATTAACTAGTTTTATTTCATCTCTAATTCCTAATCTGCTTAGGTTATCTTCAAACTCTTGTCGTAAGGATTTTGATCCTCGAGATATACAGTTTGAACCACTACAAATCAGAACGTGTGCTCTTTCAATCATTTGTTCACCACCTATAATCTATATTTACCAATTACATAATCTGTGACAACTTTTCCACCGATAATATGTTCATTGATAATTCTTTCTACAGCTTCTTCAGTAACTTTACAATATGTTGTTCTTTCTTCACCTTGAAGTACTTCTACGATTGGTTCAATTGCGCATTCCCCGATACATCCTACTGGCGTTACAGTTACTGTGTTCAAGTCTCTTTTTGCAATTTCTTCAACAAATCTGTTCATTACAGGACGTGCACCAGCACTAATACCACAAGTAGCCATACCGACTAAAATTCTAGTACCATCGTTTTTACCTCTCATTGTAACTTTCTTTTGAGCTGCATCACGAATTTTCTTAAGATCGTCTAAAGATTTCAATTTGCTTCCTCCTTTTGGATATTTTTGACACCATCTTTTATATTGTTTTTAATCCACATAATGACAGAATAGTCTGTTAGTGGTATATCTTCTAATACTTTTTTAATTTCTCTTGTATCAAATACAAATGTGTTACCATCAAGTATATGTTCATAATAAATGTCTATTCCTTTTTCGTTTAGAATTAAGATAGACATAGTTTCCTCTATATCTCCTAAAGGAGCTCTATCAATGTGATTGTGAGAAAAGTTTGCAGTGATTGTTGTTCCAACATTTTCTTCAGATTCAACAATAAAATCCCCCTCGGTCATTTCCGCAGCCATCTTAAAAAGTGATACGCCTAGGCCAACTTTTCTTGTTAATCGAGTTGTGAAGAATGGATCTGCAACACCACTGAGCGTTTTTTTATTCATCCCATAACCATTATCACTAATGATAATTTTATATTGGTTGAGAAAAGTGTTTTCTTC
>Ga0180007_10007659_pt1 | contig 10155 bp, 14 predicted proteins | sample MM_PC_MetaG_FD_121122 | JGI IMG/M metagenome (GOLD analysis project Ga0180007, IMG submission 121122) | Groundwater microbial communities from the Aspo Hard Rock Laboratory (HRL) deep subsurface site, Sweden - MM_PC_MetaG | ecosystem: Environmental > Aquatic > Deep subsurface > Groundwater...
CAAGCTGCTCTGTCAATCTCTTTATAAATCTATCCATTATAGTATAACCTCCCTCGTATAATCCTCACCAGCATATAATACCAGTGTTTGCTCTGTGGTGTGCATTGTATATCTTTTTGGGATAACTATATCAATGCCACCGTCTTTTGTCTGTGCGTGTGCCTCCACAAACCTAATTAAATCAAGTTTTGCCTGTTCTGTTAATCTTATCTGTCCCATTTTAATACCCTCCTTTTTATATATGATAAGCATCTATAATTTTTGATGCTGTATCTATTGCATTGATTGCGTTCTGTAAATTACCTATACAGGCTGAATATTGCGTGTCAATCTCTTCATGATTGCCGTCTGAATTATACAATTCAACTATCATATGGTTGCCACTTTCAACCTCTTCTATTATCTGCCATTTTCTCATTTTAATATCCTCCTATAATATATCGGCTTGTTACGATATTGCCGCATTAACCCCCAAAGGGGGCAACTCTGCGTTAAATTGCATACCATATGCGGTGAGTTTTTGATTGTCTATCGGGGGACATACTAACCAGGTGAGTTGTACTTCTTATTACCCCATCCATTTTTTGTCTATAAGTTGTTTTTGTTTCCTCCCCTCCTAAATTTTTAAAGAAGCCTATACTCTCCACTATATTGTTAATCCATTTTTGATTAACTTCAAGTTCTTCTGTCCGTTTTTCTTCCCATAACATTGTTTCGTTGTTTAGTTCATACCTTTTTTCAATTAGTTTATACATTTTTCTTTCCCTCCTATAATTTATATATGCCTTGCGGCTGGTGCCGGGTCTTTTTAGGTAGTACCCGGTAAGTACCTATTAATTATAAATTAAATGCCTTTATATAATCATCATAATTATGCGGGTTATACTGTTTATAGTAATCACTCCATGAGAATATGTTTGTTTCATCTCCTAGGTCATATTCGTTTATGCCCTCTTCTATCATCTGTTCTTTAGTTAAAATCTCCCCTGTTTCTATGTTCTGATAGAATTTTACTGTTTTTACTGTTTTTGTTACCATGTCTTTTAATTCCTGTTTATTCATTGTTTTTATCCCCTCTCTTTAATATGGTATAAGTTTAACACATCATAATTATATTGTCAATACTTTTTATTAAAATAATTAAAAAATATTAAAAAAATTTTTAAAATTGTCTCCTGCTATCCCTAAACCCACTTTAAATAAGGTATAATATAGATATACAGGTTGTGTAAATGTGGGTTACTCTATGACATTAAAGCAATAAAATGCTTATTACTAGGGTGGGAAGTAGTCATATTATTAAATTATTGACAAAACAGTATACAAACAGGATAAAATGCTAACATGATAAAAGGCTATAAAACAGGGATCTAAAATCTAATAGATAGAATGTATATATAATAACTGTATAACATACCATAATAAGCCACACAATCAATTATAAGACCATTAAACAATAAAAACATATTGAGATACCACAAACAAACAAAAAGCACTATAAACAACTATTAAAGGATATAACATGGATAACAACTGGAACTTAAACAAGCGTGAAATGATATTTTGCAAAGCATATGCCAATACAGGTAACAGGCAGCAATCTATTGAGTTAGCTGGATATTCCCCGAAATCTGCAAGAACTACCGCTTGTAGACTATTGAAAAAGCAAAGCATAAAAGATTATATGGATTATTTAACCCAAAAAAAGGTTATAACATCTGATTATACAGAGCAAGATATAGTCTATGAACTACTGGATATAAGCCAGTTAGCGAAGAATAGCGAAGAATATCATGCCGCAATCAGGGCTAACGAATTGCTGGGCAAACATAAAGGCATGTTCAAGGAACAAGTGCAGCATTCTGGCAATATCGGCGTGTATTTCAACGGTGAGAACGAACTAAAAGACTGATAATTACATATCCCCCTCCTTTTACCCCTGTATATTACGATATATGGGGGCTTTTTACATATGTATTTCGTGTCATTTTAGGTCATTTCGTGTCATTTCGTGGGTAATTCTGCAAGATTTTCACCCACAACTTGCAAAAAGTGAGGTTTCCCCACAGGCTGGAGACAATAAAACTTGTTTAATTTGCAATATGGGGGCTGTTTACTTGCATATATGAGCCGAAACTGGCGTAATTGACATTATATGGTAAAAGAACATGTGTTCAAGGCAATCCCCTTTTTGGAGGGGGTGGGTGCAAGGGTCCCATAAGGGTAGTTACCCAATATAAATCCTACATATATATTCCATATTTTATTTTTGCAGTTGACAAAATTAGATTTAAGGTATATACTCTATATATTGGCTGAGCTTTGGAGAATTGAGCCGTAGGACATCGCCACCCTAAAATCAATATCGGCATTGTAAGGGATAGGAGTAATTACCTATCTCTTTTGCTATAGTTAGGTAATATAATTTATTCAATAGCATTTAACCCAAATTTCAATTTTGCGGTTGCAATTTTTAGATTTTAGTAGTATAATATCAATGGAGGGGTTATATAGGTGGTACTATATGACAGCCAAAAAACTGATTAAGTTACAGACAATAACGGCTCCTCAGTACATTACTACAGATTGCAGGGAGATAGCTACCCTGCTTTTTGTTAGCCACAGTATAAACCCCAAACGCATTTTTAATTTTCGGATTTCGATTTTTGCATTTTACAAAATTAGATTTCTATGGTATAATGTAGGTGGAGGTGGAGTATGGAACTTGCAACTTCAGAAGAAAACCACAACAATAAATACTGGCTTGGAGCAGGGGTTGTATGGGTTACACCAGCAACAGCAAGAGAACTCTGCAAGGACCTGTCGTTGTATGGTTGTTATTGTGTTAACCAAAATGGTGAAAGAGTAGACCCACAGGAGGTAGAGATATGAGAGAGATTAAGTTCAGGGCATGGGATGAAGAAACAAAACAGATGTATGAATATGACCATGGGGACATATCACGCACAGGAGAAAGCGAATGGGAATGGTCGCCACACCAGTTTGTATTTGACCACTTACCTAATTTTGACAATATAGAAATCATGCAGTACACAGGCTTAAAAGACAAGAGCGGTGTAGAGATATACGAGGGCGATATTATAAATTCCGACTGGGGTTGGGGATATAAAAAAGTTGTTGTTGATTTTGAAGGATATTACTTTAATCAATGTGAATGTACTATAAGTGATGACATTGAAGTAATAGGAAACATACACGAAAATCCTGAACTATTGAAGAGTTAATTAGCTAGATATATTTACCTGACAAAAAATACAGCGTTATATATGCAGACCCACCATGGAGTTTTAAAACATGGCCAGATAAGGGTAAAGGAAAGAGTGCTGATAATCATTATAATTGCATGAATAAGACCGACATGCAGAAATTATCTGTTAACGAAATAGCTGATGATAACTGTGTTTTATTTTTATGGGTTACAGGACCTTGCTTAAAAGAGGGGTTAGAACTTATAGAAGCATGGGGATTTAAGTACAAAACAATAGGATTTACATGGGTTAAAAAGAATAAGATAGCTGATACATGGTTTTGGGGTATGGGATATTATACAAGGTCAAATACAGAATTATGCTTAATAGCCACAAAAGGCAAACCGCTTAAAAGAATTAGCAAATCAGTTCATCAGGTAGTTGACGACCGTATAATGCGACACAGCAAAAAGCCTGATAGCGTTAGAGATAAGATAGTAGAGTTGTTTGGTGATATACCAAGAATAGAATTATTTGCAAGAGAAAAAGTTAGTGGTTGGGACTGTTGGGGGAATGAGGTATAAATGGCAGAGATATATTTACCTGATGTAATTGGTGCTGGATATGCGAGTTTTTGGACAAGCACTAAATTTTTTCGTGTTTTAAAAGGGGGGAGGGGAAGTAAAAAGAGCCGTACAATGGGTATTAATTTAATCTACCGAATAATGAAATTTAAACTGTCAAATGCAGTTGTAGTGCGTAAGGTTGGGAACACGCACAAGGATAGTACATTTGCCGAGTTAAAGTGGGCAGTACACCGTTTAGGCGTTGACCATCTGTGGACATTCAAGGTCAGTCCGTTGGAGGCTATTTACAATCCTACTGGGCAGAAGATACTTTTCCGAGGATTTGACGACCCATTGAAACTTACTTCATTGGCAGTTGATGTTGGGTATCTGTGCTGGGCGTGGATAGAAGAAGCGTACGAGATAGAAGATGAAGCTGACTTCAATACATTTGCCGAGGGTATTCGTGGTGAAGTTCCCGAAGGGCTGTTCAAGCAGATTACTTTGACATTCAATCCCTGGAAATCAGGACATTGGACTAAGGCACGTTGGTTTGACCAAGACGACCCTAATGCTTTTACTCTAACCACTACTCATAAATGTAATGAGTTCCTTGACCAAGAGGACCATGACAAGATAGAAGCCCTGAGGTTCAGTGATCCTGACCGTTACAAGGTTGTTGGTCTTGGTGAGTACGGTATTCCTGGCGGAGCGTTCTTCAATGAATTTCGTGATGGTATTCACGTTATCGAACCTTTTGACATTCCCGAAGATTGGGTTCGGTATCGTGCGATTGACTATGGGTTGGATATGTTTGCGTGTTACTTTGCTGCTATGGACAGTTACAGTAATCTCTATATCTACAAGGAAATCTATGAGAGTGATTTAATCGTGTCTGAAGCCTGTAAGAAAATGCAGTCGTACACAGATGAACAGATTAGGTGTACGTTTGCTCCTCCTGACCTATGGAACCGCAGTAGTGCGACAGGTAAGAGTACGGCTGATATATTCAACGAGTACGGTGAAACTTTGGTCATAGCCAAGAATGGTCGTATCGCAGGTTGGGCATCGGTCAAAGAATGGCTTAAGGTTTTTGAAGTCAAAGACGAACAGACAGGTGAGTTGGTTAAATCTTCTGCATTGAAGATTACCTCTAACTGTCGTAATTTAATTCGTTGTCTGCCACAGGTTCAGCATGACGACAAGAAACCCAATGACGTGTCAAATGAACCACACGAACTTACTCATTCAGTTGATGCCTGTAGGTATCTTTGTTCAATGTTCATAGTTCCCAATGTAATACACGCATTGAAACCCATACCGTCAATATTCAACTTTTTGGAAGATAATGATAATGAAAGTTACATGGACAGTGCTTTCATTTCGTATGGTATGAAGTAGCCTTTAAGCCCAAATATTGATTATTTTGCAAGTTTCGTAAAAAGAACTTGCATTTTTATCTTCTGCTCCCACACAAACTTACAAATATAGTATATAATGCTATCATAAAGGGGTGACTATGGATATATTAACATTAGTTGCTGTATTTGGAATGGCGATAATAGTTGGAGTTCTCGTCTTTTTTGCTTACAGACAGGGACTTATAGACGGTCAAAGGGTAAAAGAAGAAAAACCAATCAAAGAAGTTTCAATACCAAAGGTAAATAAAACTGCGATAGCACCTGATGAAATCATAGACGGCTATAATAACATTATGGCTTATGATGGCAAGGATAAAAAATGAAAAAAGAAAAAGTTATTACAGAAGATTTTAAACTATACGAGAACGGTAAAAGCTATAATCTTAAATTAGACCCACCCTACTATGATACCATTGACATGAACGAGAGATTTTATGCTGGTGACCAATGGCGTGGTGTTGATGCAAAGGGACTGCCAACTCCTGTATTTAATATATTCAAACGGATTACAAACTACTATGTTTCGTCTGTAATGGCTCAAAGACCTTCGGTTCAGTATTCTTCTGATGATGTTGACGGCGACCCAGTAGTTGCGGCACACGCAGACATAATGAACGCAGTACAGAAACGCATCTTTGAAAACAACAAGATGGATAGTCTGCTTAGAGAAGGACTTTTTGACGCAGCTTTAAGTGGCGACAGTTGTTTATATGCTTGGTTTGACAATGAAATAGATAGTGGTAATAGTGTCAAGGGTGATATAGTTTGGGAACAGGTAGACGGAGTTAATACATTTTTTGGTAATCCAAATGATACGAGAGTTAATTTCATGGGTAAGCCTATCCAACCTTATATCATACTGTCTTTCAGAGAAATGGTTGATGATTTAAAGGAAGAAGCCAAAAAGAACGGCATAAAGCAAAATATAATAGATAATATAGCACCTGACCTTGACAATAATTATGAAGCTGGTGACAGGGGCAAGGTTGAACTTGACAATGTTGATGAAAATGGAAAAGCAAGAGTAATATTAAAGTTTTTCCCAAAAACTGTCAATGGAGTTAAAACTATTTGGTGTCGTAAATCAACCAAGAGTGCAACAATAAAAGAAGAATTTGACACAATGTCACCGATATATCCGATAGCTTGGATGAATTGGGATAAACGCAAGAACTCATATCATGGTCAGGCTCCAGGAACAGGATTAGTACCTAATCAGATATATGTAAACAAACAGTTTGCCGCAGTACAGATATACACTATGAGAATGGCGTTCCCGAAACTTATATATGATAAGTCAAGAATGTCACCACCTTCAAATCGTGTCGGTGAAGCGATAGGTATTGATACTGCATCAGGTGGAAGCGTATATGATGTAGCAAGTTATCTGCAACCTGGTCAAATGTCAGGTCAGGTAATGGGCGTTATAGACAGCGTATTCAACTACACAAAAGAAACTATGGGTGCTACTGACGCAGTAATGGGTGATGTAAACCCCGAAAACACATCAGCTATTATAGCTACCATTGAGCAGTCGGTTGTACCACTTGAAAACATAAAGGCTCGGTTATATCAGTTTGTGGAAGACATTGGAAATATCAACAACGCCATGATGGCGGCTCACTATGGAAAACGCAAAATGCTTGTTAGTGTTGACGGAAAGAAAGTTCCAGTTGAATTTGACTTTGGTGGACTTAAAAAGATGCGTTATGCAATCAGAGCAGATGTTGGACCTGGTTCATATATGTCAGAAGCCGCAACAGTCAAGACACTTGATAATTTATTGGGCAATAACAGAATTAACATGAAACAGTATCTTGAACGTATGCCACAGGGTTACATAAAAGATATTCAGTCATTGATAGAAGATGTAAAGACCGAAATGGAAATGGCAAAACAACAGGCACAGATGATGGCACAACAGGCTCAACAGCCTATGCAATAATTATGTTAGATTTAATTGGAAAAACAATTAATGACTTAACTATTTTGCAAGAAAACGGCAGAAAAAAATCTGGACATATCATGTATTTATGCGAGTGTAGTTGCGGTAAGATTGTTACTAAAAATGGTTCATCAATATATAATGGTTTAATTAAAAGTTGCGGCAATAGAAGTATACATAAGGGCAAAGGCGAAAATGGCGAATATAAACATATAGATGGTATGCGTTTTGGGAAATTAGTAGCAATAAAGCCAGTCGGTAATTGTAGAACATCAAAAAGGAAATTGTGGTTATGTGAATGTGATTGCGGTAATTTTAAGACTATTGATGGACACAGTTTAAGGATTGGTAACACAACATCATGTGGATGTAATAGAAAGGTTTTATATCCAGGCAGAGATTGGAGAGAAGACAAAAAATATTATGAATGGAAAAATGGAGTTAGGGAAAAATATAATAGTACATGTGTTATTTGTGGGAAAACATCTAAAGAGATACATTCTCACCATATAATTCCTGGCTCAATGGATATTAAAAATAGATATAAAATAGAAAATGGGGTTACATTGTGTTCAAAGTGTCATAAGAAAATTCATAGCATATTTGGATATAAAGAAGACACAACCGAATATATAATGGAACACCGTATACTATAAATTTCGCAGGAATAGCGTCAAAATCCAAAGGAGAATTTAATAATGGAAACAAACGAAACTGTAAACGCAGTAAGTGGTGAAGTCGTAAACACCGAAGTAGAAGAAACTACTGAACTGAAAGCCGAAGTAGCAGGAAGCGTTAATTCAGAAGTCGCAACTGAACCTGAACAACCAAAGCTGGAAGATACGAAAGAAGAAAAACCTAAACAGTCAGCAGAAGAAAATGCAAGGTTCGCAGAAGTAAGGCGTAAAGCCGAACAGGAAGCCAAAGATAAAACAGTCAGAGAAATGGCAAAACAATTTGGCTGGGATCCGAGCATTAACTCATGGGAAAGCTATCAGAAAGCTATACAGGCTGAACAGGTTAAAAAGGAAGCAGAAGAAAAAGGCGTTGACATTGATTTTATGACGCAGGTTAAGGAAAAGGAAAAGAAACTTGCAGAGTACGAAGAAAAAGAAAAACGCAATAAAATGTATATAGATTTTCGGACAGAGTTTCCGAATGTTGATTACAAAGATGTACCCCCTGAAATTTGGAAACAAGTTGAAGAAGGAAAAGACCTTACCACGCTATACACCAAGTACGCATATAAGAAGATATTGGCAGAGGAAGAAGCTAAAAAGAAAATTGCTGAAACCAATGAAGCCAACGAAAAAGCGTCAACTGGTAGCGTGAAAGGTACAACCGATGATGATGGCAGATACTTTACTCAAGACGAGTTTGACAAACACAGGGGCGACAAAAGCTGGATAAACCAAAATTATAAAAAGGTTATGGCATCATTTAAAGCCAAAAAAATTCAGCATTAAAACCTTTAAATAGGTAGAAAGGCACAATAATGGCAGTTAAATACGCAGACGGCTTTATTCCCGAAATATGGGAAGCGAGTGTACTTCGCACATACGAAGATAAACTCATAGCCAATAAAATATCATGGGACAAATCAAGTGCAGTCCTGAAGTACGGAGATACAATTCATTTCAATGGATTGTCTGACCCTACCGTAACAGGAAGCTACTCTGGTACGCTCTCATACGAAACATTGGTAGACAGTCAGGTAACGTTGCTTGTTGACCAACAGAACACATATGCTTTCCTGGTAGATGACATTGAACAGGCTATGGCAAATGTAGACCTTAAGGGTTCACAGGCAGCAAGAGCAGGTTTCCAGTTACAGAAAACAGCAGACGCATACGTACTTGGAGCAACCACAGCAGCACAGGCAGGTTCAACTATCACAGACGCAAGTCTTGATACAACTACAGTACTTTCAGTATTCTCACAGGCAGCAAGGAAACTTGACGAGCAGAACGTACCAATGGGCGAAAAATGGATAGTTGTTTCACCTTGGGTTAGAGAAAAACTTATCCTCGCTGGAGTAGTTCATCAGATTAATGATGGAACAAATGGCGGTGGCGGACTGAAATGGGCAACATACAACGACCTTGACATTTATGTTTCAACCAACTTAGTAAACGCAACAAGCGAAAGTTCAGCAACAGGTTGCTTGGCAGGTTCATACAGGGCAATCGGATTTGCACAGAGCATACTCAAATCACGTATGCAGGAAAGCAAAGACGCATTTGCATACTACTGTTCAGGACTTATGGTTTATGGAACAAAGGTTATCTTCCCTAACGAGTTGATTAATCTCCAGTTGACCTATGCCGCTGAAACCGCAATTTAGTGTACTTGACAGAAACTTCTATTTATGATATACTATGTGTATCAAATATAAGGAGTTTCAAATGAAAGCATTAGATTTAAAAGGTAAGACTTTCGGAAAGTTAACTGTCGTAGAACGTGAAGAAAGTATTGGAAACAAAACAACTTGGGTGTGTAGGTGCAAATGTGGTAATTATACAGTTGTCAGAACCACAGATTTAAAAAGTGGCAATACACAAAGTTGTGGGTGTGGCTCATCAAGAAACACTATTGGTGACAGAACACGAACACATGGTATGCATGATGATTTAATATACGGTGTATGGTGTGCAATGAAACGCAGGTGTTATAATAAAAACACCAAAGACTATCCCGATTATGGGAAACGTGGAATTCGTGTTTGTGATAAGTGGTTATCGTTTGAAGGTTTTTTAGAAGACATGGAAAGTGCATATAAAAAAGACTTGATGTTAGATAGAACCGATAACGAAGGAAACTATGGACCAAGTAATTGCAAATGGGTCACACGAGAAGAACAAAACAATAACAAACGTAATGTCGAAATTTACACAGTAAAAGGAGAAACTGGTTCAGTAGCACAACTGGCAAGAACATTTGGAATTAGCTATTGGACACTAAGAAACAGAATAAAAAACAACTGGACCTTAGAAAAAGCAGTAACCAATAAATTG
>Ga0180007_10007660_pt1 | contig 10154 bp, 11 predicted proteins | sample MM_PC_MetaG_FD_121122 | JGI IMG/M metagenome (GOLD analysis project Ga0180007, IMG submission 121122) | Groundwater microbial communities from the Aspo Hard Rock Laboratory (HRL) deep subsurface site, Sweden - MM_PC_MetaG | ecosystem: Environmental > Aquatic > Deep subsurface > Groundwater...
GCTCCGGCGTGGACACGATTAATTATATTATTCAATACCATAGAATGGTTGAATTATAAAGTGATTCTTCATTATCACAGAGTATCGATAAGACTTCCGATGGGCGATGATTCATAACCGGGGATGGTGGCGATTTCCTGCCTCAGGGCTCTTGTCTGGAGCACATCGAGCATGATGCGTATGGTTTGGTGTGATAAAAGGTCGTCCGGAATGACCAGATCGCAGCGAACGGTTTCAATGGGAATAAAATCAAGATTGAACAGGTCTGCCACAACATGGAGCCCCAGGGCGGCATCGGCCAGGCCTGAGGCCACAAACTGGGCACCTTCATTATGGGTGGACACGGTATGATCGTAGCCCCTGACCGTCGATGGGGGTATGTTTACCCTGTCCAATTGGTCATCCAGAAGATGACGCAAGGCAGCCCCGCATTCACGATTGATCAGGGTGAGGTTCTTATGGGCAAGATCAGCCACGGACCGAATCTTATGTGGATTGCCCGGGGCAACCATCAAACCTTCATCCATGTGGGTGAACCCGATGACCTTTCCGGCAATGCCCGACATCATTTTTCGGGCAAGGGTTACATTGGCCTGTTCATCTTCAGGATGATCCTCCGTGTTATGAAGATGGACCCCTCCAACATGGGCACGCCCATGTGAAAGGGCCTCCAAGGATGCATAGCTGGACGCAAAACAGCAATGGACACGGGCACCGGAAAAAGCCCTTGCCACGTGCCCGCCCAAAATGGAAAAGGCCGGATCACACCCAAAAAGCAGAATGGTTTTTTCCAGAACATCAGAAGGACAGAACACCCGTGCCCGTTGGCCCTCTTTTTCCAATAAGGCGTCTGCCGGGGGAAGGCCGCTGTTGAGAAGGATTTTCCCCGTCATGGGCACGCAGGTCAGCTTGCCCCTGAGACGGGCAGCCAGGAGCCGTCGGGTGCCCGCCTCCCCTTCCCCATCCAGGATTACGGGCTGTATGTCCTCCGGGGCCTCTTCACTGAAAAGGGTTTCCACACGGCAGTCAAGGGCACGGGCCAGATGCAGAGCCACCGCCGTGTTGGGAAGATAACGTCCTGATTCAATGTCATAAATAGCCTGCCTTCTGACCCCGACAGCATCGGCAAGCTGGGCCTGGGACCAGCCTTTGGCCTGACGGTATGCCTTAACATGACATGTGATTCCTGATTCCTGACCCTCCATGGTGCCCCTCTCGAATATGACGTTTAAAAATACCTATTGACGTTTAAAAACTTATCCATTACATCTTGACCATACATTATGATGCCTTAAGACGTCATGTGTATGGTGAATTATTGTATCCGAGTTTATGCCAATGGGCAATGGCAACATCACTTTAGCCGAATACATACAAAGAGGAGCCGGATCATGTCATTTTCAAAATCATTAAGCCTTTTGTTTCTAAGCCTGTTGATCCTGAATTCAAACCCTGCCCTTGCAAAGGAGGTTGATATATCCGTGGCAGCCAGCATGACCGAGGCATTCAAAACCGTGGCCGGAAAAATAGCGCTTCAACATCCGGACATTATGATCCGGTACAATTTCGGATCTTCCGGCTCCCTGGCCAAGCAGATTGCCCAGGGGGCTCCGGCTGATATATTTGTTTCTGCAAATACCACCTGGATGGATTATCTGGTCAAAGAAAAGAAAATTGATGGGGCGCATGTCCGTGTTTTTGCCCATAACAGCCTGGTTTTTGTAGGAGACAAAGACAAGAACGTCACATCCCTCAAAGACCTGGTCAGCTTAGAGCGCATAGCTCTTGGCAGCCCCCGAAGCGTGCCTGCGGGCCAGTATGCCGAACAGGCCCTGATGGCGGCGGGAATCTATGACGCCCTTCTATCCGGCAATAAACTGATCATGGCCAAGGATGTCAGGCAGGCACTTTTATACGCGGACCGTGGAGAAGCTGACGGTGCATTCGTCTATGGAACCGATGCCCGCCTGGCCCAAAAAGCGGTTATCCGTTTCACCGTACCCAAAGAACTTTACGAACAAATCACCTATCCTTTGGCCCTGACCCAATCCGGCACAGCCAACAAGCAGGCTGAAATTGTTTATCACTACCTGATCGACAAAGAGGCCATGGAGGTCTTTAAATCCTATGGATTTGAATCACCGGTTCCCTGCCTCGTCACAGTACCATGAAAACCGGACCCAGGCACACGGAGGAGACACCATGGTCACCATGAGCCCCCAGGATATCCAAGCCATTGTCCTATCCTTGAAAGTGGCAACCGCAGCAACGCTCTTATCTGCGCCTGCTGGCTTTGCTGCGGCCTATTTTCTTGTTTTTTCCAAAATCCCGGGCAAAACAGTGTTTGAAGGCATCTTTAACCTGCCTCTGGTTCTTCCTCCGGTGGTCGTGGGTTACCTGCTTCTGATCCTTTTGGGCCAAAACGGTTTTATGGGCCCTCTTTTGGGCAAGCTGGGTATCCGTGTAATCTTTACCCTCAAAGGGGCTGTCATTGCCTCGGCTGTGGTGGGATTCCCCTTGCTGGTCAGGTCTGTGCGCATCGGCATGGAAGGCATTGACGAACATTATATTTTAGCATCAAGGACCCTGGGGGCAGGATGGTGGGACACCCTGTTCACGGTTATTCTGCCTCTTTCCGGCCGTGCGCTGATCGCCGGGATGACCTTAATGTTTGCTCGGAGCCTGGGGGAGTTCGGGGCCACCATTATTCTGGCGGGAAACATTCCCGGAATCACACAGACCATTCCCCTGGCCATATATGATTACACAAACACACCGGGCGGTGACTCCATGGCCTTGTCCTTATGCCTGGTGTCCATTGTCCTGTCTTTTGTGGTGCTCATGATCAGCGAATCCATGGCACGATCCTTTAAAATAAGGCCCTGACCATGAATCTTGAGCTGTCCCTTGAAAAAAAATTCCCTGCCTTTCAATTCAAGGCAGATGTGTCTGCAAAGGGGAAACGCCTGGGGGTTTTTGGTCCCTCGGGAAGCGGCAAGTCCACCCTGATGAATCTTCTTGCGGGGCTTATCACGCCGGACCGTGGTTTTATCCGCCTGGATGGCCATACCCTTTTTGACTCGGAGAAGCGCATTCTTGTATCCCCGAAAAACAGGCGTATCGGTGTGGTTTTTCAGCATGCCCATCTTTTCCCCCATATGAATGTCCAAAGAAATCTTATGTACGGATTCAAACGCACACCCGAAAAGGAGCGTAAAATTTCACCTGGGGCACTCATTGATGTCCTGGCCCTGGGGCACCTGCTTGACCGCAGTGTTCACAGGCTTTCAGGGGGGGAACGGCAGCGGGTGGCCCTGGGTCGGACCCTTCTGGCCAGTCCCCGCTTGATCCTTATGGATGAGCCCCTCACAGGTCTGGACCAACATCTGAAATACCAGATTATCCCCTATTTAAAGCGGGTGTTTCAGGAATTTGACATCCCCCTGATCTTTATCAGCCACTCCCTCAGGGAAATGCGCCTTTTGACCGACGATGTGCTGGTTTTTGATAAAGGTTTTCTTTCACATTGTCTGTCCTCCGAAGATCTGGCAAGACACAATCTGGTTTCCGGGGATCGGGCATACGCGAATCTGATTACCTTGAAAAATCCTTTGCCCCACAAGGACCTCTGGCGATACACCTGGGGAAACACGGACCTTATTCTGACGGAACCGGGTAAGGAGGGAGAAAACATCTTTGAGCTGCCCTCCAAGGACATCACCCTGTTCAAACGCCACCCCGAAGCATCCAGTGCCCGAAATCTTCTGCATGGTATTGTTACGGATTTCTTTAATGTGGGGAATCGCGTGGGGGTCGAACTTTCATGCTCTGGCGAAAAACTGATCTGCCAGATCGTTCCGGAATCCGTTGAGGAGCTGGATATCCGAAAAGGAGAGGCTCTTGTGGCGGCAATCAAAGCGTCCGCTTTCAGAAAATTATTCTGATCCAGCTAAAACCATGACATACAGAAGACCCCGAACTTACCAAAGGCCTGCCTGCCGTACCGTTGAGAGTCAATTCAGCAATTTAAAATTTCCTCATACATAAGAATCATGGTCAGAAAAAACTGCCAGGGCCTTGACAGACCCGAAAAGGTTTTATAAAGTATTCAATTAATTTTAATGTTCCAAATTAAAAGGGCTATTCATGATGGTTTCCAACAATCAAAAATTCGGACATTCCCACTACCAAATTTGCTCTCTAATCTGCATTCTAATAATGTAAATGTCACACTTCATACATTTAAATGTCCATGCCATTGAATAGTCTATATCACTGTTTTATCGGCTTTTAATTAAATATTAATTTATTATTAATAATAAATTATAATGATAATTATTACTATAAAATCATTTTTAGAGCAACTCAATGGCTTTATATCTGCCCATATTTACTTTATATAATCTTGTTTTAATTATTATTAATTAATTTTTTTTATGAAAAAACAAATTATTGACAACACTATTTCTTATCGTCATCCGGTTACCAGTGATGGAAAATATTTTTTTGATCTGGCCATACAATCGGAAACGTTGGATGTGAATTCATGCTACCATTACCTGATTCAATGCCGTCATTTTTCAAAAACATCCATGGTGGCCGAATATGAGGGTGAGATTGTGGGTTTTGTCACCGGCCATATCCCGCCGGATGAGCCCCTTACCCTTTTTGTATGGCAGGTGACTGTGGCTAAAAAATTCAGGGGCAGGGGCCTGGCCCTGGGCATGCTCAACGCCCTGGTCACATCCCTTAAAGATAAAAGAATCACAGAGATTAAAACCACCATAACAAAAGAAAACCGGGCGTCCATTCAACTTTTTAAAGCCTTATCCGCTATCATCCGGGTGCCCCATCATTTTAACGATGTTTATTTTTCAGAAGAGCAGTTCGGGAAAAGCGGCCATGATGCCGAAATACTTTTCCGCATCGGACCCGCTCTTCATGTATTAGGAGACGATAATGAGAATTTTTGAACAACTGGAGTCCCGTGTCAGGGGCTATGTAAGGTCATTCCCAACGGTTTTTGAATCATCCCAAGGGGCAATAATGACCGATGAATCCGGCCGTGATTATATTGATTTTTTTGCCGGGGCAGGAACACTGAACTACGGGCACAACAATAAACAGATTACCCAGGCCCTGATCGAGTATCTTCAAAGCAACGGCGTGGTCCACAGCCTGGACATGGCCACGTCTGCAAAAAAACGATTTCTGACCAAATTCTTAGAAACTATTCTTGAGCCCCGTAATCTGGATTACAAGGTCCAGTTCACCGGTCCCACCGGCACCAATGCCGTGGAAAGCGCCATTAAACTGGCCCGGATGATCAAGGGAAGGTCAAACATCGTGGCCTTTACCAATGCCTTTCACGGCCTGACCATGGGGGCCCTGGCCATCACCGGAAATACGTTTTACAGGGATGAGGCCCACATCAGCCGTTCCAATGTGAGCTTTCTTCCTTACCAGAATTATCTGGGCAAACATCTTGATTCCCTTCTTTATTTCCGGAAGATGCTCACAGACAACAGCAGCGGCCTGGACATTCCGGCCGCCGTGATCGTTGAAACAATTCAGGCTGAAGGCGGCATTAACGTGGCCAGCCCCGAATGGCTCCGAGGCCTTGCCCAGCTTTGCCATGAATTCGATATTCTCTTGATCATTGATGATATTCAGGTGGGCAACGGACGCACCGGCGACTTCTTCAGCTTCGAAGAAGCCGGAATCAAACCCGATATGGTGACCTTGTCCAAGGCCATTGGCGGAGGCCTCCCCCTGGCCCTGCTCCTTTTTCGCCAGGATCTTGACCAATGGAAACCCGGTGAGCACACCGGAACGTTCAGGGGCAACAACCTGGCCTTTGTGGCAGCCACAGAAGCCCTGTCTTACTGGGACACCATGGACCTGAGCAATGCGGTCAAGCATAAATCCATTGTCATAAAAGATGCCATTCAAGCCATTGCAGACAAGCACCCGGACATGAATGCAAAGGTACGGGGCCGGGGAATGATTTTCGGCCTTGAAATACCCGAACGAGGCGTGGCCGGCCAGATATCGGAACGCTGTTTTGAAAAAGGTCTTGTTATTGAGCTTTCCGGTGCCGAGTCCCAGGTCGTGAAATTTCTCCCCCCCCTGATCATCGATGAAGAAACCCTGGTCAAAGGCATTTCCATTGTCGAAGAGGCCGTGGATGAAATCATGGAAGAAAAACTCGAAAACCTGACCATGGAGATGTAATGATTGTAAGGCACCTTGAAGATATCATCGGAACCGACCGGGATATCCATGCTGAAACAGGCACCTGGGCCAGTCGAAGACTGCTTCTTAAAAAAGATAAGATGGGGTTTTCCTTTCATGACACCACCATTTTCGCAGGCACCACCACCCTGATCTGGTACAAAAACCATCTGGAGGCAGTGTACTGCGTAGGCGGCCAAGGTGAACTGGAAGTCATTGAAACCGGCGAAATCATCCCCATCAAAGACGGCACCATGTACGCCCTGTCCAATCATGAAAAACACCACCTGAGAGCCTTTTCGGACATGCGCATGATCTGTGTGTTCAACCCGCCCCTGACCGGGCGGGAGGTTCATGATAAGGACGGTGTATATCCTGTGTTGGAGGATTGATCTTTAAAGAAAAAATTTCACGAAAAAGGGCCAAATAAGGCCTCTGGCGGCCCTGCCGGGAAACAATTCTTCTCGCTCCCAGGCTCCTTCTTCTCGCTCCCAGGCTCCTGCCTGGGAGTGTATAGCGCATGGCTCCAGCCATGCCCCCGGAGGCAGGAACCTGGGAACGAGGCGGCAAATCCTCCAAAAAAACAATTCTCCATCGGTCCCATGGGTCTTATAGGTCCCATACGTCCCATGGGACCTATGAGACTCATAGGACTTATGTCATTTTTTCTCGTCTTTATCCGGGTATTATTTCAGGCCACGTGACTCGTTTCCAAGCCCAACCGATTTGCTTGTCATTGAGCAGGCGGGGAACTGACTCTCGGAGAGCCGCCGGAGGCGGCAACTTCATGCCCTTCATGACCTTCATGTATGGTCAGATTCCTTTTTCATATTGAGCATATGTTGTGGGATGAATCTTTTTTTTAAGATCCGTGATTGAAACGGAATTCCCCTTGAGAAGGTTTTCAAAAAGAGTGATTACGCCAGATTTATCCAACCCGACACAGGTTTCCGTTTTTATGTCCCTTAAATCAATAAAAAAACCTGAATACATCCCTGCAAAATCCCTGACAATATCTGTATTCAGAAAATGAGTATGATGATACATACGATGATGGTTTCCCTTTGTTTTATTTATAAAAAGGGGAACCGTTTTTAAATTCATGATCGATGTTGATTTTTCACAATCCTTAATGCATTTATCATCTATTCTCTCTTTTTCGCATCCGGCAACCTGATGAAACAGGCATTGCCGACTGGTTAAAAGCAAAACAGGGTGATAGATACTGTAGTAGAGTTTAAAATTTTCAGGTCTTTCCAGACTCTTCATCTGAACTTTACTGATCTCATTTGAAACACATGCGCCAGAACAATTAAACAGTTCTTTTAAAGCCAAAAGACTGAAGGAATTTGCGGTATTCAGATAAGGGCCTGCGATCCATGGGATTTTTTCGTTATAGGCTTCATACCCTATTCCGGTATTATCGGTTACGATACGTTTTGGTTTTATCTGTTCAAGAAAAGCAACGGCTGCAGCATAGTTTTCTCCGATCAGAACCGATGGGAACCAGGGAATCAGATCTGCGTTTTCTCTAAAAATCTCTATAAACTCAGAGTAATTATGTTTAAAATCATTGGGAAGTTCAAAATAAATATCTGAGCGTGTCGTGGTGCACAGGGACAGATCCTTCCTGGAGGCGATTAATACACCAAGATCCGGCGTTGAATCTAATTGGGACTTTTTTTTAAAAGAAGGTATCTCCACTGGACCACTGATTTTTTCCGGCCCATTGAGGAAGGATAGCATGTGTTTTTTGAGTGAGGTGAGCTCATTGAAGGATATGAAAAGATTAGGCTCAAGATCATCCACAACCAGATGTTTAATATAATACCCCGTGTGATTTAAATCCTTGAATCGCGTCATCAAAAAATCGTAATCAAGGTATTTCACACTGTTTTTAGAAGGATGTTCCAGATTGGCTTTTGACATCAGGTCACAGACTGTATCCGGCGTTTGAACCGATATGTGTAAAGGCGTACCGAATTTGCCTGAAATGGTTATAATCAAAGGTTCTTTTTCTATACTCAGCCGACTTATCTTAACCGTGACATCACCGACAATGTCGGCTTTTTCTTTAAATAGATCTGTGACGGCTTTTTCCCGCGTATCATTGGATGAATAATCATGAATAACAGACAGATGCTTGATTGAATGATCCATCGGATCATCAATAAACATATGTTTATGGATATCTCCCTTTAAATAACCATTTGAAAAATCCCGGTTAAACACCTTATAAAGATCCCCGTTGTCACCTGTTATCCTGCCGTGATTATAAAAAGCACGGATGTGTTTTTTCCAGCAATTGACCACCGTATAAACATAGTCAAACTGCTTCATTCTCCCTTCAATCTTCAGTGAGTCAACCCCCGCATCCCATAGTTCCTTCAGATCAAAAAAGGCTGAATTATCTTTCAGATTAAGGGGGAAATGTTTCCCGCTAAGTGTCTCGGAATATCTATCCCTGCATGGCTGGCTGCATCGGCCCCGATTCCCGGAGTTTCTCCCATGAACCGAGCTCATATAGCAAATACCTGAAAACGAGATGCAGTATGACCCATGGACAAACACTTCGGTCAGGATATCACGATTATGGGCCACGGTTGTCAGGGCTTTTATTTCATGAATATTCAATTCCCGTGCGAGATTAACCCTGCTTGCATTCAGTTTACTCAAAAATTTAATCTGGCCCTCATTGTGGGTATTGAGCTGGGTCGACGCATGGATGTTAAGATTTTTGTAATAGGTGGATAAGATATAGAACAACCCCATATCCTGAATAATGACACCATCAATCCTGGTATTAACCAGTTTATTCAAAAGCCGTATAAGGGCCGGAATTTCGCTTCCGATGATAATGACATTCAGGGTCAGAAAAACCTTGCACTGGTGTCTGTGGGCGAGCTTTATAATCCCATTCAAATCATCAAAGTCAATATTGACAGCCCTGTTTCTGGCATTAAATCGATCCAATCCGCAGTAGATTGCATCGGCACCAGCTGCAATGGCAGCTTTTATAGAGTCTATATCCCCGCCCGGGGCCAGTAATTCCATGTTTCTTTTCATAATTTCAAAAAAAGGGTCCACCTATTAAACACACTCACCACCACACCAAGGACGTGCGCGGATTGGGCCAGGTGGATGTCAGCGGTGAGCATGGGGATTTTGTTTATTTTAGTAACGGCGAGTTTATCTTTTGAGCCATGGGATGTCAATGGATAAACAGGGAAGAATACAACGTTCAATTCACAGGCAATGCCTGGGAATTTTATACTCACCATGAAGGTCATGAAAGGAATGAAGTTTGATGGCGTCGTAAAAAGTCCCATAAGCGGCGTTATAGTGTTTGGCCGGACGTTCGACATACGACCAAGTATGCCTTCACCCCCGGCCAAACACTATGCCTTGCCTATGGGCCTTTTTCCATAGCCATCCGTCGATTTTTTACGAGTTCATCACGTTTGGGGTAGAGATGTTTTCTTTTTTTAAACCACCCGTTCGCGTTGCTCACTGAAGGACACAAAGAGCACGAAGAAAAGCATGCCTCAGGCGGCCAGCTCCCTCACGTTGTTGGGACAAGCTTTAAAAATCTGGATCGGTCTTTGCCAAGGCTTCGCCCCGACACGCAAATGGGTCATGGTGGTTGGTATGTTAAAATGTGTCAAAAGATCTGATAATCACATAAAACACCACCAACGCTGTCCCATGAACCAACCCATCGTAGTCATAGGACGTATGGGATGTATAAAGATTTTTATACACTATTTATAAATTTTAACATAATCCGGCTCAATCGTTTGACCAAAAACGCTCGTACATCGTAGGGGCACGGTGCGCCGTGCCCTTGTTTGAAGGGATTAAACTGACCACACAAAAATTATTTAACCTTGCACATGACATCAAGAATTGCCCTTATTGGA
>Ga0180007_10007662_pt1 | contig 10152 bp, 7 predicted proteins | sample MM_PC_MetaG_FD_121122 | JGI IMG/M metagenome (GOLD analysis project Ga0180007, IMG submission 121122) | Groundwater microbial communities from the Aspo Hard Rock Laboratory (HRL) deep subsurface site, Sweden - MM_PC_MetaG | ecosystem: Environmental > Aquatic > Deep subsurface > Groundwater...
AGCATCTCCTCGTTTCCCTCCATGGCGTTCAGTCGAACGACCTTGAAGGGCTTGCCGGAGACGGTCAATTTTCGATGCCGATTACCGCGAGAGGTGGGTCATTATTGCATGCCGATTCACAACGGTTTGTATACAGAACCAGAGCTTCACCACATTCGTATGCTTTATGCTGAAATGGTTACCGTTTGTGATAGACAATTAGGTCGCCTGATGAAAGCAATTCATAAATTAGGTTATGATGAAAACACCATGCTTTGGATGGTTTCAGATCATGGTCAACCTTTAGGTAACGGCGAACACGGACATGGTTTAATGCGTAAATGTCGCCCATGGCCTTATGAAGAACTTGCACATGCCCCTTCTATTATTCGAGTACCTGGTGCAAAATCTGGACAAAGAATTTCTTCATTTATCCAAAGTGTTGACGTTGCTCCAACAGTTTGTGCTTGGCTTGGAATTGGCATTCACCCAGATATGCAAGGTAAAAACCTTTTACCTTTAATTTTTGGAGAAGTAGATAAAGTACGCGATTTCGCTATTGCTGGCTATTATGATTATTCATGGTCTATCATTACTGAAGATTGGTCATATATTCATTGGTTACAGCCAGATGAAGATGGTAAAATTATGCGTTTAAAATTCTATCGTGGCAACATTGATGGTAGTCACTTAGAAGCTACTGGTGGCAAAGGTAAAATGATGGCTCACCTTCAAGATGCTTTAGAAGAAGCTACAGGTATAAACCTTGCTGAAGAGCGTCATAAAAAGAAGGCGACTACAGACGGAGCAGCTCAATGGACATGTACCCCTGCTGCAACTTCAGAAGTCCCAACAAAAGATGAGCTGTATAACCGCAAAACTGATCCTTTCCAATTGCACAATATTGCAGATGAAAATCCAAAAATTGCATTAGAATTATTGCAGAAACTTAAAGGATTTATGGCTGAATTACGTGCATGCTAGAAAGTATTAAAGTTCAATAATATATCTGGAAAGTTATGCTTCATTAAAAAAAGCATAACTTTCCATTTTTTTGTATAATATTACGGTAACCCCTCCTGTTTGACAGGAGTTTCGAAGCTTTCTGGTCAAAAAATAAGATTACTCAAAACAATACAGCATATTATCTCTTGATTTTTTGTAAGACCCCACGCGCCACTTCATGGCCGAATGCGGCCAGGATTCTGGCCTGATCCGCCGATAGTTCCTCAATCATACGCAAAGCCTTTTCCTTTCCTCCAAGAGTGTAAATAAGAAAAAAGCGAAACCATTTCAGTGGCTTCGCCTTCATTATTAACACAGTTAAAACCGTTCCAACTCAAAATGGCGCGTCATCCATCCCGCTGGCCTCGGAGGGGAAGGCCGGGCCCATGTCGTCGTCGTAGCCTGCGTTCGCGCTGCCGCCCTGGGGGGCTGCCTGGGGCCGCTGCTGGTACTGCGGGGCTGCGGCGTAGCCACCTTCAGAGGGACGGGAATCAAGCCCCTGCACGCGGTCGGCCTTGATCTCGGTGGTGTATTTTTCCACGCCGTCCTTGTCTGTCCACTTGCGGGTCTCGATCTTGCCCTCGATGTAGACCAGGCGGCCCTTGGCGAGATAATTCCCGCAGAATTCAGCCTGCTTTCCCCAAACAACGATGCGGTGCCATTCGGTCTTCTCGACCTTCTGGCCGTCCTTGCCCGTGTATGTCTCATCCGTGGCAATGGAAAAATTGGCCACCGGCTGCCCGGAAGGAGTATAACGCATCTCCGGATCACGGCCCAAACGGCCGATCAAGATTGCTTTGTTCAGACTACCTGCCATGTCGTCTCCTCGTGTATGTTGATTCGGTCATGGATTGGCCACCTGCCTTTCCAGCTCGCCAAGCCCCTCTTCGATCTGATCGGAGGCCTGGTTGGCTGCCTGCGGGTTCCAATCGGCAAGGTGCCGCTGCAACTCCTCCAACGCCTGCACGACCTTGGGAAGTCCCGAGGCCACAACCGTGCGAAAGGCCTCCGGCATGACTCCGAACTGATACAGGTCATCAAGCGCCCTGACAAGCTCGAGCACACCGGCCATCTCGTACGGAAATCCGGGTTTGGTCTCCTCGAAGGCCAGACTCCAGAGCCTGGGCCATGCCTTGCGGACATCTTCCTCGTTGTAGGTATAGGCGTACACTCGAATTTGCAGGATCTTACCCATCAGTCTCTCTCCTCCCAGTCGCTCTGCACGCGGCTGACGACTTCCTGAATCTGGCCCAGCTGATCCTCGGGGCAGACACCGATGAGCGGGCTGTTCCGGTCCACGGAATCGTTGGTCTCAAAATAGACGGCATAGATGATGCCGGCCGGGCCGTTGTAGCGAATCGAGGTCTCGCGCTTCATGCGCGAAAGGATAAAGAGCTCCATCCCGTCCTCGATATGCACGCTCTGGCTGCCCTTGGTCTTGACCTTGATATCCACGTCCGGGAAGAAATAATACTTTCCCTTCTCCGGAGCCAAAAACAGGGACAGGGAGCGGCGCATGATGCGGGCGATGACCTCTTCGCGGGTCAGATAATGCCGAATGGTCATAAGCTCCTGACCGGCCTGCACGAACTGGCCGTTCACGATCTCGCCCAGGGACATGACCTCGCCCTTCTGCGGGGCGAACAAAGGTTTTTTGACATTCTCGCGCTCCATCCGGACCAGCAAAGTCCCAGGCACCTCTTTCCAGGTGCCGCTGGGACCGACGACCCGCACTCCGGGCTCCTTGGCCACGAATTCCACTTTCCCGCTATGGGGAGCCCGGATGGAGATTTTCTCGTAAGGCTCCTCGCGCAGCTCCCGCAACAATTCCTTAACGTCGATCACTGGTGACTCCTAACTGACTGAAAAATTCAAAATTCGCAGACCGTTCAAAAATGGTGAGATGCAAGGAAGCGAAAAAATCCAGGACGCGCGGTGTATTGCGCATACATAAGCGGTCTGGATTTTTTCGCTGACGCAGCAGATCGCCATTTTTCAACGGTCTGCTAACGGTAATAAAGGTTGCGGCCACCCATGGTCTGCAGGGACTGGACCAGGTTGCCCCGGATTTCCCGGCGATCCCAGATGCCCTGGATATGCCCACGAGACAGCGCCTGATAGGCGTTGTGGTAATTGGGCGGGATATCCATGCCCGTGGTCTCCTTGATGACCCCGGGACCAGCGAAACCGATATTGGCCGAACGCACCGCGAACTGGTACGGCGAGCACCCCAGAAAGCTGGCCACCGGGCCGGCGTAGGAATTGGTGTCGTACAGCACCAGGTACAGGCCGCCAGCTTCCGTGTAGCGACGCACGGCCATGGTGCAGCGCGGCATCTGGATGACGCCGTTGACGCCTTCCTGGATGCGGATGCCCGCAGTGCCGTGCACATAGGACAGGAAAGGCAGCTGTTTTTTACGCGCACGCTCCATGGCGCGCATGAACTTCTCACCCTCGGCCGCGCCCACGCTGCCGCCGCGAAAAGCGCCCATGAACATGGCGACCATGACCGACGTGCCCTCGATGCGGGCTTCGAAGGTCATGCACCCGCACTTGTGGCCGGTCTTGCGCTTGGCCTCGTCGAGTTTCAGGTCGAACCCTTCGAATTTGAGGGGGTTGGTGGACTCGATCTCGCTAAAGACCTCGTAGATGGAGCCCGGATCAAAGATGTTGTGCAGATACCACTGATATTCCATGGAAAAATGGTGCCCGCAGAAGCTGCACACCCCGCCCCATTCCCCGAAGAGATCCGGCGCCCACTGGTCAAGACAGCCATGCACGGCGGTATTGGGGCAGACCACGGCCCGGTCGGACTTGGCCTGGGGGCTGACGTACTGCCACTTGCCGCTGTTCTGTGCACCGTCGTCCCAGGTGGAGAGGGAGGTCAGGCCAGCCTTGTCCACATCCTTCTTGGCCTTGCCGAACGACAGCTTGGAAATGACGTTCTTCCAATACCTCGTAGAACGGCCGACCACGACCTGCATCTCCGCGTGCATGTCCTCGGCCAGTTCCGTGACCTTCTTGTGCTGTTTGCCGAACAGATCGTAGCGGAAATAGGAATACAGAGAGGAAAAGAACTCCCCGGTCCATTCACTGCCGCGACTGAACCAGTGCCGCTTATCGAGGTACGCGTCCTGGGCCATGCGGCGGAATTTCATGTAGCGCATCCACAGCAGGCGCTCCTTGGCCCGGCTGTCGAGGCTCCAGCGCACATACACGTCCGCGCCCTTGTGACGCCGCAGCGCGAGCGACCGAAAAAGGCGCATCCCCCTGACATTCAAAACTATTTCGTCAGTGGAAGAGATCACGGATTTGCGCAGTTTACGGAAGAAATCGTAATGCTCGGGCCGGGCGCCAAGCTCGGGTTCGTTAATTTTCCAGTCCACGAAGCCCATGGCGCGGTTGTCGTCGGCCGTCATCTTGAGCTGCTTGGCGCAGTGCTCGATGAGTTTGGGCTCGGCCCGCTGCCCGCCGCGCAGACGACCTTCGATGGCGGCCGCGCCCTCGGGCGAGATGACCGAGTAGTAGCCATGCGACATCATGATGCGCGTGTCTGCGAGGCCAATGGCCTCGGCGCCGCCGGACCCGCCTTCGGAGATGACGGCCACGATGGGCACCTTGAGCCCCGCCATTTCGTAGAGATTTTTGGCGATCTGCTGGGCCGCCCCGGGGTAGTCCTCGATGGGGTAGGAGCCGGGAGTGAAGATATATGTATGGATCGGAATATTTTCCGTCTCCGCGACCTTCATATAATGCAAGGCCTTGGCGTTGCCCCAGGGCTTGACCGAGCCGCCGTTGCGGAATTCCTGGCCGTGGCCCTTTTCCTGGCCGATGACCATGACCGCCTGGTTGTGGACCTTGTTGCCCCGTCTGCGGGTGATGTACGCCCGTGCGATGAGCATGCTCGGGTCGATGCTGTAATCGTCCTGGCCGCCGATCTCGGTGTAGTTGTCGTACACGTTCTCAAGAATGTCCTTGAGGCAGATGCGCTGCGGGTGGCGGACGATGCGCACCTTGTTCATGGGGGTCAGCTCGCGTTCGAGCTTCTTCTCCAGAAAACGAAACAGCTCTTCCAGAGTTTCCAGTTGCCGGATGGCTTCCTGCTCGGGCAGGCTTGGCTCACGAGCGACATACTCGCCAAGCTTGGCCTCCAGCATTATGACATTGGTATTTTCATCGGGGCCAAAAATATCAAGGATGTATTTCAGGCGATCCCGCAGTTCTTGTATGCGTTTTTCAATATCCATAAGAGTAAGCGATTGCCTCGCAGGCTTGGGTTATCAGGCTGCCCCAAAACGGTGATCTGCGTCGTCACTGCAGAAAACCCAGACCCTCGCGTATTAAAGAATACGCTTCGGCCCTGGATTTTCTTTGTTTCTCGCATATCACCATTTTTGAACAGCCTGAATAGTGGTTTTAATCACAGTTTTACCGGATGTTCCGGCGTCGCTTGAGCGCTTAATCAGTGCCGAGGGCGGACAAATTCCCGCATCATCGGGGATGATTAGAAAGCGAGGATGCCCTCGGTCTTGCGCTTCAGGAATTCGACATTGGATTTCATGGCCTCACCGGAGGCGTTGATGCCCTGCAGGGTCAGTGAATTCAGAAATTCCATCCCCCGCTCCTTGGCCTGAGCCAGATCCTTGCCCCAGATGATGGCCAGGGCCAGGTTGGGGTCGAAATCCGTCGGGATCTCGTATTCCCGATCCGTGGGAACCTGACTGTGCAGCTTGAGCCAATCCTGCTCCGGCCAGCCAAAAGAGGTTATGCGGCCGACCCAGGGGGAGAACTTGTTGTCCGGATCCTCGGCGATGATGCGGTATTCGATGCCTACGCCGTTCAAGGTGATGTCCTTTTGGGTGTAGCCAAGCGGCGCGCCCAGACCCACCCGGATCTGCTCGGCGATGAGATCAACCTCGCCCTTGCCATTGATGGCGGCGATGCGGGCCGAAACCCCGTTTTCAACCTGGATGCGGGTGTTGACCTCCATCAGGAACGGGTGGCCCGTGGGGCTGACAATCCATTCCCAGGTCCCGACATTGTCGTACCCGGCTTCGCGGGCCATGCGCAGGGAATATTCGGTGATGTCCTCAAGCACCTTCCTGGCATCGAAGGCGTAGCGCAGGGATGACGGATCGAACCCGGGCGCGACCTCGATGCGTTTCTGGTGGCCAAGGGACTGTACCGAGCAGTTGCGGGTGCCGAAATGGACGGGATTCTGGCCCGTACGGTCGGACACGACCTGCACTTCCAGATGGTTGAAGTCGAAGATGCGCTGCTCGATAAGCACGCCTTCATCACGGAACTGGCGCTGGGAGTAACTCTTGATGCGGCGCAGGACGCTGCGGAATTTGTCCAGATCCTCCACTTCCTCGATACCCATGCCACCGCCGCCAGCCGAAGCCTTGACCAGGATGACGGGTTTGTTGATGCCCTGTTCCTTCTGAAAATCGAACAGGGATTTGGCGATCTGCTCGGCTTCGAGATCGTCGGTCACGGGCTTGTCTGAGCCGGGCACCGTGGGCACGCCGAGCTTGCGGGCCAGGCGTTTGGTGTTGATCTTGTCCCCGAGCTCGCGGATGACCTGCCAGGAAGGCCCGATGAAAATGAGCTTATGCTCACGCTGGGCCACGCGGCGGGCGAAGCGGTAATCCTCGGCAAAGAAGCCGTATCCGGGATGAATGGCCGTGGCTTTGGCCTCATCCGCCACGGCAAAGATTTCGTTGGCGTCGAGATATGAACTGACCCGGTACAGGGACTCGTCCCCGCCCAGCTTGCGCGCCAGGACGCAGTGCTCGCTGTCCTTGTCCGACTCGGTGAAAAGCGCCACGAATGCCAGACCCAGCTTGCGGCAGGCCTGCATGATGCGAATGGCGATCTCACCCCGGTTGGCAATGAGAACTTTATGTTTCTTAAATTCGATAGGGTTCTTCATGTTTAAAAGAGCCTTTCCTTGTATGAACTGTTGGGCGTTGAAAAAAGACGAAACTCCTTCATAAAGCCGCACCCGCTTATATCCATAATCGCATCGGGGCAAGTCCGGCCGGCGGGGCCATCCTTGCTGAAAATGGAAATAAACTCTTCGGAATCCTTGCCAAAACAGAAACAATCCGCAAGAAAGATACAAAATAAGTATGATTTCTTTCAATCGCAGCCGTCCCGAACCACGCTGCAAAATTTCAAAAAAACCAGCTTCTGGAAACCGTATAACAGCCTTTGGAGAACTGTCCAGATTCACGGGCCGACGAGCTTCCAGCCTAAAAATACAAGGATAGCGACAATGACCGATATACAGACCAGAGCCCTGACCGCCACCGAGTGGATCAAAAACAACTGCCCGTCCGCGCCCAAAACCGGCCTTGTGCTCGGCAGCGGCCTGGGGAAATGGATCAAGCCCGCGTGGATTCAAAAAAGCATCCCCTACGCGGACATCCCCGGCTTCCCGGTCTCCACCGTTGAAGGACACGCGGGGGCGCTGCTTGTGGCCGAGATCAAGGGCACGCCGGTCTTCATCTTTTCCGGCCGCTTTCATCTCTATGAAGGCTATCGTCCGCAGGAAGTGACTCTACCCATCGTCTGCCTGGCCCTGCTCGGGGCCGGCAACCTGATTCTGACCAATGCCGCTGGAGCCTTGAATCCCCTCTTTGCCACCGGCGGGCTCATGCTGCTGACCGACCACATCAACATGACCGGGCACAACCCCCTGACCGGCCCCAATATCGACGCCTGGGGACCACGATTCCCTGATATGTCCCAGGTGTATTGTCCCAAGTTGCGGGAGCAGGCCATGCAGGCCGGGCTGGCCTGCGGGCAGCGCCTGGAACAGGGCGTGTACGTGGCGGTAGCCGGCCCGAGCCTTGAAACTCCGGCCGAGACTCGTATGTATCGCATCATGGGAGCCGACGCCATCGGCATGTCCACGGTGCCCGAAGCCATCACCGCCCATCATATGGGCCTGAAGGTGCTGGGAATTTCCTGCCTGACCAACAAGAACCTGCCGGATTGCATGGCCGAAACCTCTCACGCAGAAATCCTGAATCAGGCCAATGCATCCGCCGACGCCCTGGGTTCGCTCCTGTCCGTCCTCATCCCCAACCTGGGAGGCCGCCATGGCTGATCACGCCCATTTGCTCGCCGAGATCAAGGACAACATCCACCAAAAAGACCCCATCAAGGCACGCCTAGTCTTGGGATACCTGGAAAACATGGATAAGAACATCCGGGAGCAGGTGCTTGGCGTTTTTCGGGAAGCTGCGCCGGAGTTTGCCGTGCCGGTCCTGTGCAGGTTCATTGCCGAACACCGGGACATGGTCGCGGGTCTGCCGTTCGTCCGGGAAATTCTGGCCGTCAAGATCCTGGCCCGGCCCCAGCTGCTCGCCAAGGCCATCAGCGACCCGCAAACCCCCTATCGCAGCATGTATATCTCCATGGCCGGAGAACTGCGTCTGGAAGAAGTGGTCGACAATCTGATCGAAGCCTTGCTCGCAGCCTCGGAAGTGACTGAGATCAACCAGATCCTCGACACCCTGGGAGAAATCGGTGACCCGCAGGCCACCAACGCCGTGAGCGAGTTCCTCTATTCCGGCAACCGGACTCTTATCATCAGCGCCACCAAGGCTCTGGGCAAGTTGGCCACGCCCACCGCCATGCTGCGACTGGCCGAACGCATGGGCACGGACAACCAGCTCGACCTGCTCATCCTCGACATTTTCGCCAAAGTTCAGGACTCCATCTCCCTGGACAAATTGAACGAGGCCATGCGCTCCCACTACGCCCATCTGCGCACCTACGCCAAAAAGACCCTGGTCAGTATCGGCCCCAAGGCCGTGCCCATCCTGACCGAGAATCTGCTCTTCGACGACGCCGACCTGCGCATCCATACATTGAATGTACTGGGCGACATCGGCGACCCGGCCGCCATCTCGCCTATCCGCAAGCTGCTGCACACCCACCCCTCCAACGCCAACGTGCGTTTCGCCGCCTACGAAGCCCTGGGCCTCTTGCCGCTGGACCGTGGGGCTTACGTGCTGACTCAGGGTCTCGGCGATCCGGTGGAACATGTCTGCATCGCGGCGGCCAAGGCCATCGACCGCAATTTCAACGAGATCATGGCCGCCGGAATCAAGAATCTGGCCAGCGAAAGAGAAGAGGATGCCCACCGCATCATAAGGACCGCCATCAACGCCCAGGCCAAAGAGATATTCTTAAGCCTCATGGAAGAGGAGCGCTTCCAGCCCATGGCTTTAAGCCATCTTGGCCGGGCCCATCAGGACATCCGCGACTTCTTCTACACCATTCTGAAACAACACGGCTATTCGGGGCTGGCCCTCAAACTCCTGGCCCCGGAAGAAAAAAAGACGGCGGCCCGCAAACGCATCTGCGCCGTGGACGACTCGCGCATGATTTTGAGCATCTACAAATCGACCCTGCACGAACTGGGCTTCGAGCCCGTGCTCTTCGAATTCCCGGCCAGCGCCCTGGAATGGCTGCAATCGAACACCCCGGAGATGGTGCTTACGGACCTGAACATGCCGGACATCACCGGCATCGACCTGACCCGGGCGATCCGCAAATCCTTCTCCAAGAAGGACCTGCCTGTGGTCATGGTCACCACCCAGGATGAGGCCAACGACAACAAGGCAGCGCTGGAAGCCGGAGTCAACGACATCCTGCGCAAGCCCTTCACGGCGGAAAGCCTGCAGGCGGTGTTCAAGAAATTCTTGTAACAGAACACAAGACATGGATCCCCTTCTTCAAGGGGATGACGGCTCTGTGCTACGGCTTTTGTTCCTCGCACCCGCCATTTTCGACACCTGGGTAGCTGTAATTTTCAGGCAGTCCATACCCTGCACCGCCGAGCGGGCCGGGTTGGGCCGGGCGAGGGTCGCCGACTGTCTGACTGAGACAGGCATCGTTTGTTGAATCGTTGCCCTGGCGCTGCCCAAATTTCCCGTCCTGCACGCAACGATGCAACTCTACGAGGCCAGCGAAGGAGTTTCGGCGACCCTTGCCCGGTCCAACCCGGCCCGCGGCCGCACTGATACAATTTCCTATTGATAATGCAATAAAATAGCGCTATGGTCCTTCCAGGAGGAACGATCATGGCACGACCAAAATTTGTCTTCTCGGCCGAACTTGCGTCTCGTGCGCAAGTCGATCTTGAAACTC
>Ga0180007_10007663_pt1 | contig 10151 bp, 8 predicted proteins | sample MM_PC_MetaG_FD_121122 | JGI IMG/M metagenome (GOLD analysis project Ga0180007, IMG submission 121122) | Groundwater microbial communities from the Aspo Hard Rock Laboratory (HRL) deep subsurface site, Sweden - MM_PC_MetaG | ecosystem: Environmental > Aquatic > Deep subsurface > Groundwater...
CGGGGCATCGTAGAGGCGGACCACGCCGAGGCCCGCGGCGAGGGCGTGCCGTGGCCGGAGGTCGACTCGCCGTCGGTGTTCGCCCGCGCCTCGGGCTGGACTACGACAACGGGGCGCGCGCGTGCGTCGCATGGGAATGCGCGGCCAACGCGTGCACGGCGATGCCGGGGGCGCTCGATTTCCTGTCGTGCTGCCGGAAGGGCGGACTGCCTCTTGGCATCGTCTCGAACGCCCAGTTCTATACGCCCCTGTTCATAGAGGACGCCTTCGGGAAGCGGCTGTTCGGGGGCTCGGGGACGCCGTCGGAGGAAAGCCTCGGCTTCGACCCGGAACTGGCCCTGTGGTCCTTCGAGACTGGCCGCGCCAAGCCCGACCGTTGGATGTTCGACGAGCTGGCGCGGAGGCTGTCCCGCCGGGGCGTGCCTGCCGATAGGATACTATTCATAGGCAACGACGCCCTGAACGACTGCGCGGCCGCCGGCGAGGCGGGCCTCAGGACGGCGCTCTTCTGCGGCGACGCCCGCTCGTTCAAGCCCAGGCTCGGCGACGCCCGCGTCGTCGCCAAGCCGCCGGATACGCTCGCAGCATCGTGGGAAGACTTGAGGAGGCTCGTGTGTACCTGACTCGCGCGCGCGATATTACCCGCGTCGGCTTCGTCTCCACCCGGTTCCAGGGGACCGACGGCGTCTCGCTGGAGACCTGGAAATGGAACGAGGTGCTGACCGAGCTCGGCTACGAGACGTTCTTCTTCTCCGGAAAGAGCGATTGGTACCCCGACCGGTCAATGGTGTTCGAGGAGGCGTTCTTCGGGACCCCCCACGTGAAGGAACTGCATGCGGAGATTTTCGACAAGTCGACCCGTCGCCGCGGCCTCACCGCGGAGGTAGGAGAGATCAAGGGCAGGATCAAGGCTGCGCTCTACGACTTCGTCAAGAGATTCAGCATCGATATCCTCATCGTAGAGAACGCCTTCGCGATACCTATGCACATCCCCCTCGGCATCGCGTTGGCCGAGCTAGTCGCCGAGCTGGAGATGCCGACCATCGCCCATAACCACGACTTCGCGTGGGAGCGGCAGCGCTTCATGACCGGCTGCGCCGAGGACTACATCGTCAGGGCCTTCCCGCCGAGGCTCCATAGCGTCTACCACGTGGTCATAAACTCCGAGGCTCGCAGGCAGCTCGCGTTCCGCTGCGGCATATCGTCCATCATGATCCCCAACGTGTGGAATTTCGACTCCGAGCCCCAGGCGGCCGACGATTACAACGCGGGATTCCGCGCTGAGCTGGGCGTGGGCAAGGACGACGTGCTCTTCCTCCAGCCGACGCGCATCGTCGCGCGCAAGGGGATAGAGAGCGCCATCGAGCTGGTCGCCCGGTATAACGCCCTCGTAGGCAACTCTCAGAAGGGGCGGCTGCTCATTTCCCACCCCGACCTGGACGAGGGCGACGCGTACCAGCACCGCGTCCTCGACTACGCCAAGTTCATGAAGGTGGAGCTTATCGTGAGGCCGGACCTCATAGGCGTCGACCGCGCGACGCGGGCCGACGGCGGCAAGGTCTACTCGCTATGGGATACCTACGTGCACTCGGATTTCGTCACCTACCCGTCCACGTACGAGGGATTCGGCAACGCGTTCCTCGAGGCCATCTTCTACAGGAAGCCCATCATGGTCAACAGGTACGCCATCTACGCCCAGGACATCGAGCCGCTCGGGTTCAGGACGTCGGTGATAGACGGCTACGTGACCGACGCCGTAGTCAACGACGTCGCCCGCGTGCTCTCGGACCCGATGGAGGAGCGCAAGCGCGTGGCGGAGAACTACGCCATAGGGAAGCGGTACCTGTCGTACGAGGTGCTCAGGCGCCGCTTGCCTACGATCTTCATGAACTTCGGAGCCGTTTCCTAGGTCCGGTCGCGAAGGTCCGCTCGCGAAGGTCCTCGTCGGGAGGCTCTATAGCGCGCCCGATATCCCTATCCCGACCATCCAGGTCGTCGGCGCGGGAGACCAGCCTAGGCCGCCTATCGCCCTGAACGATAGGGGCAGCCCGGCGGGGGATAGCCTGAGCTCGAGGGCCGTCTCGAGCGGCCACGCGACGGAGAACCCGCTCCCCAGGGGCGAGCTCAGGACGGCCGCCGACAGGGACGCGCCGAAGGAATAGCCGCTCACGTTGACGGCGGCCCCGAGCCCGACCCGCGCCGACAGCCCCTCTTCCCAGTACGCCCCGATGTGGGGCATGGCGACCGCGTTGAAGAACGGCGTGCCGAAGCCCATGGCCGCGCCGAGACGGGCATAGGCGGGGTTGCCGGCGGAGGCGTCGGAGACGCGGCCTTCGGCGAGGGCCGCGAGCCCGAACGCGCCGGAGAACGGCGCCGAGACGCGCGCGCCCAGCCTGCCCGCTGCCCGGGCTTCGCCGAGCAGCTCGAAGCCCAGGCCGGCGTCGACGCCCGAGGCTAGCGCGCCGGCCGCCGAGACGGAGAAGCCCCCCGCCGCGGCGGCGCCCGAGACGGTTCCCCTCGCGTAGCCTGAAGCCTCGACCCTGAGGCTATCCAGCGCCGGCTTGAAGGCCTCGGGGGCGTACGCGGAGCCCAGCATGGCGCCGTAGGCGCCCGTGGGCGTCGATATGAGCGCAGAATCCACGACGAGAGTCGACGAGAACGCGTACGACTCTCTCTTGGCTTCGACGCCCTCCGCCGGCTTGACCGTGATCTCCATGGCGTACTCGCCGTCCGGGACGGGCTCGCCGTCGTCAGACCGGCCGTTCCACGTATACGCTTGGTCCCAGTCGGTAAAGGGGCCGAGGGCGGCGCGCCTTACCGGCCGGCCGTCGGGCCCGGTCACTAGGATCTCCGCGCTACCCTCGGCGCTCACGGAGAAAGCGGCCCTCGCGAGCCCTTTGAGCCCCGCGTTCCGGGGGTTGAAGCGCCTCGCGGATACTGAGAAATCCTTCGCCTCGAACGGCGCCTTCTGGAGCGTGGCCGAGATCGACGCGTAGAGGCGCTCCGGGACGAATACCGAGAACGACTGCTCGACGTAGCCGAACGCCTCCACCTTCACGGTCTGCTGGCCCGCCCTCACCTCTATGACGCCCTGGGCGTGCGAGGCGCCGTCCACGACGACGCGCGCCGAGGGCGGGTCTACGCGTACGTCGAGGAAGCCCGTCTTGAGTTCCAGCGAGGCGCTTACGGTCGTCTTGGTATCGGCCGCGAGGCTTATGGTCATGATCGAGTCGTAGTACCCGTCCGCGCGGACGACGAGGAGGTGGGATCCCGGCTTGAGGCCGGTCAGGTCGACGGGAACGGAGCCCCTGGCCTGGTAATCGAGCCATACCGCGGCTCCCCGCACGTCGCACCGTACCGATAGCGACGACTGGCCCCCGAGCGAGGCCTGCTCGACGGTGATGGTCGGCGTCGACGTCCAGGGCGAGCAGAACGCGTACGAGGCGGCGAGTACGAAGGCGGCGAGGAATATCCGTTTCATGCCCCTACTGTAGCGCGAACCGGCCGGGCCTACAAGCGCGGCGAATCCGAGCTTGTAGGCCGGCGGATATGGCCCTACAATGGATGCTATTCATTGGAACGAAGGAGGCCGCAGTGGGCGTACTGATCCCGATAGGTTCCGGCAAGGGCGGAGTCGGAAAGACGGTATTCACGGCCAATCTGGGCGCCGTGCTGGCCTCGTACGGCAAGACAGTCGTGCTCGTCGACCTCGACCTGGGAGGCGCCAACCTCCATACCTGCCTCGGCGTCAGGAATAAGCACCCCGGCGTGGGCTCGATTGTCTGGAAGAAGGAAAAGCGCCTGGAGAACCTCGTCGTGCCCACGGGCATAGACAGGCTCTTCCTCGTCCCGGGGGACAACCTCCTGCCGGGCACCGCCAACCTCGACTTCTTCACCAAGCGGCGCATCATGAAGGAGCTCCTCGAGCTGACGGCCGACTACGTGCTCCTGGACCTCGGGGCCGGCGCGTCCTATAACGTCATCGACTTCTGGCTCATGGCGCCGGACAGCGTAGTGGTCACAGCGCCGGAGATCCCCGCGGTGCTAAACGCGTATTCGTTCCTGAAGACGGCGGCCTTCAGGCTGCTGTTCCGCTCCTTCGGCAAGGGCAGCGCCGAGCGCGAGCGAATAGTCGAGTTCGTGGTCAACAGGACGGAGGGGCAGGGCGACACCTTCCTCGCCTTCGCCGAGGGCCTGGCCAGGGAGGACGCCGAGAGGGGCGGGACCAAGGGCGCCAAGGCCCTCGAGGAGCTCGGGAGGCTCAGGCCGCGAGTGGTCGTCAACATGGGCAACGGCCAGGACGACGCGACCATAGCGCAGCGCCTCCGCGAGATATCGGCGAGGAACCTGGGCATCGGCATGGAGTACATCTCGTACATCATGCGCGATCCCTACGTGTCGGCCTCCGTCTCGGATAGGGCGCCGCTCGCCGTTACGGCCCCCGAAGCGTCTTTCGTCCGAGGCGTCAGGGCGGCGGCGGATAGGATCGCGCGGGCGCCTAGCGCCCCGGCCCCCGGGCTGGAGCTCGACGACGAGGACCTGTTCTCCATGATAGAGAAGGCCTTCGACGAGGACGGTAGCCCGACTCTGTAGCCGGCCCCCGTTTCCGGGGCGTATTGCCCCGTGGGCCGCGCGTCGGTATCATCGGCGGCATGAAAGAACGTCATCGCCTCGCCGTTCCGAGGGCGTCGGCCCGGGTATCTTCGGCCCGGGCGTCCCCGATCGTCCGCGCCTCGCTAGCGATCCTGGTCTCCGCGGCCTCCTGCGCCCGCGGCGCCCCATCGACGCCCGAGCCGCTCCCTATGCCCGTCGAGTCGCCGCTCAAGGCCCGCGCCCGCGGGCTAGTCGCCATGATGAGCGACGAGGAGCTCGTCGGCCAGGTGATGATGATAGACGCGGAAGGCTCCGCTAGCCTGTCCGAGGCGAGCCGGGCCGTCCTCGAGACGGTCCGGCCGGGCGCCGTGCTCCTGTTCGGGTATAACGTGGCGGCCGGCCCGGCGTCGACGGCGTCCCTGACGAAGAGCATACGGTCGGCGGCCGGATCCGGCGGGCTCCCGCCTTTCATCGCTATCGACCACGAGGGCGGGTCGGTGTATCGCTTCAAGGGCGGCTTGACGAGATTGCCGTCCGCCAAGGCGCTGGGGCTGGCCGGGCCGCGCGCCGCAAGGGCGGCGGGGCGGGCGGCGGGCTCCGAGCTACGCGCCCTCGGCATCGCCATGAACCTGGCCCCCGTGGTCGAGGCCCTGAGCGACGACAACGCGTCGTTCCTCGCCGATAGGGCCTGGTCCGAGGATCCCTCCGTCTCCGGCCGGCTAGCCGCGGGCTTCATCGAGGCCTGCCAGGACGGCGGGACGGCCGCCGTCGCCAAGCATTTCCCCGGGAACGCCGCTACCGACCCGCACCTGGGCCTGCCCGTTATACGGGCTTCCCTCGAGGCCGTCGAGGCCTCCCTGCTGCCGCCCTTCAGGATCGCCGCCCGAGCGGGAGTCTCGGCTATCATGCTGTCGCACGCGGTGGTCGTCGCGCTGGATCCCGACCTCCCCGCCAGCCTCTCACCGCGCGTCGTCTCCGCGCTCAAGGACGGGCTCGGCTTCGACGGCATCGTGATGACCGACGACCTGAGCATGAGGGCCTTGTCCGCCTACGGGGGGCTAGGGGCCGTCGGGCCCGCGGCCCTCGCCGCCGGCGCCGACCTGGTCATGGTCTCCGGCGGCCGCGACGCGCTGGCTATCAGGGAGGCCCTGCTCGAGGCGCTCGGACACGGCGCGCTCTCCCGCGAGAGGCTCCGGGACGCCGCTTCGCGCGTAGTCGAGCAGAAACTGCGCTTCGGCCTCGATTCGGAGACCGACGACGAGCGGGCGGCGCGCTTCGACGCCTTGGCCGGCACCGTGGCCGCCGGTACGGCGGCCCTGAAGGAGGCGCGGGAGTCGGCGCGGGAGTCGGCGCGGGGCGGCCCCCGCGACCGACTCGATCCATAGGCCGATTTTAGCCGCAAAGATACTGTAAGCTGCCGAGACGTACGCGCCGATCCTATTAAGGTGAGACCGAAAGGCGTTTTTACACTGGCGTTAGCCGTTCTTTCCTCCGTCCTGGCGGCCGCGCCGGCCGTCGCGCTCGATCTGGCCATAACGTCGTCGGACTTGCGCATCGAGCAGCGGAGCGACGGCGGATACCACCTTTTCATACGGGCCAAGGCCGGGCTCGGCAGCGTCCTGCTCGTGGAGACGACGAAGGATCCGAGCGGCGCCGCCGATAACTACTCGTATAGGGCCGAGGTATGGAACCCGGTCAACGGCGACGAGAAGCGCATGCTGAACGGCGCCTTCATAGACCCTAAGAGCGGGCTATGGTCGCTCATAGACTCTACCCCGGAGCCGGACGCGCAGTTCGGTTCCGCGTTCCACGTGTTCATTCCCTGGGTCGTCTCGTACGGCTACTCCTGGTCGAGGAACGGCAGGGAGTTCATAGCCGACGGGACCTTCATCAACGTCCGCGCCTTCGCGAAGCCTTACGCCGACTATTCCGGAGGCTTCCTCGATAATCCATACCGCGTCTCGGTGACGCAGAAACCATTCCCGAGGCCTGAGCCTAAGGTCCTGCCGGTCGTGGAGCCGCCGCGGGCCATGCTCGAGCCCGAGCCCGAGCCCGAGCCCGAACCCGAGCCCGAGCCCGAGCCCGACACGTCGATCTACATGCCTGAGACGCTGCGCTCGTTCGAATCCATCGCCGCCGCCGGCAATGGCACGGTGTCGTACTCCCTGGGCGAGGCCGACATCGTGCCTACCCTCGCAAAGATCCTCGACGGCATAGAGGGAGAGACGCTCGACCTGGTCATATGCCTCGATACGACCGACTCGATGGCCGACGACATCGACGCCGTCAAGCTGAGCCTTCCCGCCATGGTCAAGGAGAAGACGGCCCGCTTCGCGTCGTTCCGGCTGGGGCTCGTCCTGTATAAGGATTATTTCGAGGATTACGTCGTCAAGCGGATCGAGTTCACGCGGGACGTCGCCGCCTTCACCCAGGCCGTGACGAGGATTCGCGTAGCTGGCGGGCGCGATATTCCGGAGGCCGTGTACGAGGCCCTGTACGAGGCCCTCACCGGCTACGCCTGGGCCGCCGACTCGCGCCTCGTCGTCCTGATAGGCGACGCCCCGGCTCATCCGCTGCCCCGCGGCAAGATAGACAAGGCGATGGTGGACAGGAAATCGTCGGAGCTAGGCGTCTCGATAGACGTGATAGTGCTCCCGCACTGACGCGCCGCCAGGCCGGGACGTTTTTTTGTTTACACCCCGGGTCGCTCCGTATTACAATCGCCCAGCACCAGGATCGGAGTCAGTCAGGATGGAACGAGGACGAAAAGAATCGCGCGGCATCGATATCATCGAGAAGGTAGCCACGAAGAAAGTGCTCGCCTTGTCGATAGCGACGCTCGCCTTCGGCTTCTCGTTCCTCTCCTCGGGCATCCCCGCCGGGGAGGTCCCGAGGGAGGAGTCCGTGGGAGCGGCCGACCTGGCCGACGCCCAGGATCCGGGGGCCGACCCGAGCCTATTAGGCGACCTGGAGCCTCCTCCTCCGGATCAGGGACTATTCTACGTGGTCTACCGGGTGGTCAAGGGCGATACTATATCCGAGATAGCGGATCGCTACGGAGTGACGACCGACTCCGTCGTCACCTTTAACGGCATCGTCAACGCGCGGGCCCTGTCCATCGGCAAGTACCTGAAGATACCCACCCTAAACGGCATACTCTATACTTCCAAGGAAGGCGATACCGCCGCCGCGCTGGCCGCGAGCTACGGCATCTCCGCGGATCGCATACGCGAGCTCAACGGGATAGGCGAGGAGCCGGTGGAGAAAGGCTCGAGGCTATTCCTGCCCGACGCGCGCCTGTCGAGCTGGGCCCTGCGCGAGATATCCGGGGACCTCTTCTCCTGGCCGATCCGAGGCTGGATAACGAGCTGGTACGGATGGCGGGACGATCCCTTCTCCGGCGACAGGAGCTTCCATACCGGTATCGATATAGGCTCTTCGCGGGGAAGGCCCGTCCACGCCGCCATGGAGGGCGTCGTCGCCGCGACCGGATACTCGGCGACGTCGGGAAACTACGTGTCCATACGCCATCATTCCGGCTACAGCACCCTCTACGCCCACCTGGACAGGATAGACGTCAAGGCCGGCCGGAGCGTGACCCAGTCCACCGTAATAGGCGCCGTCGGGAGCACGGGGTACAGCAACGGGCCCCACCTCCACTTCACGGTGAGCAAGAACGGCCGTACCATGAACCCGATGACGGTCCTGCGCTAGCCTCCGCGCCGGCCGCAATCGTTTGACAGCGCCAACCTTTTGGACTACCATGCGGTGACGATGAGAACCTTCCAAGGCATCCCGGTGTCCCCGGGCATAGCCATAGGCCCGGCATTCGCGTTCCTCGACGACGAGGAACCGACGATCCCGCGATACGCCGTCACCGAGTCCGAGCTCGACGGGGAGTGGGATCGTTTCGTCGTCGCCGTGGACAAGGCCAAGGACGACGTCTCCGCGATGCGGGACCGCGCGGCCAGGGAGATGGGCCAGGAGCACGGCGCCATATTCGACGCGCACCTCCTCATGCTTGACGACCCCGAAGTCCACGAGGCCGTCGACGCGTCGCTCCGCGGATCCCTCCTTAACATCGAGTGGATAGTCCATCAGTACGAGCAGGGCATAGTCAAGCGCCTCGAAGGCCTGGAGGACCCTATCCTGCAGGAACGCACTGTAGACGTCCACGATATCACTAGGCGCATCCTCAACCACCTGATGTTCAAGGAGCGCTTCTCGCTCTCGGACCTAGCGGTCGACGTGGTGCTCGTGGCGCGCAACCTCCTGCCTTCCGACATGATCGCGATGAACCGCTCGAGGGTGAAGGCCATCGTCATGGACGCCGGCGGCAAGACGAGCCATACCGCCATCCTCGCCCGCGCCTTCGAGATCCCGGCGGTGCTAGGCCTGGGCGGATCGGGCCGAGCCATCAAGAACGGCGATATAGTGGTAGTAGACGGACATACGGGAGACGTCAGGGTCGATCCCGACGCGCAGACGCTCGAGCGCTACGAGCGGGTGCGCGCGAGGATAGCCGAGCGGGACGAGAACCTGAGCTCCATCGCCGCCCTGCCCGCGAGGACGCTCGACGGCAAGGACGTGCTGATCAAGGCCAACATAGAGGTGCCCGAGGAGACCGATTCCGTGCTGAGGCACGGCGCCTCCGGAATTGGGCTGTTCCGCTCCGAATTCCTGTTCCTCCAACCGGGGCGCGCCCCGAGCGAGGAGGCCCAGTACGCCGCGTATAGCCGCGTCATAGCCGCCATGGCCGGCCGGCCCGTCACTATCAGGACCCTAGACGTAGGCGGCGACAAGGTCGTCCCCGACCTCGCCTTCGCGGAGGAGAAGAACCCCCTGCTGGGTTGGAGGGCCATCCGGTACTGCCTCTCCGATACGGAGCTGTTCCAGAACCAGCTGCGGGCCATCCTCAGGGCCAGCGAGCACGGGGACGCCCGCATAATGTTCCCTATGATATCCGGCCCCGTCGAGCTTGACGCCGCCATCGCCGCCCTCGAGGAGGCCAAGGCCGAGTGCCGCAGACGGGGGCAGGCGTTCAGGGAAGATATACCCGTCGGTATCATGATAGAGGTGCCGAGCGCCGCCATGATCGCGGATATCCTGGCCACGAAGGTCGATTTCTTCTCCATCGGCACCAACGACCTCATCCAGTACACGATAGCCGTCGATCGCGGGAACGAGAAGGTCGCCTACCTGCACGAGCCGTTCCATCCGGCCGTCCTGCGCCTCGTCAAGAAGGTGATAGACGATGGGCACGCCGCGGGTATATCCGTTTCCATGTGCGGGGAGATGGCGAGCGACCCTTTCGCCGCGGTCGTGCTGCTCGGCCTCGGCCTGGACGAATTCTCCATGTCCGCCGTATCCGTGCCCGACGTCAAGCGGACCATACGGTCGATAAGCGCCGCCGAGGCCTCGCTCGTGGCCGCCGAGGCCCTGAGGCTCGGCTCGCATCAGGAGATCGAGGCTTTCCTGGCCGTGAGGCTGGCGGAGAAGGTGTCGCGCGGCTAGCCCAAGGGCGGCGTTCCGGTGTATCCTTCGCAACTCATGAACGA
>Ga0180007_10007664_pt1 | contig 10150 bp, 9 predicted proteins | sample MM_PC_MetaG_FD_121122 | JGI IMG/M metagenome (GOLD analysis project Ga0180007, IMG submission 121122) | Groundwater microbial communities from the Aspo Hard Rock Laboratory (HRL) deep subsurface site, Sweden - MM_PC_MetaG | ecosystem: Environmental > Aquatic > Deep subsurface > Groundwater...
GACTTCTATCTGTCGACAGGAATTGCGATTCTGGTCATTATCATCATCGTGTGGGGGAGCTTGCGAGGGTGGATGCGTGCCTTGTTGGCGACAGCGCCGCTCGTGCTGGGCTATATTTGGATGTTGGGCGGGATGAGGCTGATGGATATGGACTTCAATTTCCTCAGCATCACGATTTCACCCCTTCTGATAGGAATTGGTGTGGACAACGGCATTCATATCATTCATCGGACGATGGAAGAGAAGAAATTGCGGCCAGAGGGAGCCATTGAGCGTGGAGTTGGCGCGACAGCCATTTCGGTGATCGTCACCTCGTTGACGACGATGCTGGTGTTCGCCAGTCTAATGCTTGCACGTACACCGGGTTTGCGGATGTTGGGTGCGTCCGCATTGCTCGGAATAGGGTTTACTTTGCTATTCAGTCTTTTGTTTCTGCCAGCAGCACTCAAGGTTGAGGGCGGGAAGCGGGTATAATGCGGGAAGTCGAGTGGTACGAAGGGGCGTGACGACGTGAATCCTATTCTATATATCGGCTTTGGCATGAGCCTCATTGCGGCAATCGCGATCGGCTTCCTGCTGGGATCCATTCCTCGAAAGCGGAAGGAAGGAGACCTACTAGCCATCGCGCGGGAAGAAGCCGAGCAGCTTAAGAAAGAGATGCTTCTGCAGGGGCAGCGTGAAGTTCAGGCGCTTCGGGCAGAACAGGACGAGCGCGCAAAGCGGCGTGAAGAAGAGATCACGCGCTCAGAAGAGCGAATCCTTCGACGAGAAGATCGCTTGGGTCAGAAGTCGGCCTACCTTGAGAAGATCGAAGACTCCCTGCGCAAGGACGAGGACGTTCTCGCGAAGCTGAAGGAAGAAGGAATTCGGCTGTTGGAGGATGGGAAGGCTCAGCTTGAACGTGTCGCCGGTTGGACGCGTAAGGAAGCGCAGGATCAGCTGCTGAAAACGGTTGAGAGCGAGTCGCAGCGATTTTTCTCCCGCAAGATTGAAGAAGTGGAGCGACGGACCAAGGACGAGGCTGAGCAGCGAGCAGCCCACATCCTGGCGACTGCTGTTCAGCGGTATGCCTCTGAATATGTGGAGGAAAACACCGTCAGCTCGGTTCCGCTGCCTTCTGAGGAATTCAAAGGCCGCATTATTGGAAGGGAAGGTCGCAATATCAAGACATTCGAGGCATTGACAGGCGTTGAGTTGCTTGTCGACGACACGCCGGAAATGGTTGTTTTGTCGTGCTTCCATCCCCTTCGACGAGAAGTGGCTCGAATGGCACTGATTCGATTGATTGAGGACGGACGTATTCACCCGGCACAGATCGAAGAGAAAGTGCAGAGAGCCCAATCTCGGCTGGCAGAACGAGTCAAGGAAGAGGGCCGCAAGGCCGCATTTGATCTGGGGATTGATCTTCACCCCGAGCTGTCCACTCTCCTGGGGCGACTGCGGTATCGCACGAGCTACGGGCAGAACCAGCTTACGCATTCCATTGAGGTCAGCGGAATTGCCAAGACACTGGCTGAGGAATTGGGCATTGATCCCACGACGGCCAAGCGCGCGGGCTTGTTGCACGATATTGGCAAGGCCGTGGATCACGAAGTCGATGGACCGCATGCCGTAATCAGCGCCGATCTGGCGAGGCGGTACGGAGAATCAAAGGAAGTTGTGCAAGCGATTGCGTCCCATCACGAGGACGTTGAACCCAAGGGAATCTTTGATGTCATCATTCAAGCCGCCGACACGCTGTCTGCTGCCCGCCCTGGAGCGAGACAGGAAACGTACGAGCGCTATATTCAGCGTTTGCATGACCTTGAGGAGCTTTGCCGGTCTTTCCCTGCCGTGCAAGAAGCGTTTGCTCTTCAGGCTGGCCGAGAGGTACGCGTGATGGTCCATCCTGATCGTGCAAATGATGATGTGTCCGCCAAATTGGCCTATGACATCGCTCGTGCGATTGAGGAAGAGCTCAACTATCCGGGCGAAATTAAGGTGAACGTCATTCGACAGACCCACTACACGGAAAGCGCGAAGTAGCCCGATGGGAAGGCGAAGGAGAGGATGGTGAACACGCTGAAGGTGTCATCTCAATCCGATCCGAGTGCCATCGCAGGCGTTATTGCACATGGCGTACGCGAACGACATGAAGTAAAGATTGAGGCGATCAGACCTCGCGCTGTGAATCAGGCAGTGAAGGCGATTGCCATTGCACGAGGATACGTAGCTCCATCGGGTGCGGACCTGTATTGTGTACCCAGTTTCGCTACCATCCAGGTGGCTGCATCCGAAGACGCGAAAACGGCCATCCACTTTGCGGTTCGACCACGTCATCAATGGGCGGATGTGGCGTCCTAGAAAGTCGTGACGAGCCCAATCGGGCAGGCAGCGGAATTGTTGGCTGTGAAGACGAGGTTGTATGGGCATCCGCAGGTTTGTACCATGACGCGGCAAGCCAATGAGGAATTAAGGAGTGACAACAGCAATGTCCGGTTTCTTTAAACGGTATCAAAAGGTGATTATCTGGGTCGTCGTCATTTCGTTCTTTGTGGGCGGAGTCGCCCTCGTCTCGCTCAACCAAGCGGGTCTGTTCAAGCCATCGAGTAATGGCGATGAATCGGCTTCGGCCAACATTGCGACTGTCAACGGAACGCCGATTCTGAATGAAGCTGCTGCACTTGCGTCTCAAACGATTCTGAATCAGTACATTTCGTACTATCAGCAGATCGGGCAGTCCACCAACGAACTGCTGTCTGGTGCCAAGGGAGCCCTCTTCAAGCTGGATGTTCGAGCACAGGGCCTGCAGCGATTGATTCAGGATGTTCTGTTTAGCCAAGAGGCGACCAAGCGCAAGATCCGTATTTCCAGTGACCAGATCAATGAGTCGTTTACGTCACAGTACAACGAGATTCTTGTCAGCAATAATCTGACTGAAGACGAGCTGTCGGACATTCTTCTGCAACAGCAGAAGACGCTAAATTCCTTCAAAGACTCACTTCGTGCCGATGTCGAGAGGCAATTGCGTAACAATGCCTTGCGTGAGCAGGTCGTTGGCGTCATCGTCCCTACCAATGATGAGCTCGCCGTCTACTTCGAGGCCCACATTTCGCAGTATGACAGCTCGGAACGTATTCGAGCATCGCATATTCTTGTTGCCGACCCAGAAGCCGCTGCGGATCTGTATCAGCAGTTGCTGTCTGGCGCCGATTTTGCCGCCCTGGCAGCGGAGCATTCAGCAGATACGGGGACAAGTTCCCAAGGCGGGGATTTGGGCTGGTTTGAACGCGGGCAGATGGTCACGGAGTTTGAAGACGCTGCCTTCGCGTTGGAGATTGGCGAGATCAGCGAGCCGGTTCAGACGTCCTATGGCTATCACATTATCAAGCTCACGGATCGCGAGGCCGCTTATACGCCAACGTTGGATGAGGTCCGAGATGAGGTGCGTGACGCCTATGTCGCGGATCGTGAAACCGAGATCTTCTCGACTTGGTACGACGAGCTCTATTCATCTGCCAATATTGTGATTACTGATGCGCTAGTTAACGCGCACTTGATGATGGTGGACGACCTCGATGGGGCGATCGCGGAATATGAGCGGTTGCTGGATGTTGGTGGGGTTAGCGATCCCTATTTTGAGTACTACATTGGGCGCGCGTATGAGAGCCGGGCGCTTGAATTGGCTGCCGAACGTGCTCCCCTTGAGGATCTGGAAACGCCCAGCGAAGAGGACTTGGCCAGAATTGAGGAACTGAAGGCTCTCGGGAAGGAGAAGGAGGGCAAAGCTCTCCAACACTATCTGAATGCGTTGAAGGAAGAGGCCGTGGAGGCCGACGATGCATTTATTAGCCGCGTTCTCTTGCTCGATCCGGGCAGTTCCGACGCACGCTACATCCTAGGCGAGTTGTATTCTGATCGTGGCGACGCGATTAATGCCGAAGCACAGTTTAATGAAGTGATCAATGACGATCCCGGATATATTCGGGCATACATTGCATCTGGGGATTTGGCCTTTCGAATCGGACAGACGCGAAAAGCCATCATCCGATTCGAAGCGGCCCAAGCTCTAGAGCCCGAAGAGACAAGCTTCCGCGTGGGGCTCAGTGTCCGACTGGCGAAAGCCTATCTAAACGTGAACGAACTTGAAGAAGCAGCAGCGCAAATTGAGCAAACGAAGAGCCTCGATCCCGGCAACGCGGAAGCCATCATTCTCCAAGGCGATCTAGCCGCCGCGCAGCTTGCCATTGCTATTGGTGAACGCGATGTGCTCGATGCGGTGGCAGAGCGAACCAGTGAACAAGACGTTCGGTTGGCAGAAGCCCAAAGCCGAGCAACGCAGCTTGAAGCATCCGCTGTCGAATACTACAAAGCGGCCATCAATCGTTTGGGATCGCTCATCGATATTCAAGTGAAACTGGGACAAGTCTACTTGCTTGTTGGGCGATTTGATGATGCGGAAGACGAATTCCGCATGATTCTGGCTCGATCCCCGTATCGCGTGGAAGCCTACGAAGGCTATGCAGAAGTACTCATTCAACGAGGCGATATCGAGAAGGCTCTGGAGAATCTGTACGCAGGATTCGCTCGATCCTTTGACGACATCGAGAAGGACAGAATAGCTGCGCGAATTCTTGAATTCGCACCAGAGGACACGGCCATGCGCCTGCAGTATGCATTGCTGCTCTCTCAGCAATTCAAGTGGAGCGGGGCTGTTCGCGAGTATGGCCTTGTCATTGCCGCTGAGCCGACGAATCTTGAAGCGTACTTGGGCATTGCCAAGGCGTACAGGGCACTTCAAGAAGGGCCGTCGGCACTTGAGTACCTGCGCCGTGGATTAAACTATGCGATCTACGACTCCCAGAAAGAAGATCTCTACGATGCGTTGATCGAAACGCTGCAGACCCTCGCCGGCGCGGGCCGACCGCTGCCAGCTGAAGGCCTGGATGCGCGGATTGAACTAGCCAAGCTGTATTTGACTCAGGATCGAGACGCGCGAGCACTCGAGCAACTTCAACTGGTTCAATCGAATGATCCGAGCTATCGACTGGATGAGGTCAATGCGCTCATCGTTGAAGCAGGTGGGACCGTCGTGATTCCCGTCGAAGAATCGCCGGCAGAAACTCCAATTGAAGGCGCGACGTCCTCCGATCCTGTCTCGACTGATCCGAGCCCTGCGACGGATGAAGAGTAGCGACCGATTCAGCGATTTGGTCGACCGAATCGCGCGATTGCGTGATCCCATGGATGGATGTCCATGGGATCGCGCACAGGATCACAGGTCTTTGCGACCCTACATGCTAGAGGAAGCCTATGAAGCCATCGCTGCTATTGATTCCGGCGTTCCTGCGGGTATTTGCGATGAACTGGGAGACGTCCTCCTGCAAGTCGTCCTTCATGCGCAGATTGCCTCCGAAGCTGGCGAGTTCTCGATCGGTGATGTGATCGATGGGTTGATTGCTAAACTCATTCGACGTCACCCGCATGTATTCGGAGATGCGGCCGGTGATCTTCCGACAATCCTGCGAAGGTGGAACGACATCAAGGCGAAAGAGACGGCGACCCATAAAGCCGTTCTGCCCCCGCTTGTTGAGGCGCGAAAATTCGTGGATGCGCACATGATTCGGAATCAACAACCGCTGCATGTAGAGGATTTGGGCGCGGAGGCTCAGGCTGGATTGGGCATCTTGTCCGCTGTCGCGGAGTCGTGGAAAGAAGGATTCGAGCCGGAAATTGCATTGCGAAAGGCCATGGATGCACTGAAGGATTCCTGCTGTGAGGCTCAGCTATGAACGAAGCTCTCGTCTATTGGCTTGCGACTTCTGAGGAGGAAATCCACTATATCGACGCCATTATTAGCGCCTACGATGGCATGGCTGCTGTGCGACGCGATTTCGAAGTCTTCAATGGCAAGATTATGTACAAGATCTACGTGTCTTCTGGAATGGAAGATGAGTTTCTAGAGGTCATGGATCGCCTGCGCGAAACTGCGGCCATTGGAGATCTGATTCGCGATGATGCGCAAATTGCGGCCGACCCAAGTAGTTGAGTCCGTACACGAGATTGATCTAGCCCACCTTCAATCGTTGAGTAAACGCGCACTTATCTTTGACCTAGACAACACACTCTGTCGGCGAGGCACGAAGACACCTGACTCAGACGTTAAACGGTACATCAGTCAAGTCCAGGCAGCCGGATTCCGCATAGGCATTCTGACCAATCGAAGGCGTAACGCAGAGGATCCGATTGTGAGTGACCTCCGCGAGTATCTGCCGGTGGTCTCCGCTGCGAGGAAGCCCAGCCGCGAGGGCTATGTTCAGATCTTGCGACTCATGAGTGCTTGCCCGGAGGAGACGGTGATGATTGGAGACAAACGCTGGACTGACATTTGGGGAGCCAATCGAATGGGCATTCACTCGATTCGGGTCCGAACGTACCCCCGCTTCCCGAGCCCGTGAACGTTGACACTCGGTTGCGTCTGGGGATCTGACTGTCGCTTCTCTATTCCAACCGAACGCGTGGGTCAAAGAACGCATACATGATGTCAACGACCAGATTGGTGACCACCAGCAGCACACCGTTGAAGAGCGAGAATCCCAGAATACTCGGCATGTCTAATTGAACTGCCGCAGACGCAGCAAATGCTCCCAATCCCCTGAAGTTGAAGACTGTTTCAACCACCACCACACCATTGAGGAGACCCGCTACCATCAAGCCGGCGACTGTCGTCACCGGGAGAAGAGCATTTCGTTTGGCATGCTTGTTAATGACGATTCGCTCACTCAATCCTTTCGATCGCGCCGTGACGACGTAGTCTTGGCGAAGCGTTTCTAGCATGCTGGACCGCATCAAGCGAAGAATCATCGCCCAGCTTACATAGGCGAGCGTGATGACGGGAGCAGCAAGGTGCCGTAAGGCATCGAAGAACACGTAAAAATTCCCGTTCAGGAGCGCGTCGACCGTATGCATACCGGTATATCTAGCGAATGCGTCGGATTGAACGATCCGTGAAGCGGCCAATGATAGCCTGCCTGGCGGGAACCATCCGAGGATGGAGTAGAACACCAATAACGAAAGGATGCCAAAGACGAACGTTGGGAATGACCATCCGATAATCGCAGTCACTCGCGAAACGTGATCGACCAGTGTGTTCTGGTGCACGGCCGATATCTTGCCCAACCAGATTCCCAGGAAGATGACAGGGAATGCTGCATAAAGCGACAACTCTGCTGAAGCGGGTAGGAGTGTACGGATGGCTCGAAGCACAGGTTGGCGCGCTGACTCTGACCAGCCGAAATTGCCGTGAAGGATTTCCTTCATCCAGCGTCCATATTGAATCCACGCGGGATCATTCAATCCAAGGGCCTCAACCATCTCATCCAGCTCCTGGGGCCCCTGTTTCAAGGCACTAGGATCCGTGATGTAGACGGCCAATCGCGAGAACGGACTCATCATCATCAGCAATGAAAAGATCAACATGGACACGCCAGTGACGACCAAAGGAAGAAACAACAGGCGTCGAATGATATAAGCGATCAAGGATTCCCCACCTCGTTGATTGGAGCCTCCAGAGGTCTCTCCTCAGGACAAACGAAGGAGAGACCTCCCAGAGTGAAGATACTATCGAGAGCCTCGCATGCGGGGGTCTAGTACGTCGCGCAAAGCGTCTCCTACAAGATTCCATGCAAGAACGAACAGGATAATCGGAAGCCCTGGGCAAACCACGGTGAACCAGTATTTGGTCGCGTCGCCGCCGCCACCGAGCATCCAGTTTCGGGCAAGGCTGATCATTTGGCCCCAGTCTGCATATCCGACTTCTGCGCCCAATCCGAGGAAGCTCAACGTTGAGACCGCAATGACCATCGAGCCGATGTTCATCGATACCATGACGAACACGGGATAGAGCGCATTGGGAATGATGTGGCGCAATAGGATGCGGAAGTTGCCCGCTCCGATGGACCTTGCTGCCTGCGAGTAGTCGAGTTCCTTGATGCGCAGGATCTCACTGCGTAGCACACGTGCATAGCCCATCCACGTGAACGAGGTGAGAGCGATCATCGAGTTACCCAAGCTACGCCCCAGGACGACTGTGAGTACCATGGCTGCGACGAGGAATGGCAACGTATAGAAGATATCTACGATGCGCATCAGTATCTCATCGACGATCCCCCCATAGTAGGCGGCGATGGATCCAATGGTCATCCCAATGAGGCACGCTGACAGCGTAACGATGATTCCCACACGGAATGCGGTGCGTGTTCCCCAAACTACGCCGTAGAAAATATCGTACTGGCCTTCAGAAGTCCCGAGGATGTGTTCAGCGCTCGGTGGTTTCGGTTCAGCCCAGTATCCGTCTCTCGGTATGCGATACGGATTGTTCGCGTATTGCGCAGGAGCAATCCATGGTGCAATGACTGCAACCACGACGAATGCGAAAAGTAGCAAGAACCCAACAGCCGACAGCGGTCGGGTGAGGAGTTGTTTCAATACCCACATCGTTCTATCACTACTCCAATCTCACGCGTGGATCGAAGTACGCGTAAAGGACGTCGACGATCAGGTTCATGAGGACGAAGACAATGCCATTGAACAGCGCAAACCCAAGGACCGAAGGGATGTCCAACTGTGTTGCGGCCGATGCCGCAAATCGCCCGAGACCCGGTCTATTGAAGACGGTTTCGGTGATGACGACGCCTCCCATTAGGCCAGCGAACATGGTCCCAGCGATGGTCGTTACCGGGAGCAGCGCGTTCCGTCGGGCGTGTTTGTTGATGATGATCTTCTCTTTGAGGCCCTTGGCGCGCGCAGTGGTGACATAATCTTGGCGCATCGCTTCCAGCATGCTTGAACGCATGACGCGCATGATCATTGCCCAGCTCAGGTAGGCGAGTGAGATGACCGGCATGATCAAATGGCGAAGTGCATCTCCAACCACGAACCAGTTGCCGTTTAGAATTCCATCGATCGTGTACATCCCGGTATAAGATTTGAATGCATCGGACGTGACGATTCGAAGTCCGGTAATGCTGATGCGCCCAGGCGGGAACCAACCCAGAACGCCATAGAAGATCATAATTGCGAGCAATCCAAAAACAAACGTTGGGAAAGACCATCCAACAATTGCGACAACACGCCCAATGTGATCGATTGGCCCGTTTTGATGTACAGCCGTCAGCTTGCCCAACCAGATGCCACCAAAAATGACCGGAATGACGGCAAGTAAGGCCAACTCTAGGGTTCCTGGAAGTCGCGACTTGAGGGCACTCATCACGGGTTGGCGTCCAGATTCAGACCAGCCAAGGTCTCCGTGCGCCACTTGCTTGAGCCAACGCCAGTATTGAAGTGGGATCGGGTCATCAAGACCCAACGCTTCGACCATCATTTGCAGTTGCTCAGGGCCCTGTTTCAACTGACTTGGATCCGTGATGAACATGGCAAGGCGAGAGAAGGGACTGAGAAGCTGTAGAAGGGCAAAGATAAGTAGCGTCACGCCAATAAGAACAACTGGCAGCATCAATAAGCGGCGAAGAATATACGTTAGCACGTCAGCTTCTCCTCCTCGATACGCGCTCTTTCACTCTTCATATTGAATTCCTATCTGGGTGATCCGACTTAAAGTCGAGGAGGAGAGGGGTTCTCTCCTCCTCGATGGTTCGGTTAGCCAAATAGAACTAGCAGTTGCTAGCTTCTACCACTGTTGGACCTGCATGTTCGGGAAGAGGATGCTGTCCACGATGAACCCAGGACCATCTTCGGCCTTGTAGACAGCGTAGAGCTTGAAGTTCCCGGAGCTTGCGCCCATTGAGTGGAAGGTAACGCCGTTGACCCAAGTGCGCTCCCAATACCGTCCGGTCGGATCGACCATCGGAATGGTGTAAGCGCCATCGAGGGCCCACTGCTGGACTTCAATGCACAGACGATTCAGTTCGGCCGTATCACCTGTCGCGCCGATCTCGGCGATCTTGGCGTCGATTTCAGGTGTGCCGAATCCCTGAGGCTGCATGAAGTTACCCTGAGAGTGATAGTAGGGCTGAATGAAGTTGTAAGGATGGATGTAGTCTGCACCCCAACCGCTTCGATACAGCGGAATTTGGTTGGACTGGAAAGCGGGAAGGAAGCTTGCCCATTCCAGACCGACAACTTCAACGTCGAACAACGGGTTAATCGACTC